>VAPK010153746.1_pt1 | contig 12613 bp, 15 predicted proteins | sample 3395031 | NCBI WGS metagenome assembly VAPK01 (sample SAMN08290443, study PRJNA428436) | hydrothermal vent metagenome | isolation source: Deep-sea hydrothermal vent chimney 1 | place: Pacific Ocean: Juan De Fuca Ridge | reverse complement strand
TAAAATTTTTAATTTGAATGGTTCACTGTAACGTCTGGTTACTCTGTCATTTTTATACATATACTTGTTGTTTAGTGTATACATATTTCAGGACGGGTCATTTATTCAATCAACGGTACTTGCATCTGCAGTGGCTACTGTTTTACCAATCTCTGGTGCTGCAAGTCAGAAAAAACCTTCTTTAGGTCTATTATCAGAAAGGGAATTATATGAGCTTAGAACATATGAGATTAAATTTGGTGGAAATAAAAAACTATTGATTAATTATTTATACAAAGTATTTGAACCCGGTTTAAGACGAATTGGAGTAAATCATTTTATGATCTTTGAAGAATTGGGTAATTCCAATCCTACAAAACTCAGGGTCCTGATCAGTTATCCCAATGCCTCTATTTACCTTAGTGCTCAAAATCTTGATTCAGATTTGAAATACGTAGAAGAAGCAAAAAAATACAATAGTTTAACTTCAGATCAGGCAATTTATAACAGATTCAGTTCCTCATTATTATTGGCTTTTGATGGGGTGCCTAAACTAATTGATCCCATGAAAGGAGCATCTTTGTTTGAATTGAGAACTTATGAAGGATTTTCAGAAGATGCTGTAAAACGTAAGATCAATATGTTCAATAAAGAAGAAATTCAACTTTTTTTGAAAACAAATTTACATCCTGTATTTTTTGGAGAGATGATTGCCGGTCCGTATCGCCCAAGTTTAACTTATATGTTGAATTTTAAGGATATGGCAGAACATGATTCCAGCTGGAAGAAATTTGTCACACATCCTGAATGGAAAGAAATGAGAAGCAAAGAGGAATATGCAAATACGGTATCGAATATCAGAAAGATTTTTTTAAAGCCGTTGCAATATGATAAATAGGAATTAAAAATCACTATTTTAATTTTGGAGGTAAACCTAAAAAAAATAAACATAATATCTTAATTTATAATTTTATGAGTGAACAAAAACAATATCCAAGTTTTGATTTAACAGGAAAAGTTGCTATAATTACTGGCTCGGCAAGAGGTCTTGGCAGAGCTTGTGCTCTTGCTTTGGCACATGCAGGGGCTGATATTGGTTTAGGATTAAGAGATGTTAATACTGCGAAGGACTTAGAGGAAGAGATTTTAGCTATGGGAAGAAAAGTAATTCGATTGCAAATGGATGTGTCAAATCTTGAACAAATAAATAATGCAGTAAAAAGTGTAATAAATAAATTTGGAAAAATTGATATTCTTTTGAACAATGTAGGAGTAGCACCAGATAATCCTGCTGAAAAAGTAACGGAAGAAGATTTTGATCATACCATCAATTTAAATATAAAAGGCACCTTTTTTACAGCACAATCAGTAGGTAAACAAATGATTAAGCAAGGATCGGGTCGTATTATTAATATGAGTTCTCAGGCAGGTTTTATTGCTCTTGAAGATGAATCGATCTATTGTATGACCAAAGCCGCAATAAACCATTTAACCAAAAACCTGGCCTCTGAATGGGCAAAATATAATATCAATGTAAATGCAGTGGCACCTACTTTTATAGAAACTCCAGGAACTGAACCATGGCTCGCTGATAAAGATTTTAGACAAGGAGTTCTTGATAGAATACCATTAGGAAGAATTGGAAAACCAATGGAGGTTGCAGGTGCTGTTGTATTTCTTGCTTCTGATGCAGCTTCTTTAATTACGGGAGATATTATGTTAATCGATGGAGGTTGGACTACTAGATAACAGTTGTTCTTACTAATAATTCTGTATGGTTTTGTGTATATTTCTATAGATACTGATATTAATTTAATATCGTGGATAGATAAATGGGCATTGACAAGAAAAAAATCATTTAAAGGTATGGAAGAAGCTGGAAATAGAAAGAAAATACTGACTGTAATAAAACTAAAATAATTTGGGTTATGTCTAACGAAATCAATAATCATAGTCTCAACTACAAAAAAGATTACTTTTATCCAATGAAATCCCTCATCCTAAATTTTGTTATATTTATTATGTTATTTAGACAGGAATAAAATACCTATTAGAGTATTAGTAAAAATAATGAACAATTAAAGTCCTGAATGAAAAATTATCTATTACTTTTATTGGATAAATAAATTAAAAATATTTCATGAAAACAACTGTAGTAAATATCGTATTAGTGACTGTCTTTTTTGTATTAGGTTGTAGTCCAAAAACAAAAAAACATACAGCAGAACAAAAACAGCTAACACAGGAAGAGATCATGATCAAAAAAATAGCAGATCTAAAGGCTGCTGGTTATGAAATTGTTGATTACCACGCTCATCTAAAGGGAGGTTTAACCATGGAGGAATTGTTAGAGCATTCCAAAAAAACTGGTATTGATTACGGTGTGGCTTTTAATGCAGGCGTAGGGTTTCCTATTACAGATGATGCAACGCTTATGGCTAATTATAAACAATATAAAGATTATCCGGTACTTCTAGCTATGCAGGCAGAAGGAAGGGAATGGGTTAAGATGTTCTCCAAGGAAAGTATTGCTACTTTTGACTATGTATTTACCGATGCGATGACCTGGACAGATACCAAAGGCAGAAGAATGCGTCTTTGGATGCCTGAAGAGGTGTTTGTGGATGATAAAGATGATTTTATGGATCAGTTGGTGGGTAAGATTGTTGGGGTAATGGAAAATGAGCCCATAGATTTGTATGTGAACTCCACCTTTTTGCCAGATGTTCTACAGCCGGAATATAATGTTTTATGGACAACAGATCGAATGGATAAAGTGATCCATGCTGCTGTGGCTAATAATATTGGTATTGAGATCAATGCACGCTATAAAATCCCTTCAGCTACTTTCATTAAAAGAGCAAAAGCTGCTGGAGTAAAATTTAGCATGGGTACCAATAATACTGATAAAAATTTGGGGACTTTAGATTATGCTATTGATATGATTGAGCAATGTGGATTAGAACCCTCTGACTTTTTTCATCCTGCAAAAAAATAGTACAAATTTGAATGATGGTTTCCTAAATGGAAATCAAGGATAGCCAAAAATTAATAAGGGAGGAAATCGAAATAGGAGATATATAAAAATAAAATAGAAAAATAGCTTTATCCGTTTCTGCAAATCAGGATTAATTTTTCTTTTTCCAGTATTTTAATAGAATCTTTACCCAGTTTAATTAATTTTTCTTCGTTAAATTCACGTAAAATCCTGCCAACACTCATTACAGACATGTTCGTGAATTCTGCCAGGTCTTTTCTGGTCAAAGGTACTTTGTGATGATTCTCTGTAAAAACATTTTGAGTGAGTTCCAGCAAAGCCCATGATAAACGGCCATGCATATGTTTTGATGAGCTATTGAATAAATTATTGAAAGTATTTGAGGTTTTGGTATTGATATTTTTAATGGTCTCAATGGCAAAGGAATTGTTTTTATGCATCAGATCTTCAAACAGGTTTTTGCTAAAACTACAAACAACAACATCTGTTAAAGCTACTAAAGTATATTGCATGGTTGTTTCAACAAACAAGCCATATAATCCAATAAAATTACATTTACGTTCTATCAAGGATAGAGTTCTTGTATTTGCGTATTCTTTATAAAATTTTACAAATCCTTCCTTTAAAAATAAAATATCACTACTGGATGATCCCTGTTTTGCAATAACTTCATCTTTTTTATAGCTTACAATCAGTTTTGACTGTTCAAGCATATCCATTTCTTTATCAGTAAGCATATTGAAACAGCTTGATCTGCCTTTGCAATTTAAGTCCTTTTGTTGTACAGTATTGAACATCATCCTGGTTTGTTTTCAAAAGAACAAATGTAATTCTTTCTTTAAATTAGATAGTTGATTTTTATCAGCTTACATTAAAAATATAACAAATGTTAATAAAACTGATGTAAAATGATATACAATCAATAACATCTGCAACGCCTACAAGTGCTTTATTTTAAGGCTTTCTAAACCTTTTCATGACAGAAATCAGGGATTGAATATACCCTTGCTCTGTACTTTTGTCCTGTTACTATTTATTATAAAAATAAAAATAATTACATGAAGAATTATGTTCTGATGTTTTTGACTTTGATAGTTTTTTGGCTTTTGCTGAATAATTCCATGAGCCTGGAGATTGTGACTGTTGGTGTTGTTGTGAGTTTACTTATTTCATTGATATTTTGTTCAAAATGTAGCATTTTCAATGAGATTTCTTTAACTCCAAAGGCATTGTACGCTACAGTGATGTTCATATTTGTTTTTTTAGGAGCATTGATCAAAGCCAATCTTAGTATCACAAAAAGAGTTTTGTCTCCATCATTACCAATCAATCCGGGAATTGTACAGGTAAAGACCAAATTGAAATCAAAAGTTGGAAGAATGGTTTTGGCAAATGCAATTACACTTACACCAGGAACATTTACACTTGAATTGAAAGGTGAAGACCTATTCATTCATTGGGTAAACGTAAAGTCAGGTGAGACAGAAGAAAGTACAAAGGAAATTGTCTCATCATTTGAGAAATATTTAGAAGTAATGTATGGTTAGTATAATGATTTACATATCCGTTGCGATCAGTTTGATAAGTATTTTGGTAGCCTTGATTCGTTTTGTTAAAGGTCCCGAAAAAGTAGATCGAATTGTTGCTATTGATGTTATTTCCATTATTGGATTAACATTGATCTTATTGATGTCAACTATAATGAAAAGAATAATTTACATCGATGTAGCCATTGTTTATGCAATACTTGGTTTTATAGGTGTAATTGTTGTTTCACGATTTTTAAAAAGAGGTTTATAATGGAAAAGATATTCGAATTGATTGGAGGAGTTTTTCTAATGTTGGGATCTATATCCTTATTGATCTCGGCAGTTGGATTGTACCGCATGCCTGATTTTTATAACCGTATTCAAATAGGAACCAAAGCATCAACCTTTGGGGTGTTTCTGACAATAATTGGAGTTGCTTTTATTTTTCCTGGATGGTCCCCAAAATTATTGGCCATGCTGATGTTTATATTATTTACAAACCCTATTTCATCACATATCATTGCCCGTGCAGCTTATTTTACAAAAGTTCCGCTTTCAAATAAAACGAAAGTTGACAAATTAAAGGAAGTGAGTGAAGTGCATTTGAAAAAAGTAAAAAATAAAGAATAGAAATATGTTAATTGTTATAGCTATAGTTTTAGGAATAGCCAGTGTGGTAGGAGCATATTTCGCTATTCACAGTAATAAATTGACCGTTGCGATTATAGCAACCGGTATAGTGAGTATGGTTGCATCAATCATGTTTCTTTTATTGGCAGCGCCAGATGTTGCCATGACCGAAGCATCTATTGGCAGTGCACTAACAACTGCAATCTTTTTCTTCACTCTAAATAAAATCAGACAGACAAATGGGTAAAAAAACTTTAATAGCGTTGTTAATGGTTGCAATGGCAGTAGTTCTTTTTCCTTTGTACAAGTCGTATCAGGGAAGTGAAGAACTTACAAAATTAGGTCAGTATTATGCTGATAATGGAGTAAAGGATACCGGGGCAAGTAATCTTGTAACTTCGGTTGTGGTTACTTACCGGGGATTGGATACTCTTGGTGAGGTTACCATTTTATTTTTAGCAGCATCAGTAATCTCTTTCTTTTTGAGTTTTAAAAAAGAAGATAGAATGGCAAATAGAAGTGTAAGGAATGTAACGGAGATTCTCAGTACATCTGTACAGGTTTTGGTACCGATAATTTTTATGTTCGGGATTTATATTTTTATCAATGGGCACTTAACACCAGGAGGAGGTTTTCAGGGTGGAGCTGTAATTGCTTCCGGAACTTTATTGATGTTCCTGTCGAATCCAGACTTCAAACTGAATCATAAAATAATTCATACGGTTGAATCTATATCAGGAATTGCATTTATTGCAATTGGTGTTTTAGGAATTCTTCTGGCTGGAGGATTTTTAGACAACAGAATTATGGATTTGGGAACTCCGGGAACTTTATTTAGTGCAGGAGCAATTCCATTGATCTACATTTTTTTAGGTTTAAAAGTTGGAACAGAATTATCCAATGTTCTTGGAATTTTTGTTGAATCTCAAAACGAAAGGATTGACATTTCCTCTGGCCAAAATAATAATTCAATAATTGAAGAAGAATTATAATGGAATATATAATAATGACAACGGGATTTGCACTTATGATCTTAGGATTGTATGGTTTATTGTCGCAAAAAAATATGATCAAGATAATTCTTGGTTTTACAATATTTACCACAGGAATCAATATCGTAATGGTGGCAATTGGTTATGTAAAAAATGGTATTGCACCAATTTTAGATGCTGATGGAACTGAACAATTGAATAATGGAGCAACTGTTGTTGATCCGTTACCTCAGGCTTTGGTTTTAACATCTATTGTTATTGGTTTGGGAGTTACAGCATTGATGCTTGCCTATGTGATGAAATTATATCAGGATAAAAAGAGTTTAAATATTAATGATTATAAAGATTTAAAATGGTAAGACCAATATATATAATTGCACTTGCACTTGGACTTGCTTTTTTTCTTGGTTTCTTTGGGAAATCATTAAGAACGGTATCGGGTTTTGTAATGTTGGCAGGTCTTGCCTTTATGACATTTATCTCAGGGCAATGGCTTATAGCATTCCTTCAGGGAAGTGTTGCAACACAGGAAGTTTTTACAGCCGGTTTTAAACCTCCATATTCTATTAATTTAAGAATGGGAGCTGAAGAAGCAGCATTTACATTTATGATCAATGTGATTGGCTTTTTAGGAGGGATGTATATGTTTAACAGATTAAAAGAGGTTGGAAATAGTGCAATGTCTGTTTTTATTGTGCTTATCATGAGTTTGGATGTAATTGTAATGACCCGTGACCTTTTCAATATTTTTGTATTTGTTGAAATTGGAAGTATTGCAACTGCAGGAATGATTATCCTAGATAAGAATTCTAAATCACTTCAGGCTGGTTTGAAATATTTGATGGCTACCGGTGTAATTTCCGGATTGTTATTGGTAGGAATTATTTTTGCCTATTATTTTGCTGGCAGTCTGAATATTGATGGAATTATTGAAGCAAATGTTGGAGCTGCAAAAGCAGGATCTGTTGCCATATTTTTAATTATAGCCGTATTAGTATTGGAATTAAAACCTTTTCCGGCAAACGGATGGGGCTTAGATGTTTATCAAAGTGCGAATCCGGGCTTTGGTGCGATAGTTTCTGCCGCTACTGCTACTGCAGGATTGTTTGTATTGTATAAAGTACTCCCAATGGGAGGTGAACTTTGGTATCCATATATTGTAATGATTGGTTTGATCACTTTTGTTGGTTCAAATTTAGTTGGTACCCGTCAAAAAAATGCAAATCGCCTGTTAGGTTATTCATCCATTGGACAAATTGGATTGGTGATGACGGTAATAGGTTTACAACCTGTACTTGGATATAAATTTACATTTATTGCTTTTGCACTTTTGTTGAATCATTATCTGGCAAAAGCAGGTTTATTCTGGTTATCTGGAATCATTAAAAAAGAAAAAACAAGTGACTGGTCTGTAATTCGTAAGAACAAGTCATTGTTAATAATGTTTACCATCTTTATTTTTGCATTAATAGGATTCCCGCCATTTCCTTCTTTCTTTGGAAAATATGAATTAGTCATGAGTCTGGTTTCTACACATCATGTTTGGGTAGCAGTTTTGATTCTTTTAGGTTCTTTTGCTGAAGGAATTTATATGTTCAGATGGTTAGGTGATGTATTGAAAAATGAAGGAAAAGAAGAAATTCTTCATATTGAATGGAATAAATTTATTCCAATTGTTATCATGGCAATTTCTTTATTGGCAGCTGGTTTCTATTCTAATCCTTATGTAGAGGGAATACATTATTTTTACTTTATTCCACTTGGATTCATAATTTTCTTAGGTCTGATCGATTTTCTTCCGGCTTATATCAAGAATACAATTTCAATAGTAGGAATTGCTTATTATTCCTACATCCTTTATCCTATGGTTGAAGGAGACCTAATGCGTACGATCTTTTTTGCAATATTTATGATAGGAGGTATCCTTACCCTGATCGTTGGTTATAGCAAATCGGGGAAACGTGAAGGTTTTTATCCGGTTGCATTAATGATGTATGCAGGATTAGCAATGATCCTTACCTCCGATAATATGTTTGCATTCTTTTTTGGATGGGAAATAATGACAGCAGGTTCTTACTTCTTGATCATCCGCGGAAAGCGATCAAAACCACATGCATATAGTTATATGTTATTCTCTGTTGCCGGTGCATACCTAATCTTATTAGGTTTTGCTTTTGCCTATGCAAGTGCAGGAACTCAGGATCTAATTGCCTTAAAAGATATTACCATATACACAACACTAGCTTATACATTATTAGCCATTGGTTTTATGACCAAAACAGCTTCTTTAGGTTTACATATCTGGTTGCCTGGAGCGCACGGTGAGGCAGAATCAGATGTATCACCTATGGTATCAGCTGTATTATTAAAAGCCGGAGTTTTCGGATTGATGTTGCTTTTCCTTTATATGGGGCAACAAACAGGAGACACTTTATTATTCGTTTTAGGATGGGTTGGAGCTTTTACAGCTTTGGTTGGAAATCTCGCAGCAGTCTTTCAGGAAGATGCCAAACGAATGCTGGCTTATTCTTCAATTGGCCAATTGGGATATATTTTATTTGCGATTGCCATGATGACCCAATTGGGTTGGCTGGCAGGTTTTACTTACGTGATCAACCACTTTATGTTTAAAGCAATTCTGTTTATGGTTGTTGGAGGAATAGTTGTAAAAACCGGAACTCATAATTTATACCAAATGGGAGGTTTGCTTAAAAAGATGCCTTTCTCATTCGTAGCAGTCCTTATCGGAATTATTACACTTGCAGGTATTCCTCCATTATCAGGTTTTGCTGGTAAATGGTTGTTTTACAATGCGGTAGTAATGAAAGGATGGTATATTCAAGGTGTGATCGTATTCTTTGCAGGATCGATAGCATTTATGTACGCATATAAATTGATACACTCGATTTTCCTTGGACAATTAAAAGATAATCATAGAAATTTAAAAGAATTGAGTCCAGCAATTTTAATACCGGTTTATATTTTAATAGCAGGTATATTTTATTTTTCAGCGTATCCTCAGGATGTGTTGGAACCCATAGGAAACATGTTAGCGGTATATTTCCCCTCAACCGTTAACTGGGCTGGGGATGGGTTGGCTACAACAGTTTTAAGTTACTGGAACGGACAGGCCGTTCTCATCATTATCATTACGGTATTTGTTCTTGTTTTGGGATATTTAAAATTGATAACAGGTAAAACTACGAAGTTAGAACAATTCAATATTGCTTATTCAGCAGAACGCCCTTTCCGACCTGAAACTACACATGTTTCTTACAATATGTTTGCAGGGTTGAATAAAGCAATAGGATTTTTAGTAGCACCCGGAATTACCCGTTTCTGGCAAAACATCAGTGATATGGTTCTTGATTTTGCAGGAGTTATAAGGAGATTGTATAGTGGTAACGGGCAGGTTTATACAGTGCATATCATCATTTACATTGTAGTATTCTATTTAGTTTCATTAGGATGATTTAAGTATTATGGATTATAGTTTAGAAAAGTTTTTATGGGCATTATTAGGGTTATTTATTGTGCTCAACTGGGGTTTTTTGATGGCTTCTTTAATGAGAAGGATTGGAGCAAGGCTTGCAGGTAGAATAGGAGTTCCAATTTATCAGCCATGGATCGACCTTGTGAAAATGATCAGTTTGAAAACCTATTTGTCACATGGTGTGATGTATTATATTGGTCCGGTATTTCGTTTGGTAGGTGGTGTAGGAATGTTTCTTTTTATGCCGGTTCTTGTAGGATCAGAAGTTTGGAGTAATTATTCCTTTTCAGGAGATTTGATTTTATTGCTTTATTTTCAATCGTTTGGAATGTTGGGTATGGCCTTAGGAGCATCAGAAAGTGGATCTCCCCATGCATCTATTGGTATTTCCCGTGGATTATCACAATTTGCTGCTGTAGAGGTGCCAATGACTCTGGCTGTAATTGCTATTGCAATTCAGCATCATACTTTTTCTTTTTCGGAGATCTTAGACGCACAACAGGGAGGTATCATGAACTGGACAATATTCACCAATCCTTTAGCATCAATAGCAGGAATGTTGGCAATGCTGGGAGCAATGAGTCACTCACCTTTTAATCTGGTAAAAGCACCAAATGAAATTCCAATAGGACCACCTACGGAGTATCATTCATCTTTTTTAAGTGTATTAAGAACGAATAGTGCGATCATCCATGTTGTGGAAGCAGCTTTATTTATGAACTTATTCTTTGGAGGAGCTGATACCTGGTATATGTATATTATAAAAACATTCTTTGTGTACTTTATATCTGTATTTGTAGGAATGGTTTTCCCTCGTTTTAAAATTGAAGATTCAGTACGTTGGTTCCTTAAATGGCCGACTGTAATTGGAATAATAGCTGTTTTAGTAGCAGCTTACTGGAAGTAAAAATTTTAGTCTTAAAAGCTAAAAGAATAAAAAAATGGAAGAAGAGAAAAAAGATAAATTTTTAGCACCCGAAAATGAAATTCGTCAGGTGGAAGCACCAGATGGTTGCATGATCGAAATAGATCCCTTAAAGGATTATTTTACTCAGGATCGTCCAAAACCTTATAAAGTACGAAAAGGACCGGTTGAGAAATTTATGAACTGGGCACGTGCAGAAAGTTTATGGGTACTTGGATTTGGAACAGGTTGTGGAAGTATTGAGATTCCACCATTGGTAACGCCACGATTTGATATGTTCCGTTATGGAGTCCAAATGAGAGCTACTCCCCGTCAGTCAAATGTTTTTATCATTTCCGGATATCTTTCCGTGAAAACGTTAAAAAGAGCGATAAGAGCCTATGAGCAAATGCCGAGTCCAAAGTATGTTTTAGGATTAGGAAGTTGTACGATAAATGGTGGAATGTATTGGGATAGTTATAACACGATTAATCGATTAGATCACTATATGCCTGTTGATGTTTATATCGCAGGATGTATGCCTCGTCCGGAAGCTTTGCTGGCTGGTTTTGGTAAACTTAAAGAACTGATCAAAGAAGGAAAAGGTCATAAGGCAAATGAATATGTTGAAAATTTTGACTGGTATAAAGAAAATCAGAAGAAGATTATCAAGGACTGGAATATGCCCGATTACAACTGGTAGAAACATAACTTTAGAAAAGGAGCTTTAAGCTATTGTTTAAAGATAGAAAAAAGAGAAAATGCAAGACACAATAAAAAATTTGATAGAGCGGTTTGGAGCTTCTGATGCCATTGAAAAGAAACCCGGATTGACCTTTATCACTGTTGAACAGAAAAAGGCTATTTCGGCTGTAACTTATCTGCGGGATATAGAAGGTTATACGGTTTTGACTTTGCTAACTGCAGTAGACTGGATTGAAGAAGGTATTTTTCAATTGACCTATTTGTTGAATAATCCGACAGAAATTTCTGAAATTGCTGTGAGAGTGATGATAGACAGAGAAAAATCTGAAATGGAATCGGCTCATCATCTTTGGCCAAATGTGGAGGTGTACCAAAGGGAGTTAAGAGAAATGTATGGAATTAATTTTCCGGGATCACCACGTATCAATGATAATTTTATTTTGGAAGGATGGGATGATATCCCACCTTACAGAAGAGATTTTGATACAAAAGCATATTCTGAAAAAACTTTCTTCCCTCGCCCCGGACGTAAATCAAATGATCCTGCAGAACATATGAAGAAGAAAATGTATCCGAACAACCCTTCTGATTATACAAATAAAAAATATAATCCGAATCGTTAACTTATAGAGAAATGGAAAAAAGTAAATTATTTACCATAAATCCTGATCGAAGTTCTTATCAGGAAGAATTAGATGAGAACGGGCAACCGATCATCGACCTTTCTTCTCATAAGTATTTGAAATTGTGGCAAGGTCCTCAACATCCCGGTATTACAGGGAATATGTCACTGGAACTTACTGTGAATGGTGATGAGATCGTACATTCAAAAACCCATGTTGGATATTTACATCGTGGATTTGAGAAATTAATGGAACGCAGAAAATACATACAGTGTTTTCCAACCTGTATTCGTATGTGTGTGGCAGAACCTGATCCAAACGAATATGTATTGTCAAATGCAATTGAAGAACTTTCAGGAATTGAAGTTCCTGATATGGCGCAATGGTTAAGAACCTTGGCCTTAGAAATGGCACGTTTGCAGGTATTATTACGTGGTGTTCCCGGTCAGGCAGGAACATTTGCACTTGGATTAGGTTATCAATGGGGGAACTACCTTCGTGATTTGATCCTGGATTCATTTGAAGAACTCACAGGTGGTCGTGTTTATCATATGTACATTCTACCCGGAGGGGTTCGGGGATTACTTCCTGATGGATTCAAAGGAAGAATGGAAGAAAAACTAAAACTTATTGATGAGTTTGTAATCAAACTGGATAAGTTGATGTTCCAGAATGTCATCTTTGAATAAAGAGCCAAAGGTTTGGGATATATTCCAAAAGAATCGGTAGATGTTTACGGTGTATATGGTCCGGCTGCGAG
>VAPK010787781.1_pt1 | contig 12618 bp, 5 predicted proteins | sample 3395031 | NCBI WGS metagenome assembly VAPK01 (sample SAMN08290443, study PRJNA428436) | hydrothermal vent metagenome | isolation source: Deep-sea hydrothermal vent chimney 1 | place: Pacific Ocean: Juan De Fuca Ridge | reverse complement strand
CTTCCTGATATGGTACCATTTACTTTAACCCAATTTACTTCCCAGGTGGCAGCATTGTTTGTGTCAGAGACATATTTAAAGGCTATGTGAATAGTTTTCCCACTGTAGGCAGAAAGGTCTACTTTCTCGGAAGTTACAAAAGGCCAATTGCTACCGGTAGGTAAAGTAGAGATTGTTACCGGAGTCCAGGTTGCAGAGGCCACATCACCAGTGTAATCTGTGGAAACCTGAACTGTAGTTTGATCCCACTGATTGTGAAGATAGTTAATGGCCTGATCAATTTGCATATTCGGATTTGAAAAACCACTCAGGTTGATGGCCGGCGAAATGAGCCAGTCTTCGTTATCGTAATTCTTACCTGTACTACTCAAATGTCCTGACATTTTTGCGTACTGATCTTGTTTGTAAGAAGCAGCAGTCCAGTTTTGATCACCAGTTATGCTAACGGTCTGGAAATCACCCAAAGAGCCATTAAATTCTTCATCAAGTATATTAACTTCTCCTCCTGCTGGATCGGTTGTGGCATATTTGTAATTAACCATTTCCAGTGTACTGTCTGCAACAGTTGGATATTTGGTCTTCAGAAACTCAGGAATGTAGCTTGCCGGAGGATTAGAAGGTGAAAAAAACTTGTAAATCATTACTGCACCTCCCATGGCTGTATAGTCAGCATTATTTAAACTATACTGATTGGCACTGGTATATGCTTCAAGAGCAGTAATGGATCCAAGGTTGAAATTGTATGAAACAACTGAAGAGGAGCCTTTCCCCAAGGCGGGATACATACTTGTCAGAAGATTGGGTACATATTTAGCTGCATAACCTTCGGGAAGGGAATTAGTTGACTTGATGCTTTTTGCCACAAGGGTATCTTTAGCATTGGTAGCGTCAGCAAGTGCTTTAGACGAGATAGCCGCGTAATCTGCCTTAGTGAGCGTGTAGCTAAATTTAGCCTGTGGAGGCTGGACATCCTTATTCAACAGGTTGTAGGTGTCATTCATTGGATTACACGATGAAAGCGTAACAATGAATATTAAAAGAATTTTAGATAACTTATTCATCTTTATAAGATTTTTATGGTTAAGTATTCAAATTGTGAATTAGAATCTGATTCTCAAACCGGTGTACCAGGTTCGACCAAATCCGTACCAGACTAAAGCAGATGCTGCATCATGATTAATTCCATCGGTAGCATCTGCAACATAGACAGTATTAAACAGGTTGTAAACATTTCCGTAAAGGGATGCCTTGAGCGTGCCAATTTGGAATCTGTAATTTACATTCAGAGATAAAATCCCAAAATCAGGAAGTTTCCATGCATCAGTAAAATCTGTAATTTTGGTCCGGTTAGACGGGTCGAAATTTGCATAATTTCTGGCATAATATTTATAACCGGCACCAACTTTCATGTGTGGGAAAATTTCTATTTCGGCTTGAAGTGCAGCAGTTGTTTGTGCCGAGTTTCCAACGTGTAAACCTTTCAGGTATGCGTTGAACGTTCCCTGAGGTACATTATTGACATCATAGGCTGTGAATGATACATTGTTTGTCCATTTCCAGTCGCCTATCGAAAGCATTCCTATTAAAGACAGTTTGGGAACAGGCTTGTATTGACTTGTAAGCTCAATTCCCTGATGGAGTGAATTCAAACCGCTGATGTTTGCACTAACCTGACCAAGTCTGACATGTAAACCTTTGTCTAACCATTTTGTCCGGTAAAGCCCAAGTCTGATAGTCAGTTTGCTGGAATTGTAACCATAACCTACTTCGTAAGACAACACCCGTTCATATTTTGCATCTTTGTTTGCATCATTGGTATAATTGGGAAAAACGATATTAAAATATGGTGTACGGGTAAAATAGCCACCATTAACATATACATTATTGTGTGCATTGAGGTTGTAGTTGGCGCCTCCTTTTACACTCCATGGCATGAAATTAATCCAACCCGACATTTGGTCACCGGGTTTGTATTGAAAATAATCACGACGGTTGTACGATTTTGATGAAATGGAAGATGAAATGAAAGCAGTGAAGTCTTTCTTTACATATTCAGCCTGAGCATAAACCCCAATTCGCCGGACTATTCCGTCATTATAATATGAATAGTAATCTCCTGGTTTCAAAGGTGTATTAGACGGGCGGTTAATATCCTTATTATCAAGAAAGAAACTACCGCCAAGGAGATCTTTTACCTGTTTGGCATGTTTTCCGATATAATAACGTCCGTCCAGTCCTGCTGTAATGTTAAAATCCTTAATCTTAGTATTTAAGGTGGAAAGGATGCCGTACCACTGGTGCGAGTTAATGCTCATACCAACAATGGCTTGCGACCCGTTAAGCGAGGCTTTGTTGACATTCATCACTGCATTGAAATCGTAATACCCTTCGGGTGTAAGTTTCGTTGTGCTGTATGGTTTGTCAAATTTATAATCCCAGTTTAACATTTGCGATCCGGGACCATCAACCCGTCGGCCACCACCCGTTGCTATTGATGCATAAACAGCTGTTGAGAGAAGGGTGTTCTTTGTGATCTGCCAATAGTCATTCAACGAGGCTTGGGGTTTGTTATAAACATTATAACCATAAGCGCCACCGTACACTTTTCCGTTGCGATATCCGTAATCGCTGTTGTATCTGTATTTTCCCTGAATAGGATAGGGGATATCAGGATTTTCTCCGAGGTAGGTGGTGATTTTGTGTTGGTTGCCCCGCTGGTTGTGCCACTGTGGTGCTCCAAAGAGAGTGAACGAAAGTCGATGCCTGGCACTAAACTCCTTTGCAACGTTTAAGAAATAAGAAAATCCGCTGTAATTGGTACCATTGATATACCCGTCCCCGAATGAATGTGCCCCGGAAAGGGTAACAGCCCATCCGTTTTTCATTAATCCGGTTGACAGCGTAAACATAAACTTGTACATTCCATCATTTCCCATCCCTGTATAGATTGAGCCGCCTTTATTAGCATCAGTACTTTTTGTAATAATGTTAATTGTTCCACCTACTGATGAAAGCGCCAGTTTGGAGGCTCCAAGTCCACGTTGTACCTGAATGCTTTGCGTTACATCGGAAAGACCTGCCCAGTCAGACCAGTAAACATGGCCATTTTCCATGTCGTTAACAGGAACTCCGTTAATGAGCACCCCGATATTGTTAGAGCTAAAACCACGGAGGTTAATACGGGAGTCTCCGTATCCACCACCTTCTCTTGTTACATAAACCGAAGGCGTGAATTTTAGTATTTGCGGGAATTCCTGATTGCCAAGCTTTTCGCGAATGATTTGCGGCTGAATAGTTGAAATAGCAACCGGGGTTTTGCGGTCAACGGCAATAGAGGCAAAAACATTGACTTCGGATAAACCAACAGTACTGGATTGGAGAGCAATATTCCCTAAACTTTTGGTTACGCCCTGATGAATAGAAACTTTGATTTCCTTCGACTCATAACCTACAAAGCTGATTTTTAAGGTTTGATTGCCAACCGGGACTTTCAAATTAAAGCTACCATTCAGACTGGTGGTAACACCCGAATGGGTTCCAGCCACAACGATGGTAGCTCCAACGAGAGTCTCGTGGCTGCTGGCGTCCACAACGACACCCTGTACAATGCCCTGGGCAATTGTTGCTCCTGCAAAGAGCAAACTTACCAGCAGGGTTAAAAGTAAATTTGTACGTTTCATAAAACAAAATTTTTTAATTAAAAATAGGTTCCTTAAATTAAGTAGCGAAAATATGGAATTATTCGGCTCATTAGTATGAAATTTTTATTAAGAAACATTCTGAAATAGTGATTAGGCCTCACTTTTTGGCGTAATTGAAAGTGAAACAATCGGTTATGTTCCCTCTAATTGTTGAAAAACCCATAAAAAAAGTTAATAAATAATTGCTAATGGTTGAGATATAGTACTTTAGAAATGGATTTTTAAGGTTAAGTTAAAGTTAATTCCGAACGATGAGAAGCCTCTGAAGTCTTTCGCATTGTGATGTCGGCCGGCTTTTCCGGTCTCAATGTATATTCTATTCAAAAGCTTATTGTACCACATCCATTCCAAATGGAAATTTAAGAACCTGAAAAGCCTGAAGTTCTTAAATGCACCCAATTGCTGCTCTCTGCTGTCCCTCCCACGTACAGGTTATTCAAAGACAATTTTTTGGCTCCACACGTTTTTGGTTGTGATTAGACGAAGGACATAAACTCCTTTAAAAGAAGCAGGGAAATTGTACTTCAAGGTGTTCTGACCATTTGTGAGTTCGATAGTACGGCTAAATACCAATTTACCGGTAAAGTCTATAAGCTGTAATGTTCCCCCCTTGTCAGGAGAAGTAAAGGGAATAGATAAATTTACCTCTCCATTGTGTACCGGGTTGGGGAATACCAGAAAGTGATTAGGATTTTCAGAAGTACCTATACTTCTGATACCCGTAAGAACCCCGCTATTGGTAACAAAGAGGTGAGCAAAATTCTGATAATAAATATTAGCGATGGTTGCATCGTGAATAATCAATGTATTCTCATCGTTTTCATTGTCAGCAGCTGCACTCCAGTTATGTGAGCCTGTCAAAACAAATGGGTCAGATGTAGGTTCACCTTCATCAACAATCATATACTTGTTATGCATGATCCCGGAATTTTTATTATAATAAATATAATGGGTGGCTCCCAAAGCATTAATAAGCGTAGTATTTACTGAGGCCGCATTATTATTCTTGGCATTAGTGAGCATATTCACCGCATCGCCATCTGCCTTTTTTGCAGCAATAGCGGTGGCTATTTCACTTCGGGTAATCAGCATAGTAGCAATACTCAAATCGTGGTTGGTAGTATTGATGTGATTTACGATTTGGGCATTAGTCCCATCAGTCGGGCTAAAGTAACATTCAACCCGGTCGTCATTTATCATAAATTCGTGAGGCGTATTGTCCTTTTTTGCTGATCCAAAATGAGCCTTGGCAGCATCAGCTTTGTCGCCATGAGAGCCCCACATTTCCTCAAATTCAATTTGGTAAGTGCGTGCCAGACTCTGATCTTGCACAATGATTACATTATTGGCATCACGATCAATCTGCTCTTCAGTAAAGTTGGTTGATCCTGTCCAAACAATTGGGTCGTCCGGATTACCGGATTGCGCATCAATAATAACGAATTTGTTATGCATAATACCGAGACGTTGATAACTGTTTGGGCCGATAAGTACATGAACAGCGGTGCCAGCCAACTCGCCGAACCCTATATTTGCTGTGGTACCGCCACCAATCACCCGAACCCGCACACCACGATTAGCAGCGGCTACTAATGCCTTGCTAATGTCACTGATTCCGTTATTGTTCATATTATAAATAGCCATGTCTATGGTGTACTTTGCACGCTTAATATAACTTATCAATGTATCGTCAATGGTTCCCGGAAGATATATTGCATCAACTCCTGTGGAATAAGAAACATCTACCGGAGTATTGAAATAAACTTTCATATCGCCTGATGAATTTGAAATAGTAGCAAACGGAAGCACTGCCGATTTAGCTGTATCATTACCGCTTACCGAAAAAGCCTGTACCCAGGTAATTTCACCGGCATTTAAACCAGACAAGTCTATACTATGACCTGCAGACCCACCGGTAGAGGAAATTTTATTACTTTTTACCGAGCCGTCCGATGTTCCATAGAACATTTCGGTCGTCCCTGCAATATTGGTATTCCACGAGAAGTCGAGTGTTGTATGTGTAAAATTCGTATTGGATAATGCACTTGTTAAGTAGATGGAGCTTGGAACGAAAATATCATTCAAATCACGAGGTAACAACTGATAACCTTTATTAGGATTGGAATAATCATATTGAGAACAAATTGCAGTCAGACTTACCTGGGCACTGGGTATAATCGTTCCGACTAAATCCTGACCTTTCTTTATATACGCATACCCCGTTTGGCCATCGGAAGTAAATGTGTATTTTTTATTTCCGGCAAAAGTTTGGCCGGCATTACTAAAAACGACTTTGTTAACTTTAACCAATCTGCTTTCATACTTTTCAGAAATTTGATCTGGCGTTAATACAATTGGCGCAGGCAACGGGTTTCCTGATGACCTGATAACAATATTGGTTATCGGATCGAGTTCGAGCAACTCGTTATAACTTTTAACTGTCCCGGTAATCGTAACCGAATCGCCCCTTTTTATATTGCTGACCTGTGATCCGTAAGCAGCAATGCCGGCAGTACTATCCTGAAGATAACGGATAGATCCTAATTCACTCCCGTTGGTAACTATACCTTTAACGGTCACAACCTGACCGACCATTCCCCGGGCTTCCAAGATGGTGCTTTGGGCATTCACAGAAGAGAAAATGCAACTGATTGCTAATGTGATAATGTAAAATATTTTCATATTATATAAGGTTTAATGATGTTTATTCATACGTAATTATAAAATATGCCATAAATTGATAACCCCTACGTAGGCAATTTTATAAGCAAACAGCAAAACTATTAAAAAATCGTCAACAATTGACCACCATTGCTATTATCTTAAAAAATACAAACGGTGTTCTATATATAATATATGCAAATTCCTCGATTTTGAATTATTGATAAAACCGGGGCTATTAACCAATTTTTTTTGGGTTCAGATAATTTATATGCAATGTGGGATAAGCAACCGCCTGTAAGCAAAAGCAAGAAGGAGCAATTTTTTAACTTTCTTCAAGTCCAAAAACCAGACACACAAACTAATTCCCGTTTTAGGACTCCGTCCCGCTTAGGGACGCTATTCCCAATTTGAGACAACTAACTACTTTTTAACATTTTAATAACCCGAAAATTTGTTTTCTAAAAAATATATCCATAAGTTTGCTGAATTATAATGGTAAGTACTACAAAAAACTATTATTTTCCATACTTTTTAAGATTGAAAACATGAAAAAAAATACTTCCATTTACTTCCGCCGGGGTTATCCTCCTCCCGGCACACCGGCGGGTGCCGATCCAACACTGTATAATAAATTATTCAAATAAATTCATTAAAACACATCATTATGAAAAGTTATCGTATTAATTTATTGCTATTTAGCATACTCTTTTTGGGTATTTCGTTTATTTCCAATGCTGCTACTACGGTTACAAGTGTTAAAACAGGTAATTGGAATGATGTAACAACCTGGAGTTCTGGAGCTATTCCAACTTCAACTGAAAATGTGGTTATTGACAATAACCATATAGTTACCATTGCGACGACTCAATCTATTGCAGTATTAACAATAAATGGTACTAATGCCAGTACTTATGGGAAATTAATCATTACTACAGGAGCTGATTTAACCACAACCGCATCCACGACTGTGTATGGGAAACTGGATATTAACGGGGGTACTTTTAATGAAGGAAATAGTTCCGGAGATAAGCTAACAATTAATGGCACAAGTTTGGGAAGCGCCTGCTTGTTTTCAATGTCTGGGGGAACATTGAATACTTCAAGGTATTTTGTATTAAGTAATTCTTCCTCTTTTGAAATGTCTGGGGGAACAATAAATATCAACAGTAAAGGTGGATCAAGTAGTACAAATATTTTTTATCTTCCATCAGGAACCAGTTTTACTATGTCTGCAGGGACAATAAATATTCTAAACGGTAACCTGGGTCCCGGGGCAGCTTTAAAGTTTAATCCGACGAGCTCATCTGTTACCGGCGGCACTATCAATTTCACTAACGTTAAGGGATATTCCTCCACTACTATGATTAGTTCAAATAGCCTTTATAATATTAATTCTGATGTAGGTGCCGGAGATACATTGGTTATTCAAAATATGTCAGTTTCCACAGGTGGATTTACCTGTCATAATCTTTCCATAACCTCCGGAACCGTTCAAATTGATCCCGGATTTGGTATAACGGTAAGTAATGCTTTAACAAACAATCTGGCTGCTGCTAATTTGGTTATAGCTTCCGATACCACCGGCAACGGTTCCCTCATTGTGAACGGCACGGTTACCGGAAGCGCTACGGTGCAACGGTATATTGCTGCTTACACTGCAGCAGGAAACGGCTGGCACGAAATAAGCTCTCCGGTGTCCAGCATGACCATTGCCGGTACCGACTGGGATCCGACAGTTACCGGAGCCAATAACGACCTTTATTACTGGAGTGAAACAGGTAACTTATGGATGAATTATCGGACAGCAACTTTTAATTTTACGGCAGGAACCGGTTATCTTGTTGCAAATAATGCTAACCTGACCCATAGTTTTACAGGTACACTCAATAATGCAGACGTTACTGTTTCCGGTTTGACATATACCGCGGGACAAGGAACGGGCTGGCATCTGTTGGGCAATCCGTTCCCCAGCGCCATTAAGTGGAATGATGGAAACTGGACATTAACTAATGTTGGCGGAACGGCAGAAATATGGGATGAAGCTATTGCAACTTATGTAGCTGTACAAGCCAATGGGATTATTCCTTCAACCAACGGTTTCTTTGTTCAGGTTGGTTCCGGTGGTGGCGGAGTAGTTACCATTCCTGCTGTTTCCCGTATCCATGATGCCACGAATAATTATAAAAGTGCTTCGGCAAAGAATCCGGCAGAAACCCTTACTTTCAAAATTTCCAATGATGCCAATAAATATGCAGATGAGAGTATTCTTGGTTTCCGTTCGGATGCTACCAAAGGTTGGGATATTGCCTTTGATGCCCGTAAGATGCTGAGTTTTGTAAAAGCATCTCCTCAAATATGGACGGCAAGCGAAGGAGAGAAGTATTTGGTTAACTATCTACCTTTGGTAACCACCGCTACTAATGTTCCATTGGATTTCAGAGCCGGTGTCAATACGGTGTATCATCTCACCATAAAGGGAGCCGACAGTTTTCAGAATGTTTCACTCATACTCGAAGATCTGCAAACCGGTCAAAAGATTGATTTAAGCCGGCAAAACAGTTATGATTTTTCCGCCACTACCGGTGAAGACGAAAGCCGTTTCGTCCTCCACATCAACGGTGTAACGGCAGTTCCCAATGTCAGTGAAACTGATGGCGTTCAGGTGTTTTCGTTTGGTAACACAGTTTACCTGCAGGGACGGCAAAGCCTCAACGGAAAAATTTCCATCTTCAACACCCTCGGCCAAAAGGTCTATGGAGGCGTGCTGAACGGCGCTGTCAAACAGCAAATCCGGTTGAATGAGCGGCAGGGGGTTTATTTTGTCCGGTTTCAGGAAAACAGCCGCGTGGTAACCCAAAAAGTATTCATTAAATAACGGAGAAGCATCATGAAAAAGAGACAAAAGATAGTCCTGACGGTTTTCTTTGCGTTATCACTGATGATGGCCCAAAACAGTTTTGCCGGCACCACGCCGCCCGATCCCCCCGGCTCGCACGGGACAACCGGAAACCAGGCCGGCGGTAGCGCGCCCATAGGTGGCGGGTTGTTTATCCTGCTGGGGCTGGGAGCAGCGTACGGTAGCAAAAAGCTGTACGATGACAGAAAATCCGAAGCGGAAGATGAAGATAAAAGTTTAAGCGCGGGGTTGGTATCTTCAAGCGAAAACGCTTGAAGCGGACAGCAATAAATCACATAATTAAAAACGCATGAAAAAATAAAACAGCTATGAAAAAATTTATTCTTTTACTAAGTTTGGCATTCACCCTTTTGCTTTGGTCAAACAACGGACAGGCACAAACCGCACCACAGCCACCGTCCGGCGGACACGGTCAGTCATCTAACCAGGCTTCCGGCGGCGGTGCGCCCATAGGCGGCGGGTTGTTTATCCTGCTTGGTCTCGGTGCTGCTTACGGCGGCAAAAAACTCTACGACAAGAGAAAAACCGCTTTGGACGACTAGGCTACAAGAGAAGAAATAACCACATTTCAGAAAACACAATAATATTCGAATTAATGTAGTTCAGGTTTTTTTGTTAATAAACCTTTGGTGAGTGTTTCTTTATACCTCTTTATCAACAAATCCAAATCCGAACCGTGCTTTATCATCACCTCAGCCCGTTTAATGAGAAGTTTTTGTTTTAGCTCATCCGGTTTGCCAAACCCGATGAGGGTGCGATACTGAATATGATCATCCAAACGATGACTCTTGTAGAGTCTGAGAATCGTACATCTCTCTTTGGATAGTGTACTTTGAGCATTTATACTTTGTCGCTAATTGCAAATGTGCTTGTTTTCCTTCTCGGTATTCTTTCCAAATAACAGATGGATATATTTTTAGCTCAAGTTTTGCGCTAATCCTTAATTTGCTGACATAATGTGTGCCAAAAAGGATGTAAAATTTGCCTGTTATATCTGTAAAAAAGTTAATAAATAATTGCTAATGGTTGAGATTTAGTGCTTTAGAAATATACCTTTAGAGTTAAGTTAAAGTTAATTCCGAACGACCAGAAGCCTCTGAAGTCTTTGGCATTGTGATGTCGGCCATCTTTTCCGGTCTCAATGTATATTTTATTCAAAAGATTGTATCCGTTGAGCTGTATCAGCGAAGGCAAAGAAGCTATCTGAAATGGAATGGAAACGTAGGCGTTTACGACCTGATAAGCGGGAAATGAGTAAGGTTGCCGGCGGTTGTCCGGATTGTTCCGGTTGATGGGGTCAAAATTGGCAAAAAGCTTGTTGTACCACATCCATTCCAAATGGAAATTTAGGAATCTGAAAAGCCTGAAGTCGGTGAATGCACCCAATTGCTGCTGTGCTGTCCCTCCCACGTATAAATTGCGAGTATATACGTTCACGGTATCCGTAACTACGTTGTTGTCATTAATGAGGGTGGCTGAAACATCATTTTGCCAGCGGTAGTTGCCAAAAGTCGCCGTGGCACCCAGCTTGAATTGGTTATTAATACGGTATTTTACCTGGGCTTCAATACCTTTGTGGATACTGTTCAGCCCGTGAACCATTGCCCGCGACTGGCTGTTGTCGGCCAGTTGAACGTACTCGTTACTGAGCATGGAAACGTTATCCCACAGGGTATAAAATACTCCGATGGTGGCTTTAAACCCGGGGTGGGTAAAACGGTAGCCGGCTTCAATGGTTTTTATTCTTTCATTTTCCAAATCCCTCACCGGCGTATTGTTGAAATTTCCGAAAACATATTTAAAATAGGGAGCACGTGAAATGTAGGCGGCATTCAGGTAAAAGTTGTGCTGTGGTGTGGGAAAGTAACTAATACCACCACGAAAGTCATATCCTGCCCGGCTTACCATCGGACTTTTGGTGTTGGTAATGTAGTTGAACCGGTCAATACGTCTGTACCACTGGTTGTTGCCGTTTATGGAAATATAAGCACGCAAATATTTTCCTGAAAAGGTGAGTTTTGAATAGGCCGACGCATGATGGATGATGGTGTTGTTGTTTACCTTAATAATATCGCCCACGCTCATAAGTTGGTTTCGCCCGGCCACACCACTAAGAGACCATGCATAATCTTCAATATAAAATTTTCCTCCCATGAGGCTGGTGATCTTTTCCCGCAGGAAAGAGTTCAGGTAATTGTAATAAACACCGGTGGTCAGTTTCAGATGCAAGTTGAATTGATACTCAAAGGTGCTCATAAACCCGGCTTGGATATGGCTGGCCAGAAAATTAGTAAGTACGTTACGGGAATAGCCGGTTACGGTGTCGCCATTGGCCAAAACATAATGTTGTGTGTTGTTGGCATTTTGATGATATATTTTTTGCCAATCGATTTGCCCGGAAGCCGTTTGGTAGCTGAAAACAGAAGGGGCGTAGTTGAAACTTTCGGACCACTTTCCGCCGCCGTAGCCGTAGCTCACAAAAACGCTATTGGAGAGTTTACTCTTTTCATTAATTTTCAAATCGTGATTGATACTCAGAAAGGGTTTGTGGTAGAAATTCTCCGAAGCATTGAGCATTCTGCCATCCAGACCACCCCAGTCTCTGTTGTATTTGTTTCCATGAAGTTGTTCCTCTTCCATGGAGAGCTGTTGCGTTCGCTGGCCATGATGTTGAGGTGATCCCAACAAGCTGATGTTCAAATGATTTTTGGCGTTAAGTTGTTTGTTGGCACTGAAGAAATAGGAGAACCCATGAACATAGGTCGCATCTACGTAACCTTTGCCACTGTAGTAAGAGCCCATGAAAGAGAGGTTCCAGCCATTCCTCATTTTTCCGCTGTTCAGGCTCAGTGTTGTTTTTTGGTTACCGTAATCCGTAATTTGAAAACTGAAGCTACCGCCTTTTGGCCGGTTGTTTGACCGGGTTATGATGTTTATACTTCCACCTACAGCATTGGTGGCAAGGTTGGAAAAACCAGGCCCTTTTTGTATTTGTATGCTTGCAGCAGCATCGCTCAGCCCCAGCCAGTTGCTCCAGTAAACCAGTCCGTTTTCCACGCCGTTTATGGGAATTCCGTTGAGCAACAGCGCCACATTGTTCTGTTTGAAACCACGGATGCTGAGAGAAGCGTCGCCACTTCCACCACCGTTTCGTACGCTGTAAACACCCGGAACAGAATTAAGTATCATGGGCAGTGGCTGGTCTCCCAAACGGCTTTTGATAGTTCTGGCGCTGATGGTGGAAACGCTGACCGGGGTTTCTTTGTCGGTCACAAGTCCTGCCGTGATGTTGATTTCGTTCAGAGAGTAAGTCTGCGGTTCCATAAGGATAGGTGG
>VAPK010042101.1_pt1 | contig 12624 bp, 11 predicted proteins | sample 3395031 | NCBI WGS metagenome assembly VAPK01 (sample SAMN08290443, study PRJNA428436) | hydrothermal vent metagenome | isolation source: Deep-sea hydrothermal vent chimney 1 | place: Pacific Ocean: Juan De Fuca Ridge | reverse complement strand
ATCTGATGTTATCTCAGGCAGATGTATTGCAGGCACTGATAGATTGACCTCAGAATCATCATTCTGTTGCGCAATAATGAGCTCTGAAATTTCTGTCTCGTCTATCTCTGGTTCAACAGTCTCTGACTGGGGGGGATCAACATTGAGCTGATTTTGCTCTGCCGGGGCACTTGCCTGCCCTTCAACCACCTCATTTTCTTCAGGTTGTGCTATTTCGCTTTCATCAACATCAGTTAGACTCGGATTTGCCTCAGCATTTTCTGCTTCACTCGATGCTGTTTCAGCGGGGGCTTCATCAACACTCGATTCCTCTCTTAAATCAATACCTGAAACATCTCCAACAATTTCTTCATCAGTCTCTTCGAATCGATTTTGTACTGATTCCTGCTCAGGCAAATCCGGTTCTAATCGCTGATCCTTTGACTGAAGCTCTGGTTCAATTGCTGCTAACTCAGATTCTATCTCAAACTCAGACTCTTCATCTAATTGAGAATCTATGCTTTGATCATTACCTGCGTCAACATCTGCATGAATCTCCTCTACAAATTCATTACTACCCTCCTCTAAAGCAACACGATCTACTTGCGGCTCAGGTAACTTTGCTACAAATCTGGATTTCTCCGAAGGGTTCGGACTGGATAATTTCGACCAATCCTTCTCGTGCAAGCTCGAGGATGGCAAGAAACGAGACCACAATTCCCGAACGACCTTCACGACTGTCGAATAAACTGAAGAAAGGGAGAAGCGAGCCATGTTTTAGGTGCTCCAGTATAGAACTCATTCGATCTCGAACCGATAACGGCTCGAGAATAATTTGATGATGCGCTGATTGTTCCATTCTGCGCAACACATCCTGAAACGCCAGCAACACTTGCTCTAGATCAACGTTGGGTTCACGCTTGACGGCGGAAATGTGATCGGTCGCTACGTCAACCTGGAAAGTATCACGTTGCATCCGCGGCAGCGCCTCTAAATCCTGCGCAGCATTGCGAAAAGCTTCATATTCCTGCAAGCGCCGAATTAATTCAGCACGCGGATCGTCTTCGTCTTCTTCACCATCCTCAGCTCTTGGCAATAATAGCCTGGATTTAATTTCAGCCAACATTGCCGCCATCAACAAATAATCGGCAGCCAACTCAATCCTCAACACCTGCATTAAGTCGATGTAACCAATATACTGACGAGTGATTTCAGCAATTGGAATATTTAGAATATCGAGATTCTTGCGCTTGATCAAATACAGCAATAAATCCAGCGGCCCTTCAAAGGTTTCCAGCAATACTTCAAGAGCGTCAGGCGGAATGTATAAATCATCAGGAAAATCCAGTACCGGCTCACCATTGACAATTGCTAAAGGTGAGTCTGGTTCATCCTGCTGTTGGTGCAAGACTGTTACCTCTGGAGATAATGCTTCAACAACCAAATTAACTCAACCCTGCTACTGACAGAATGATTTGATAGAAAAACCCCATCATTGGCATGATAATACCAACAAGAATTCCAGTATACAAAAGCACTGCCATAATAATCAGTCCAAATGGCTCTATCCGCTGGTACACATCGGACAGGGATGGAGGTAATAACGCATTAAGAATTCGTCCCCCATCCAGCGGTGGAATTGGTAATAAGTTAATCACCATCAATAGCAGATTAATTTGTATGCCCGCCATCCCCATCAGCGCAAAAGGAACGGAAAAATAAGGAACTTGTACTGTCAGCGCAATCTTTGCCAACAACGCCCAAATAATCGCCATTATCAGATTGGCCGCAGGTCCTGCAAGTGCAACCAAAAACATATCTCGTCTGATATCATGCAGATTACGCCAATTGACTGGTACCGGTCTCGCCCAACCGAAAATCATCCCCGAAGTCAGAAATAAGAGACCAGGCACCAAAATCGTACCAACCGGATCAATATGTTTAATCGGATTCAAGGTTAATCGACCCATCATCCATGCTGTATTGTCACCTAGTTGCCGAGCAACCCAACCGTGCGCCACCTCATGCACAGTAATGGCAAACAGGACGGGCAAAACCCAAATAGCAAATGTTTGTGCAACTGTAGAATCCATCACAGTATTGTACCGGAACAGACTAGCTTAGGAGCGAGGATTTAATCACTTCCGGATTTTAACTTGCCTTTTGGCTCCACAGGAGTGCTAATAAAATAGTTACATAGCTTGCTATGCGCCTATTTATTAGCACTCCTGTGAAACCAAAATCCTACGTCAAACTTCCGGAAGTGATTAAATCCTCGCTCCTTAGGTTTGAAGAAAATCGACCAATTCCCCTTTACCTGAACGAATAACCTCTGGCTCATCTTCCATAAAAGAAATAATTGTTGTCGGCTGATACTCAATATACCCAGCATCGATAACTAAATCGATTTGATGCTCTAATTGCTCACGAATTTCCCAAGGACTCTCCAATGCATGATTTTCACCAGGTAATATCATTGTAGTACTGAACAAAGGCGCAGCAAGATTGTCCAGAAGATCCAGTGCGACCGGATGATCCGGAATACGAAAACCCACACTTTTACGCTTGACATGTAGCAAACGTTTTGGTAATTCCCGGGTTGCTTTCAAGACAAAAGTATATGGCCCTGGAGTCAATGCTTTGATCATTCTATGTGCATCATTGTCTATCTTGCCAAACTCGGAAATCTGCGCCATCGTGCTACAAACCAATGTAAAATTATGTTTGTCACCTAAATCTCTAATGCTACGGATTCTCTCCAATGCTTTCTTGTCATCAATACGACAAGCAAGTGCGTAAGAAGAATCCGTTGGGTAGGCAATCACTGCACCAGCATTGAGTAAATCGACTACGCGATGAATCAAACGCAGCTGGGGGGTTTCAGGATGAATTTCAAAATATTGAGCCATAAAGCAATCGCCATACCATTATATTTTCCGCACATGAGATTTTAGCATCCAGTGCGCGCGCTTTTTCGCGGATAGCTGCGTTGGGAAACCTTACTGTAGAACGAATACAGCTAAGGGTTCCCGCCTTGCTCTCCACAAAATATCACACACTCTAAATGCTAAAATTTCATGCGCGAAGAGTATATAACAGGCGTCATCATGCCAACTATTGCGCATCAGCGCAACGTAAGCTTGTAAATATCTACCACTCAAATATCATCAATATAATAACTATACTGGCAAAATTACCCTGCTTATTGACCCACATTGTTAAAAGCGAATCATGATATTCTGGGAGAGCAATGACGAAAACCAACATCAGCATCGGCTCTGAGAATCTTGCTTCTAGTGATGGAGAGATACGCTATCACTCAAAATTTCTTGCTCCACTAATCGCAGACCATGTTTACCACCAACTCTATGACCAGTTAGACTGGCGAGACGAAACGCTAGCTTTTATGGGCAAACAAGTGACCGCACCACGTCTGGTGTGTTGGCACGGCGATTCTAATGCTGTTTATTGTTATTCAGGAGTGACTCACAAACCTTTGCAATGGATTCCAGTCCTCAGCCAGATTAAACAACAAATTTGTCAATTCAGTGATTTTAACTTCAATAGTGTACTGGGAAATTTATACCGCAATGGACAAGACTCGATGGGATGGCATGCAGATAAGGAAAAACAGCTGGGGATTAATCCTGTTATAGCCTCACTATCGCTAGGTGCAGAGCGTTTATTTAAATTGCGGCACAGAAAAAACCATCAGACCGTTGACATCAATCTTGAGCATGGCAGCTTGCTGATTATGGCTGGAAGTCTGCAACACCACTGGCGGCATTGTCTTCCCAAAACACGCCGTCAGGTTACACCTCGTATTAATTTGACTTTTCGGCTCATCATTCCAAACTAAGCCATGCGCAGACTGTTTTTTGCGTTATATCCAGATGATACTATTCGTAATCGCTTTGTAGATCTTATCCAACAACCACCTAAAACACATTGCGTAAGCGCACAAAACCTTCATCTGACCTTACACTTTATCGGTCAGACTGATACTGAAGATTGCTTGATAGAACAAGCCGAGAACATTCTCTGCAAACCATTTAGCCTGATGATTGATCATTATGGCCATTTCAACCGAGCCAAGGTGTTATGGGTGGGTCCAAAACAGTCTCCTGATGAGTTAACCCAACTTGCACGAAACTGCGCGATTTTCTCTGCAAAGTGCGGGAACCGTGTTCAGGAAAATAATTTTACACCACATGTTAGTCTAATGCGTAAGGTCAGCGACAGACCTGAATTACAACATTTTGAACCCTTCAAGTGGACTGTAAATAGTTTCTGCCTGATGGTGTCAGAATCCAACCAAGCCGGAGTCCATTACCGGGTAGTTCGAGAATTCCCCGTGCAACAGTAACCATTATCGACTATGAGCAAACAATTTCCATCGTCAGGACTTTACATTATTACTGATCATTCACTACCTGATCAGCAAATAATCAACACAACAAAAGTAGCGTTGAATAACGGAGCTAACGTTGTCCAATTGCGCCATAAAACATCCGGTTCAGTACAATCACTAGCGCTTGAATTACTCAGTCTATGTCGCCAATCGCAAGTCCCACTCATAATCAATGATGATCCACAACTTGCAGCACAAATCGGAGCAGACGGGGTTCATCTCGGCAAAGATGATGCTGATATAAAACAAGCGCGCGAATTGCTCGGTGAGCAAACAATCATCGGAGTGAGCTGTTACAATTCACTACCGCTAGCAATCCAGGCTCAATCGCAAGGCGCCAACTATGTTGCCTTTGGACGCTTTTTCAGTTCTGCCAGTAAACCATCTGCAACACCCGCCGATATTAATTTACTAACCAACGCCCGATCCCAGATCAACATACCGATAGTTGCCATTGGCGGCATTACGCCTGAAAATGCTGGACAGCTAGTCACTGCTGGTGCTGATTGTCTTGCCGTCATTCAGGGAATCTATGGCCACCCCGACCCACAATTAGCCACCCGCAATTATTTGGGTGTACTCAATTCAAGCACATTGAAACCAGTTGTATTGAAATAACCAGCTTCTTCCTTCAGAAAAAATTAATATTCTCAAGCGAAAATGATTAAAACCCAGCCCAACTGCTCTGACAATCCTGAATTCGGTACCTTACCAGTTGATAATGCAATACAAAAAATTATGGATGCAATTCAACCTGTTAACGGCTATCAAAAGATACCGGTACAAGAAGCATGTGGTCGGGTTTTATATCAAGCCATTACATCATCATTATCAGTGCCACCGCTAACCAATTCAGCAATGGATGGCTATGCATTGCGTGCTGCTGATTTACCATCAACCGGACAAACAGCTAATCTAAAAGTGATTGGTTCGGCATTGGCAGGCAAGCCGTTTAACTCGCCAATTGAGCACGGCGAAACTGTGCGTGTAATGACCGGAGCTGCCATCCCGGATGGCACAGATACAGTGATCATTCAGGAACATGTCGAACTGGACAATGATGTAATTCGTATTGATGCGCGTCACTCGCCAGGACAAAATGTACGTCAAGCTGGTGAAGACATCCAGCCAGGAGATTGTGTGCTGGCAGCTGGACGCTTATGCACACCGCCAGACATTGGTATTATTGCTTCTATGGGAATTGCTGAAGTGACAGTGTATCGACCGCTTCGTGTCGCAGTGTTTTCAACCGGCAGTGAAGTTTGTGATATTGGACAAAAGCCAGCAAGCACGCCGAATCAATCTCTCATCTACGATAGTAATCGTTACAGCTTGTGTGCAGCACTCAGTCAACTTCCTGTAGAAATTATGGATATGGGCATTATTCCCGACGATCCTGAGCAACTCAAGACTGCTCTACTTAGCGCATCGCAGAGTTCTGATCTCATCATAACCTCTGGTGGAGTTTCAGTTGGCGAAGCAGATTACACCAAACAAGTATTAAGCGAACTCGGCAGTGTCGAATTCTGGACAGTGGCGATGAAGCCAGGCAGACCCATTGCTTTCGGAAATATTAATTCAGCTGTATTATTTGGCTTACCGGGCAATCCGGTTGCTGTAATGGTTACTTGGTGTTTCTTGCTCAAACCTGCTCTGGAGAAAATGATTGGCATCATCGATCAAGTCATCAATCCGACATTCATTGCAACCAGCTTGAGCAACATACGTAAACGAGCGGGTCGCACAGAATTCCAACGCGGCATTTTGAAACCAGGTGAAAACGGCAAATGGACTGTAGAAACAACAGGCAAACAAGGCTCAGGCATACTGACTTCAATGAGCAAAGCCAATGCGTTTATTGTACTGGAGCACAACAGGGGCAAGGTGGAACCAGGCGATGATGTTCTGGTTCAGCCGTTTTCCGGGGTATTCTGAAACATTGAGAAATCTTGATGTCTAGTGACAAATTTCATCTCTCACACCCAGGGTTTTAAGCCCTCCAGTTTCAGGAAAATCCGATTGAAACACGAAACCATGACAGGATGCAGGAGAGATCCGATCTTACCAAGATCGTTCTTCCGCAAGCTACCGCATTACTCATATAAATCAGCAAGTGTTGATGTCAAGCCAACTGATTCCAGATTCAGCACCGAATTGGCTTGATCCAGAATTTGGGGAGTTTGCTGACCGGATCTTCGATAAATCTCAACATGTATTTTGTCCTGAGCAATCAAGATGAATTCCTGAAGTGATTCCAGTTTGAAATAAGCCAGGCGCTTATCACCCCTGTCGTAACGCTGAGTGCTTGGAGAAAGAACCTCGACAATCAAAATTGGGTCTGTTTTAAAATAGGGATCATCACGCTGTTCATTACATCGCACAAAAATGTCAGTATAATAAAAATCATCAGCCACACGGATTTTTAAATCACCTTTGTAAGCACGGCATCCGGTTCCGCGTAGATGAACCTGCAATGCCGCTGCCAGATTAAGCGCTATTTCTTCATGGCGATCACTGGCACCAGTCATGGCATATAAATAACCATCGACCAGTTCGTGGCGTATCGGCTGCTCGTTTTCGTAAAGCAGGTATTGTGCTGGCGCCAGTCGAGGCAAACTTTCTGGAGATATCGTCATGATTAATTCGGTTGTGAGTTTTTTGAGTCACTTGCAGTATATACCGAAATGGCTATCCTGGATTTGCTCATATTAATGATTATGGAATTGTTAGTCTTTTTGGACGCACATTCAACATTGCTAACATATCTCATTATTGTTACTATCTGAATTTATTTTATCTGAGGATAAAATGTCAGGATTATGTCGAAATATCAGCAATTTAAAACCAAACCAAGAAGGTCAATCTTCTTTAAAACCAGATAAAAAAAATTACGGAGTCCATTAAACTTGCCAATATTATTTTAACTGGAGGTAGTTTATACACTATTTTATTCAACAAAAAGAGGGCTATAAATGCTGTAAATATGCGTTACACGGATTGGGGGCTTTTGGCAACAGCACTTAAAGCATTTCCTGCGGTGGAACGACGACAAATTGATTTAATCGCAGCAACGCAAATGATAAGATCACAAGGAGGGGAAGAGTATGAATTTTGGACTGCGTTTTATCATCATTGTCGTGCTAGGTAACATTCCATTGTTGTGTTTAGCAACAAATTTTGTTGATGATTCCATACAAGCTGTTGAGTTTGCCGAGGCGAAAGCTGTTAAGGCATATAACCAACTTGAAACCAAAGCATTGCAATGTGATATAAAAAAACATGTTGATGTTAAAAATATAAAACAGCAGTTACCGTCAATTTCAAATGACAAAGATAAAAAAAAACTTTCAGTCGCAATTGGCTACTTATCACATCTTCAATTCATACAATGCGTTAAAAAAGAAGAGTCAGCATTACTATATTCCACTACTGTAGTTCGAAAGATTTTAGATACAGTAAAAGACGCCAATATTAAAATAAGCCCTTCTTTTGAAAGAGATAATAATACTCGTTCAGCTGTTGCTTTAGGGTCGATTTCTACACTTTTGATAGGCGAAGTAAGATATATGAATCTACCCGAATCTTCACGCAAACAGTTGGAACAAATAAAGGAATTTAAAACACCATTTGATGCTATAAAATTACTTCAAGACTTAGGAATGATGCCATAAAATTTTAAGTACAATATTGGTCTAAGGCTAACAAATCTTTGCAACTGATCGCGAATAATGAGCCTTTTAGTTCAACATATCTCACGAATATCGTTTATTACCGCACGCTACCACCACGATTTCGAAATGAGATCTGGCACACATTAATTATGATCAAACAAATATCGGGAAATTGAGTATTGTGTGCCCAAAATTTAGAATTTCTTTTCAGTCCCCAATAAAACACTTTTTGTAGCTACTCAACCTGTCACAATCCGATAAGAAGGTTGATAATTATCTGCCAAAGTCATGCGCCGCTGCTCGACAAACATTTTCAGCAAACTTTGCATTTGTTTGAGTATTTCAGGATCGCCATGCAATTCGAATGGCCCGTATTTTTGTACAGCTTGTATGCCTTCTTGCTTTATATTTCCGGCAACAATCCCTGAAAAGGCACAGCGCATGTTCGCTGCCAACTGATACGCAGGTAGATTGCGATTCAGCTCAAGATTAGCCATGGATTGATGGTCAGCAATAAACGGGATTTGTAATTGTTGATCAATAGCCAGGTTCCAGTTGAAATAAAATGCATCTTTGCGCTGCGCCCTGTCTGTCTTGACGCTGTCCAATCCTTGATGCATCAGTTGTGAAGCCTTTGCAGCATCGCCAATAATAATCTGATAACGATCACATGCCTGACTACCTAATGTTGCTCGCAAAAACCCATCTAGATCAGAAAAATAATCGCGACTGGATTCTGGGCCAGTGAGTACCAGTGGAAATTCAAGGTGATGATTATCAGGGTGCAGTAAAAGACTCAACACATACAAAATTTCTTCTGTTGTTCCCACACCACCCGGAAACACAATAATGCCATGCCCTAAACGTACGAAAGCTTCCAGTCGTTTCTCGATATCGGGCATGATAATCAATGCATTAACCATTGCATTCGGTGCTTCTGCTGCAATAATCCCAGGTTCAGTAATCCCAATATAACGCCCTGGTGAGCTCCGCTGTTTGGCATGCCCCAGCGCGGCCCCTTTCATTGGCCCCTTCATGACACCATGACCACAACCAGTGCAGATATTCAGTTTACGCAATCCCAACATATAGCCAACATCTTTTGAGTACTCATACTCCTCACGGCTAACAGAGTGCCCTCCCCAACAAACCACCAGATCTGGTTGATGAACAGACTGAAAGGTTGTTGAATTCTTCAGAATATGGAAGACTGCATCGGTGATGTCTTCAGATCTGGATAAATCGAATCGCCCGTCATCAATCAGATATCGTGTATAAACGATATCTCTAAGCACTGAAAAAAGATGTTCGCGGATGCCCTCAATCATCTCTCCATCGACAAATGCCCGGGCTGGTGCGTTGGTAACTTGTAAACAGATTCCACGTGGTTCACAAACGACTTCTATCTCAAAATCTGAATATTGCTTCAAGACGATACGGCTATCATCAGTTTCTGCACCAGAATTTAAGGCTGCTAATGCACAGCGTCTAAATTGCTCGTAACATCCACACAGGGATTTATCAGATAACCAGTCAATTTCTTTGAGCGATAAAAACTCGAGGCTTCCATTTGGTGAAACCAGTGCGTTGACTTTTTGTTGATTTGTTAATGTCATTGTTTAACTGTCACTATTCAGTGCAATCTGTAGCTGCTTAGGTTGTTCATGAAGAGAAGAACTTAGTGGGAGAATAACTTTTGAGTGGGCCATTTTGATTATTACTGGTTTGATTATTTGCGGTTTTACTCAATCAGATCGACCAAACCAAAATCTGTGCATCATAATGTCCAACTTATTACAGCGCGTTCCTTAGGCAACTCGCAATAAATCATCCACCCATCTTGCTTGCCTTTTTGTCCATCTTCTGCGTTGCAACTTCGGTTACATAGCTTGCTATGCGCCCTACGTTGCGCCCCCGTAATAAATACGGGGCAGGCTTTAAAGACAAACAAAAATTCTGCGCAATATGGGTGGGTTATTGATTGCGAGTTACCTTAAACCAGATCACTAACATCATCAGACAAGAACTGATCTTTTTTCTTGCGCTGAATACGGTGTAATAATCTTGGTTTGCCAAGTGCGTAGCCTTGCGCATAATCCACACCAATTTCTTTGATACGCTCCAGAGTATCTCTGTTCTCAACACATTCGGCAATAGTCTGTCGCCCCATCATTCGTCCGATATGATTCACTGACTGGACAATCGCTTCCTGTACTGGATCGTTTTCCATCTCTTTTACAAAGCTACCACCAATTTTCAGGTAATCAACTGGCAAACTTTTAAGATACGAAAATGATGACAAACCACCACCAAAATCATCAAGGCTAAAATAACAACCAAATTTTTTAATTCGATGAATAAAACGTATCGCATCAGATAAATTGGCAATGACCAGTGTTTCAGATATTTCAAAACAGAGCTTATCTGCAAGTTGATAGTCACTATACATATCCAGTTGATCACGGATAAACTTCTCAAACGATGGATCACTAATACTAGCGCCCGAGAGATTAATAGAGCACAACGGGACAGTTCTGGTTTGTTGAGCCATCCACGCCAGCGTGGTCGAGACTACCCAGCGGTCAATTTTATCAATCAGACTATAGCGCTCAGAGACTTGAAAAAATGCACCCGGCAAAATGGTTTTGCCTTTTGAAGAGCGCATGCGCACCAAAATTTCTTGAAACTCTGACTGTGAGGATTTTCCAAGTGACACAATCGGTTGAGCATAGAGCTCAAATAAATCATAATCCAGGGCTTTCTGAATACGTCTAACCCAAGCTGACTCACCACTTTTCTGAAAAGCTCTTTGGTGCTGTTCACGATAAATGCAGACTCGGTTGCGGCCTGCGTTTTTTGCAGCATAACAAGCACTATCTGCCTGCTTCAGCAAGGTATCTACTGGTGCATTATTGGTAATTGGCAACAGACCAATACTGACACCAATACTAAAACTCTTGTCTTCCCATAAGAATCTGAAGCGATTGAGATTGGTAATAATTTTTTCTGCGATTTCCTTACCACGCTTAACGCGACAATGTTCCATTAATACAACAAACTCATCGCCACCTAAACGCGCTACAGTATCACGACGTCGCACAGATTCTTTTAACACTCGACTAATCTGACGTAGTAATTCATCACCGGCAGCATGTCCACAAATATCATTGACTGCCTTAAAACGATCCAGATCAAGCACACACATCACATGTTCACCAGACCGACTATCGACTGATGACATAACTCGAGCCAAGCGATTCACAAATTCTCGACGATTCACCAACCCAGTCAGATTATCGTGTGATGCATGATAATCACTTTGATCCGAACGTTGTCGCGCAGCAGTAATATCTTGATGCACTGAGACAAAATGAGTAATCACTCCAACATCATCAGCTATCGGAGAAACAGATTCCTGTGCCCAGTAAACTTCTCCATTCTTGCGTTTGTTACGGACTTCACCACGCCAGACCTGACCACCATAGACAGTGCGCCACATCGTGTCATAGAGTTCCTCAGGGGTTTCTCCAGAGTTCAGCAAGCGTAATGAATTACCAATCGCATCAGTTGCAGAATAGCCAGTGATTTCAGAGAACATTGGATTGACATACTCTAGAACACCTTGTGTATCAGTAATAAAAACCGCATTCGGGCTGTTTTCAATTGCATTTGACAGCTTTCTCAACTGATCTTTAGTGGCTTTCAATTGGGTAATATCATGAGCAATACACAAATGTGCAATGATCTTCCCCTGATCATCGATCACCGGTGATGAATGCGATTCGATATAGTGAACACTGCCTTTCATTCCAATCATCTGACAAGCAAATGTCTCACTACTACCCTTAATGATGTGTTCGTGCATACGCTTAAAGCGTTGTCGTTCAGAAGGCTGAATAAAGCTGGCTAACTGATGCCCAAGGATACTCTGATGCGCATCCACTTCAGCCAGTTTAAGTCCAGCCGGATTGATCTTGATTATACTGCCTTCCTTGGACAAGATAATCACCATCGCTGTTTCAGCCTGAAACAGCGCTTTTAAATAAATCTCATCCTGTTGTATAGTAGTTTGAGTTTGTTTGTGAATTTTTTTCATTCGCTCCGAATTCTAGTTTCCAGGAAACTGTTCAATATCACGATAAAATGGATGTATCGCTAAACAAAAGTAGATAAAAAGTCCCATCATAACTAATCGGATTTGAATATCTTGAAATCACTTTTATTGTCGCAATATGCCTTTCAGCCATCTGGACGGGTTCTAACAAATTGTTCATCATAATTAATCAAGCAGATAAGCATCAGAGCACAAGTACTTTATCCATTAAACTTGTCTTTTTGCTGTCGAATCGCTGCAAACACTTTAACCGGATCCAGATCACTCATCCCAATTGCTTGCTGAAATTCTGGATTATCAACTCGCAGAAACGGGTTGGTCTGATTCTCTAGCTGTAGACTGGAAGGAATCGTTGACAAGCCTTGCAAACGTTGCCATTGAATAATTTTCATTGCTTCTTTTAGTCGCTTGTTATCAGGTTCCAGCTGTAACGCAAATCGACCATTGGT
>VAPK010276660.1_pt1 | contig 12625 bp, 10 predicted proteins | sample 3395031 | NCBI WGS metagenome assembly VAPK01 (sample SAMN08290443, study PRJNA428436) | hydrothermal vent metagenome | isolation source: Deep-sea hydrothermal vent chimney 1 | place: Pacific Ocean: Juan De Fuca Ridge | reverse complement strand
TTCCAAATAATAACATTTCCCATCATTGCCGGAGCAGCAGATAAATTTGCAGCAATAGATGTAAAATTAAAAGGAGTAATGGCGTATACAAAACCTTCTAAAGGTCTGTATTCCATTCTATTCCAAATTCCGGGTGAAGAGATGGGTTGATTTTGATAAATCTCTGTCATAAACTCAACATTGAATCTAAAGAAATCGATTAGTTCACAAGCAGCATCAATTTCGGCTTGCATTACATTTTTAGATTGCGCAATCATAGTTGCAGCATTCAGTTTTGCCCTGTATGGTCCAGCTAGTAATTCAGCAGCTTTTAAAAAGATAGCAGCTCTACTTTCCCAAGGCATATTTGCCCATTTTTTACGTGCTTCCATAGCTGTTTTTATAGCTAATTCAATATGTTTTTTATCTGCGGTATGATAGTTCCCTACTGTATGCTTATGGTCGTGTGGCGGATGAATAGAAACCGTATTACCGGTTCTAATTTCTTCACTACCGATATAAAAAGGAATGTCAATTGTTGAGTTGTACATTTTTTTGTACACTGCTAATAATTCTTTACGCTCTGGGCTATTTGGTGCATACGATTTTACAGGTTCGTTAACTGCTTTTGGTACATTATAAAATCCTGTTGCCATTATTTATGTTTTTAAATTTTAATCGACTAATTTTGACGAACAAAGTTAAGACTTTTGCTTGAATGTTCTCGATATAATTCTGAAGTAAATTCAGAATTATTTGAACTGATTACTCATAACTCATAACTCATAACTCGTAACTCAGAAAATGTGTACAGTAACCTATATACCCTTAGGGAAATCAGGCTTTATATTGACCTCAAGTAGAGATGTTCCGTTTGCACGGGAAAAAGCTTCACCTCCTAAAAGATTTATAGAAGATGGTGTTGAAATCTATTATCCTAAAGATGGAAAAGCAGGTGGCACATGGATAGGTGTTAGCTCAAAAAACAGATTGATCTGTTTATTAAATGGCGGATTTGAATATCATACTTCCAGAGCATCTTATAAAAAAAGCAGAGGAATTATTGTAAAGGATTTATTGAAGGTTGAAGATATCCGTAAAGGATTAGATGCTATAGATTTAATGGGTGTAGAGCAATTTACTTTAACTATAGTTGATTGGAATGATGAGTTAGAGTTAATAGAGTTTGTTTGGGACGGTGAAAAAAAACATACCAAAATAGTGCCACAAGAACCACATATTTGGTCATCTTCTACACTGTATGACGAAAGTGTAAAGCAGTTACGACGAGACTGGTTTACTGATTGGCAAAAGATAAATAAGCTTTCACAAGCAACCATTTTAGAGTTTCATCATAATGCAGGTGTTGGTGATCCGAATATTGATGTAGTTATGGATAGAGGCATGGGTGGTACCGTTAGTATTACTTCTGTAATAAAAGAAGATGATTCTGTTGTTATAAGTTATAAAGATGTATTAGATGGTAGTAAAAAAATTGAAACGTTAAACCCGGATTATGTAATAGGGATGCGTAATGAAGGTTCAAAGCCCAAAGAAATATGATGTTTATTAAGTTTAGCATAGCATTCTACGGTTAACTTAATAAACATATCCGCCAGAGGTGGAGGTATATTTTAAAGGGATATGAGCCTGTAATAGTATGACTATTACATAATTTGGGTTAAAGTGCAAAAGCTAAAAAAGAAATAATTACACCACCGATGGTTGATAGGATTACAAAAACGGTGTTTAGCATAAAGTATTTGATAATAGTTTTAATTCTATTCTGTTTATAAAAGTTTCGCAAAGATTTATAGAGGTAAAATAAAAAGACCAGAAAAAATAGACCCATACCTACATCTGTTTTAAATATTCTATCAAACAAAATAAAGAAAATAAGGAGTATAAAAAATACGGTTTGTACATTAAAAACCAATACCAAATGTTCTGTGTAATTTTTTTTATGTCTAAAATATAAAAGTGAAAGGAATCCTGTAAAAATAGGTAGCATAAAAAATAAAGCGATAGATATTTTTGAGACAATATCATCTAGATACGAACTTCTAAATTCAGAATCATTTTTAAATTTATTAAGGTCTTGTGCTTTTTTATAATAAAAGATATTCCATCTTGTTCTTTCATAGCCTAGATCATCTAATGCCTCTATGACTGAAATATTTTTATGGTTTTTATCGTACTCCATAAAACCACTCACTTTTTTAAAGGCATTTTTACCCATAATACCTTCAAATATTTCATTCTCAACAGAAATTTTAGTTTTTTCAGGAAGTATATAGTCTATATTTTTCGAATTAAAAACTTCTTTTATATAGTTCATTGCATATTTTTTTAATGCAGTAAGCGCTTCAATTTGCTCCCAGTTTTCAGTATTATCGGTATCCATTAGTTTAGAAATAAAGCTTATAGTTGAGTCATATAATTCATCGAATACAGAATCCTTTTGACTCGTAGTAATTGAATTATTTTTTAACTGCTCTAAAATGTTGGTATTATTAAAAATAGAATCAAGATGATGGTTGATTTTTTGTTTTGCATTATTTAATATGGAATCTTTTTTTGATTTTTTGGTAATTGGAATGTTGTATTTCTTAAAAATAGAATCGGTAATTTTTTCGTTTATTGAGTCATTATTGGTAATTATTGGTAAGTTAATATTAATACCTTTTTCAGCTAAACCTTTTTTTGTTTGATCTAAGGTTTTGTTAGTTTTACTTAGAATAGAATCTGTTGTTTTTAAAATTGAGTCTGTGGCAATTTTATTACTATTCTTTGAAAAAGAACCTGAAATTTTGTACTCATCTAAAGCTGAGAACAAGCCTTGCAGTAAAAAGAAAATAATAGTGACATGTAAGTATAATTGAAACGGGTTTACATATCGTCGTCGTTTGCCTTCAACATAATCTTTAGATACTTTACCGGGCTTAAAAAGTAATGGAACAAAGGTGTTAAAAAAACGGGTATCAAATGAAAAGAAGCCTGAGAAAAACTCTGATATAAATTGTTTTATACTTAGTGGAAGTTCATCATTAACCTGACCGCAATTTGAACAAAAGTTGTCTTTATCAGAAATAGGCTGCTCGCAATTTAAGCATATTATTCCTCTTATATTTTGGTTGAATCGGGTTGTTGATTTCACTTTTTAACTATTGCGATAGCCTAAAAGTACTAATTTTTATTAAAAAGTAACTAAACTTAGTTTGAAATAGCAGGAACAGTTAATTGAAATGCAGGAATATGAACTCTGAAATTTTTAGTAGTGGTAAAGTTAATCATGTTAAAGAATCCTTTCATAGAACCTATAGGCGATATAAGATTGCAGTAAGAACTATATGTATAGCTTTTTTTAGGAGCGATAACAGGTTTTTTACCTATAACACCCTCTCCTTCAACAGTTTCTATATTTTTAAGAGAATCAAAAATTTTCCAATGACGACTAATCAATTGCACTGAATCATTACTTTGGTTTTCAATGGTAATACTATAACTAAACGAAAAATAGGTTCTGTCATTTTGATGGGATTTACCTTCAAAATTTGTTTTAACAGAAATCTTAATACCGTTTGTTACTTGTTGAACCATAGTCTACTACAGAAGTGTTGTTGTATTACAAAGATATGAATTCTTTTGAAACCAACTAATAAGCTGTTTACTATAGATGATAGATTCAAAATTTAGTTGCGTAGATTTTCTGAATTTGCAGTATTATATCCAATTACTTGATCATATCTACTCCCGATAGGTCTGTAATAAACAATAACAGAGTAGTCATTTTCCGTCTGATAGAAAGAACCTTCAATAGTATGATTGTTTATAATACCATCTTTAGTTGCAGTAACATATGTATAATTATAGAACCCTTGTTTTAATAATAGCTTTCCGGTATAACGTTTAAAGGTCTCGTTATAGATCATTTTATTTTCATCATTTAACTGCCATCCATTAAAATTTCCATAGATGTAAATATCATCTTTACCAATATTTTCTAAAGATTCTAAGGCAAAATGTACCCAAGTATAATCTGCTTCAGTAGCCGTTTCTTCTACATCAATAGATCTGATAACAAAATTCCCATTAATGTCTGGGTAATTGGTGTAGGTTCTGTATAGCCGTCCTTCGTCTAAATAGAGATAGGTGTCGAATGTGTCATTTAGCTCAACTTTGGCAATATTATTTGTTGCATTTCTTATTTGTTTGGTGTCAAAAAAGAGGAATTCATTTCCTGCCCAATAAGAAACTTTATCCACATATTTATAGAGTAATTGTGTACCTCTGTAAAATTGTGGTTTTAGATCTTTCATTACGGTGTTCCAATCGTTATTTTGATACAGTGCAATTTTTATTTCTTGTGCGGGATTATTAATCAATAAATTAGGATGATTGACAGAGAACTGTACATTTTGTTTAGAATTTAATGTGGCTATATCTCTGCTTCTATGTACACTAATACCTACTGTAACCTTTGGTTGATACACAATAAATGGCCTTGCAAAAACAACTTCATCATCTTCATTTTTGATGGTAATTACATAATTGCCACTTATTTTTATTCGCGTATTATCATTAGGTATCTGTAGTCTGTAATAAGTATATTCCTGAATTGTATTAAACGAGTCTTCATAATCTCTTATTCTGTCGTCTACATATCCGTTAATAAATTCTGTACTTACCAATCCTGAAGGTTGCCAATTATAATCGTAATGCTCTATTTTGTAAGTGTACTCTTCTTGATTAGCATTTAAATCATCAAACTCTAAGATAAAACGCTGGCCTAATTTAATAATAGGAACATAATTATTAGCTTGTTGTGGTCTTAAAACAATTGATTTTATATTTTCAGGCGGATCAATAATTACACTGCTTTGAGCGTTAACAACTATTGTTGCAAAAACTAAAAAAGAAAATATAATGATTTTAATTCTATTCATTCTGGTAATTTGATTAATCATAATCAAAAGCTATACCAATTAAACCTGTCATTGTATTCATCAAATGGTATTTAACTTGAGTTTGGGCATAAAAGTAATAAAACTAACTAGAGTTACAATAAATGCATTATTTAGAATCATTATAAATAATATAGATACCTTATAAATAGTCAAAATTATTCACAAAACATCTTCAAAAGTTTTAAATTTGCATCGTTTTAAAAGACAATAAATTCAAAATTTAAATATGTCAACAGACATTCGTATCAAAAAGGGCTTAGATATTAAGCTCGTTGGCGAAGCAGACAAAACCACTACAGAACTTCCAATAGGTAGTGTTTATGCTATAAAGCCTGAAGATTTTCACGGAATTACACCTAAATTAATAGCGAAAGAAAAAACACAAGTAAAAGCTGGCGAAGCCTTGTTTTATTCTAAAGCTGACGAACGTATTCTATTTCCTTCTCCTATAAGTGGTGAAGTTATAGAAATTGTTAGAGGTGCTAAGCGTAAAATTTTAGAAATTAAAATTAAAGCTGATAGTACACAAAGTTATCATGATTTTGGTATAAAGAATATTGATGATCTGTCAGATGATTCTGTTAAAGAACATTTATTAACATCAGGTTGTTGGCCATTTATCAAGCAGCGCCCTTATGATGTGATTGCAAATCCAAATAATGCGCCAAAAGCCATTTTTATTTCCGGATATGCTAGTGCTCCTTTAGCTGGAGATCTAGATTATACGCTAAAAGGTAAGGAAGTTGAATTACAAGCAGGGATAACTGCTTTGACCAAACTGACAACAGGTAAAGTACATATTTCTGTGAATCCACATGATACCTTATCCCCTTTTACTAACCTTAACGGGATAGAATTACACAAAGTTTCTGGTCCACATCCGGCAGGAAACGTGGGTACACAAATCAATAAAATAGACCCGATAAATAAAGGAGAAGTAGTTTGGGTAATTGCACCGCAAGACCTTGTAATTATTGGTGAATTATTACTGACAGGTAAATTCAATGCTAAAAGAACAATTGCTTTAACAGGTTCTCAATTCAGTGCACCTAAGTATATAACCGCAATACCTGGCGCTCAGATAAAAGACTTAGTTTCTGATAATTTGAATGGTGAAAATACCAGAATTATTAGTGGTAATGTATTATCAGGGAATAAAGTTTCTATTGATGGTTCTTTAGGGTATTATGACAATCAAATTACTGCCATACCTGAAGGAGATGATTATGAATTGTTTGGGTGGAACAAGCCTGTATTCAATAAAATATCACCTACAAGAGCTTTGACTTTTTCGTGGTTATCACCAAATAAGAAATACAATTTAAACACCAATACAAATGGTGAACATAGAGCTTTTGTAGTAACAGGTAGTTACGAAGAAGTATTTCCATTAGATATTTATCCTATGCAACTTTTAAAAGCATGTATGTATAAAGATTTAGATGAGATGGAAGCACTAGGCGCCTATGAAGTTGCACCTGAAGACTTTGCTTTGACAGAGTTTATTTGTGTATCTAAGCAACCACATCAAAAAATTATTAGAGAAGGGTTGGATTTAATGATTAAAGAAATAGGTTAAGTTTTATGGGATTAAAAGAGAAGTTACATAATTTTAAAGAAAAGCATCAAGATAAAAAATGGTTGCCTGTTTTTAGTGGTTTTCATACTTTTTTGTTTACGCCAAATGAAACAACTCATGGCGGAACTCATATTAAGGCGGCAGATGATTTAAAACGGACAATGAATACAGTTGTGATGGCATTAGTACCGCTGTTGATTTTCGGTATGTTCAATGCAGGCTTTCAACAGAGTATTGCCATAAACCATAATTTTTCTTCAGGCATGTCATTTTTTAGTCCTGAATTTTGGACACTAGATAATTTTCTTGTCGGATTTTGGAAAATATTACCCTTAGTAATAGTTTCTTATGTAATCGGATTAGGCGTAGAATTTATTTTTGCAATTATTAAAGGTCACGAAATAGAAGAAGGCTATTTAGTAACAGGTATGTTAGTACCCTTAATTGTTCCTATAGATATTCCGTTGTGGATGCTTGCCGTTGCTATAATTTTCGGTGTGGTAATCGGTAAAGAAGTATTTGGCGGTACGGGTATGAATATTTTAAATCCAGCATTGACCATCAGAGCATTTTTATTTTTTGCATATCCAACTTGGATGAGTGGTGATAAAGTTTGGGTTACTGGAGCTGTCGAAAGAACAAACGAAATTGTGGCAGGAGCACAGTTAGATGTCATTTCTGGCGAAACTATTTTAGGAAGTTTAGCACAAGGGAAAGAATTCGCATATTCAACTTGGGATATGTTTCTTGGATTTGTTCCCGGTTCAGTAGGTGAAACATCAACCCTATTAATTTTATTAGGAGGATTATTCTTAATATTTACCAAAATAGGAAGCTGGCGTATTATGCTAAGTGCTACATTAGGAGCCTTAGCAATGGGGCTTATCTTCAACGGAGTTGTTGATGCAGGATGGATTGGTGAAGGAAGCAAATTCTATAGTTTAATGACTACACCTTATTGGCATCATTTATTAATTGGTGGTTTTGCATTTGGTGCAGTTTATATGGCTACTGATCCGGTAACGGCATCACAAACCAATAAAGGAAAATGGATTTACGGGTTCTTAATCGGGTTTATCTCAATTATGATTCGTGTGTTCAACCCTGCATATCCTGAGGGTGTAATGTTAGCAATCTTATTAATGAATGTATTTGCACCAACAATTGACCATTATGTGGTTCAAGGTAATGTAAAAAGAAGATTAAAGCGTTTAAAAGCAAAAACTGCATAACGATGGAAAAAAGAACAGATAAAAATTCATATACAATATTTTTTGCAATAGCAATGGTATTTATTGTAGGCTCTTTATTAGCTTTTGCATCATCATCTTTAAAACCTAAAATTGACGAAAACAAACGTATAGAGAAGCAACAAAATATCCTATATGCTATGGGTATTAATGAAAATGACGAAGGAAGTGCCATATTTGTTTCTAAAGAAAAGGTTGCTGATGAGTTTTCTAACTATATCAAAAAACAATTGGTTATACAAGGAGATAAAGTTGTTGAAGATGAAAAGGCATATTTAATAGATGTCAAAAAAGAAAAAACATTGGCGAAAGATGCTTCTTATCAAAGAAGATTACCATTGTTTATTGGAGAAAAAGATGGCAAAACATTTTATATAGCACCTATTAGAGGGAAAGGATTATGGGACGCTATCTGGGCTTATATTGCAATGGATAAAGATATGATTGTTCAAGGTGTATATTTTGACCATAAAGGAGAAACACCAGGTTTAGGAGCAAATATTAACAAACGCTTTTTTATGGATGATTTTACGGGAGAGCATTTAAAATCAAATGGAAACTTTACAGGGATAATCGTCGCAAAAGGAAATGCAGATCCAATTAATAAAGATAAAACTGATAATGAAGTAGATGCTATTGCAGGATCAACCATTACAGGAGATGGTGTAACAGCAATGTTAAAATCTGAGTTGAAGTTGTATGAACCTTACTTTAAAACTTTAAAAAATTAATATGGGACTTTTATCAAAAAAAGACGCAAAATTAATAACTGATCCCTTAGCGGATAATAACCCAATTACAATTCAGGTATTAGGTATTTGTTCAGCCTTAGCAATTACTGCAGAGTTGAAAGCCTCCATTGTAATGGCGATTGCAGTATTATTTGTACTAGGAGTAGGGAATGTAGTCATCTCATTAATGAGAAATATAATTCCTTCAAAAATTAGAATTATCGTACAATTAATTGTGGTTGCTACTTTGGTAATTATCGTCGATTTAGTACTCAAAGCTTTTGCTTATGAATTGAGTAAAACCTTATCAGTTTTTGTAGGATTAATTATTACCAACTGTATCATTATGGGTCGTTTTGAAGCATTTGCTTTGGCAAACGGTGCTTGGCAATCTTTCCTTGACGGAATAGGAAACGCCCTTGGATATGGCGTTATTTTAATAATGGTAGGATTCTTTAGAGAATTATTAGGCTCTGGTACTTTATTAGGAATTAAAGTATTGGGTGATTCCATAGAAAAAACTGGAGTCTATGCTTACGGCTATGAAAATAACGGATTTATGTTATTAGCACCTATGGCATTGATAGTAGTTGGAATTATTATCTGGGTACAACGTAGTAGAAACGAAGCATTAATTGAAGAACACTAAAAATAGTAAGCAGTAGTCAGTCCGCAGTATGCAGTAAAAAAGAACTGCAAAATGACTGCCAACTGAAGACTGTCAACTGAAGACTAAAAGAAATGGAACATTTAGAATTATTTTTCAAATCAATCTTTATAGATAACATGGTATTTGCTACATTTTTAGGAATGTGTTCGTACTTAGCGGTTTCTAAAAAAGTAACTACAGCCGTTGGCTTAGGTGCTGCGGTAATATTTGTATTAGCAATTACGGTACCTCTAAACTGGTTGTTAGACCAATATTTATTACAACCAGGTGCATTATCTTGGTTAGGTGAAGAATATGCAGAATATGATTTAAGCTTCTTATCATTCATCATGTTTATTGCAACCATTGCAACTATGGTACAATTGGTAGAAATTGTAGTAGAAAAATTCTCACCTGCATTATATAATTCTTTAGGTATTTTCTTACCGTTAATTGCAGTGAATTGTGCTATTTTAGGAGGTTCATTATTTATGCAATCACGTGAAATAGCTACTTTAGGCTTGGCAGTTACTTATGGTATAGGCTCTGGTATCGGATGGTTCTTAGCGATTTTAGCTATTGCTGCAATCCGTGAAAAAATAAGATACTCAAATGTGCCACCGGCATTAAGAGGCTTGGGCATTACCTTTATCATTACTGGTTTAATGGCAATTGGTTTTATGAGTTTTGGAGGAATGTTAACAGGCGGAGAAGAGGAAAAAGTAGAAGAAACCAAACAACAAGTAATACAGATAAAAGATGAGTTGAATGAGGACGAAAATGATACTGTAAAAGAAGTAGTTAAAGAAGAAAATACCACAGCCTTAAACGAGTAATATGATATTAGCAGTAAGCACAACAGGAACAATCATGATTACCGTAATAGCATTTTTAGTTATTACACTTTTATTGGTTGGATTGTTATTAGTTGTAAAACAAAAATTAGCACCATCTGGTCCGGTAAAAATTACCATTAATGGTGAAAAAGAGATTGAAGTAGCTTCGGGAGATTCATTATTGACAACCTTAGGTGCACAAAAAATATTTTTACCATCAGCTTGTGGCGGTGGTGGTACCTGTATTCAATGTGAATGCCATGTGAATTCTGGTGGAGGAGAAGCTTTACCTACTGAGGTGCCTCACTTTTCTAGAAAAGAATTAAAAGAAGGAGTTCGTTTAGCATGTCAAGTAAAGGTAAAACAAGATATGGATATCTCAATTCCTGAAGAGATTTTTGGAATTAAAAAATGGGAAGCAACAGTGGTTTCTAATTATAATGTGGCCACTTTTATTAAAGAATTCATAGTAGAAATACCTGAAGATATGGGGTATAAAGCTGGGGGTTATATTCAAATTGAAATTCCGAATACAGAAATTAAATATTCTGAAATGGATGTTACAGCACATCCTGAAGAACATCCCGGCGAACCGGATAAATTTAAAGGTGACTGGGATAAATTCAAACTATGGCCTTTAGTGATGAAAAATACAGAAACTGTTGAAAGAGCATATTCAATGGCTTCGTATCCTGCTGAAGGAAGAAAGATTATGTTAAATGTACGTATTGCAACACCTCCTTTTGATAGAGACAAAGGTGGATGGATGGATGTAAATCCGGGAATAGCATCGTCATATATATTCAACTGTAAAGCAGGTGATAAAGTAACTATTTCCGGTCCTTATGGTGAGTTCTTTATCAATCATAGTGATGCAGAAATGTTATATGTTGGTGGTGGCGCTGGTATGGCACCAATGCGTTCACATTTATACCAATTATTTGAAACTTTAAAAACAGGTCGTACAGTAACCTATTGGTATGGAGGACGTTCTAAAGCAGAATTGTTTTATGTTGAACACTTTAGACATTTAGAAAAACATTTCCCTAATTTTAAATTCTTTATTGCGCTATCAGATCCTTTAGAAGAAGATAATTGGAAAGTGAAAACTGATGTTAATGATACTGAAGGTGATGGTTTTGTAGGCTTTATCCATCAAGTAGTAATAGATCAATATTTATCTAAACACGATGCACCAGAAGATTTAGAATTGTATTTCTGTGGACCTCCATTAATGAACAATGCTGTTCAGAAAATGGGTGAAGATTTTGGTATGGCAGATGAAAATATCCGTTTTGATGACTTTGGAGGATAATGCGAAGCGTCACACTGAACTTGTTTCAGTATCTCATCAAAAAAACCAATAAATAAAACTTAAACCGATACAACATGTGTCGGTTTTTTGTCTTTAAAAGCCTTCTGTCATTCAGAACGTAGCATTAGCGAAGTGAAGAATCTCAAAACATAAGACATTAATTGATGTTTTGCCTTTGTTGGTGTTTTTTCACTAACAAATAATATTAAAAAAAGTTATAACTGTTGGTGCAAAACACCAACAGTGGCTTAAATAATATACTGCTGTCATTCAGAGGGAGGAACGACCGAAGAATCTCCATTATGAAGTTTTGTTTTTGGGATTCATCTTATCAAATACTTCCAGCATTAACTTAGAATAACAGTATCTTTGCGCAAAATAATTGCAAATGAGCACCTTTCAAGAATTAAATCTATCTAAACAATTGCAGTATGCAATTGACGATCTAGGATTTAGTCAGCCAACCCAAATACAAGAAAGATCTTTTTCTGTTATTCTTTCCGGTAAAGATATGGTTGGTATTGCGCAGACTGGTACGGGTAAAACATTTGCATATATGTTACCCGTATTACGCGATTTAAAGTTTTCAGAACAGATCAATCCAAGAGTGCTAATATTAGTTCCAACACGAGAACTGGTACTGCAAATAGTTGAAGAAATTGAAAAGATTGCCAAATACATAAATGTTCGTGTATTGGGCGTTTACGGGGGGACAAATATCAATACACAAAAGCAAGCCATTGCTCAAGGAACAGATATAATTGTAGCTACTCCGGGTAGGTTGTACGATTTGGCATTAAGCAGGGCTTTAAAGCTAAAATCAATTCAAAAATTAGTGATTGATGAGGTAGATGTAATGCTTGATCTCGGATTCCGTTTTCAATTGCTGAATATTTTTGAAATACTCCCAGAACGAAGACAAAATATCATGTTTTCGGCGACTATGACTGATGATGTAGATGCTTTAATTAATGATTATTTTATTGCTCCTACTAAAATTTCAGTTGCTGTAAGTGGTACTCCGTTAGATAATATAAGTCAGCACTATTATAATGTGACAAATTTTTATACAAAGGTCAATTTACTATCCTATTTATTAAAGGATAAAGAAACATACCATAAGGTATTAGTCTTCGTATCTAATAAAAGGAGTGCAGATGGATTATTCGAAGCCTTAGAAGAAGTGTATGATTCAGAAATTTGTGTGATACATTCAAATAAAACACAGAATTACAGAATACGCTCCATCAAACAATTTGATAAAGGAGAAAATAGAATTTTGGTTGCTACCGATGTAATGGCTCGCGGATTAGACCTTA
>VAPK010368354.1_pt1 | contig 12627 bp, 9 predicted proteins | sample 3395031 | NCBI WGS metagenome assembly VAPK01 (sample SAMN08290443, study PRJNA428436) | hydrothermal vent metagenome | isolation source: Deep-sea hydrothermal vent chimney 1 | place: Pacific Ocean: Juan De Fuca Ridge | reverse complement strand
TCGCCGGGATAAACATGGACAGGTGCCAGCCGATGCACGTAAGAGATAATCTGGTTAACGAAATATTTATCATGGGCAATGCCTCCGGTAATCAGGATGCCATCAATTTCATATTTCAGGACAGCACCCATAGCACCCACCTCTTTGGCCACCTGGTAAGCCATGGCATCATAAATAAGTTTGGCTTTTTTGTCGCCGGCAGCAGCACGCTGTTCTATATCATAAGCGCTATTGGTTCCGAGATAAGCCACCAACCCCCCTTCGCCCTTAATCATCTTTTCAACCTGCTGAAGAGTGTATTTTCCGCTGTAACAGAGTCTTGCCAGGTCACCTACCGGTAGCGTACCTGTACGTTCCGGTGAAAAAGGGCCATCACCATCAAGTCCCTGATTTACATCTACTACACGGCCTTTCTTGTGGGCGCCAACGGTAATACCTCCACCAAGATGAACAACAATCAGGTTAAGCTCTTCGTATTTTCGAAGAATGGATTTGGCATGTTGTCGGGCAACCGCTTTTTGATTCAGGGCATGAAAAATGGAACGTCGGGGCAAAAGAGGATGTCCGGAAATACGAGCCAGCTCGTCTAACTCGTCCACCACAACAGGGTTGGTAATATATGCTTTGGCATTGGGAAGTGAGCGGGCAATATCGTGGGCAATCAATCCGCCGAGGTTGCTGGCATGCTCGCCGTATTTGCAGGTACGCAAATCCTCCAGCATTTTCCGGTTCACCTCGAAAACGCCCGACTCCACTGGTTTGAGGAGTCCACCACGACCCATTACCACACGAATTAAGTCAAGCCGGATATCAGCCGATTCCAGCTCTTTGTAGATAAGCTGTTTACGAAATTCAAACTGTTCGGTAATTATTTTGAAAGGAGCCAGCTCTTCAGCCGAATGGCGAATGGTCTGAATGAAAACAGGATTAGTTCCGATATACACTGCAATTTTTGTTGAAGTGGAGCCGGGGTTAATGGCCAGTATCCTGATTTCTTCATTCATAATCTCTAATGGTTTATGCCTGCTGTTTTTCGGGCGGCAAAAGTACAATTATTTAGCTAAAATGGCGGCGAGGGCTATGGAATAAAGTTTTGTCTTTATGCTGTCGCCCCGCGATGAAAGTACAGCCGGCACTTTGGCACCCACAACAATGGCACCCTGCTCGCCTCCGGCCAGCTTAGTGTTGGCCTTGTAAAACACATTGCCCGATTCAATGTTCGGGAAAACCAGACAATCGGCATCGCCGGCCACCGGGCTGTTTATCTTTTTAATTTCTGCGCTCTCTTTGTCGATGGCCACATCCAGTGCCAGGGGACCTTCCACCAGCGCTCCGTTTATCTGTCCGCGATCGGCCATTTTCGAAATAAGAGCAGCATCCACACAGGCAGGCATTTTGGGCATCACCTGCTCGGTTGCTGCCAGAACAGCTACTTTGGGCAATTCATTTCCAAGAGATTGCGCCACGCTGATAAGAAAGTTGGTGATAGCAATTTTCTCTTTCAGCTCAGGCAATGGAATAATGGCTACATCGCCAAAAATCAATAATTTATAGTAATTCGGATTTTCCATTACGGTCACATGGCTGAGAATAGCACCGGGTATCATCAACCCGTTTTCCTTGTTCAGGATAGCGCGCATATATTTGTCGGTACTCACCAATCCTTTCATGAGCATGTCGCCGCGGCCTTCGTTGATGAGCGCAACAGCCCGGCGGGCAGCCTGCATCTCTTCCGGCTCGTGTACAACCTCAAATTTGTTAATATCAATATTTTCCTGCGCACAAACTCCGGTAATAATTTCCTTGTCGCCCACCAGTGTTGCTTCAATGATTCCCAGGTCAACGGCTTGGCTGACGGCGCCAATGGTGTGGGCATCGTTGGCATAGGCTGCCACAAGCCGTTTGCTTTTTTGTGCTTTTAGCACGGTGAAAAGTTCATCTAATTTCTTTATCATTTTTGGCTGTATTTGTCCGTGTGAAAGTTTTCACAAAAATAGGATAAAATCCGGTTGAGCAAGTTGGTTATTCGGAGGAAACGTCTTATTTCTATTCCACCTTTGGTTATCCAAACAGTTCCCGCAGCAGGTCTTCGGTTTTACCCAGCCCTACCACTTCAATTTTATAGCGTTTCGTGTCGAGACCTTTCAGATTGAATTTGGAGATAATGATTCTTTCAAAACCCAGCTTGTCCGCTTCGAGAATACGGTTTTCCACATGGGTCACCGCCCTGATTTCTCCCGAAAGCCCCACCTCAGCAGCAAAGCAAACGTTGTTTTCAATGGCAATATCCTCGGAAGAGGAGAGAATGGCTGCCACAACGGCCAGGTCGATGGCCGGATCGTCCACGCGGATACCACCTGCAATGTTCAGAAAAACATCTTTCGTCCCCAGCTTAAATCCGCTGCGTTTTTCCAATACAGCCAACAACATGCTCATGCGACGCAGGTCGAAACCGGTGGAAGAGCGTTGCGGCGTTCCGTAAGCAGCATTGGTAACCAGTGCCTGCGTCTCAACCAGCATGGGGCGCTGGCCTTCAATCATTGCGGCGATAGCTACCCCACTGGTGGCTTCATCGCGTTGCGAAAGCAGCACTTCACTGGGGTTACTCACCTCGCGCAGTCCGGCAGTGTGCATCTCAAAAATTCCCAACTCGGAAGTGGAGCCGAAACGGTTTTTCATAGAACGTAAAATCCGGAAACCATAATGGCGGTCGCCTTCAAATTGCAGCACAGTATCCACCATGTGTTCCAGCACTTTCGGACCAGCGAGGTTGCCATCTTTGGTGATATGACCAATGAGCAACACAGGCACGTGGGTGGTCTTGGCAAAACGCATTAACTCGCCGGCGGTTTCGCGAATTTGTGAAATACTCCCCGGTGACGATTCCAGCGTGTCGGTGTAAAGCGTTTGGATGGAGTCGATAATCAGAATATCCGGCTCCACGGCATCAATTTGTTTAAAGATATCGGTGGTGAATGTTTCGTTGAGGATAAAACAGGAGTCGTTTACTATTCCGATGCGATCGGCACGCATTTTTATCTGTTGCTGGCTCTCTTCTCCGGAGACGTACAATATACGTAATCCTCTCATGTTCAGCGCAGTCTGTAACAAAAGGGTGGATTTACCGATGCCGGGTTCCCCACCAATGAGTACCACCGAGCCACTGACCAGCCCACCGCCAAGTACGCGGTTCAACTCCCCGTTTCGGGTGTCGATGCGTTCTTCTCTTTCAGAGGTAATCTGTCCGATGGGAACCGGCCTGGGTTTCTTCTCCCCTTTTTTAATGCCGCGTTTTTTATCGTCTGTCTTGCTGACGACCTCTTCCACAAACGTATTCCATTCGCCACAGGCCGGACATTTTCCTAACCATTTGGAAGCCTGGTATCCACAGTTCTGACAGAAGTAAGTTGTTTTTGTTTTTGCCATGTTACAAAGTTAGAAAAAATGGGGATTGGAAGGTATAGTGGCCATTCATTCGGTCATTCGGTCATTGGCTTCGAAGTCATTCGATTGTCAGGCAATTATTTGCATAAAACATCTCCTATCCTCACATAAAACATCTCGCATCCTCACATCCAAACATTTCCCATAAGTTTTATCTTTGCAAAAAATTTAAATAGAAAATTGATGCAGCAGTTGAGTGAACAGGAGATTGTCAGGCGCAAAGCTTTGGACGAGTTGAAGAAGTTGGGTATCAACCCTTACCCGCAGGCAGCATATAAAGTAAGTGCCTATGCGAAAGAAATTCTGGAGCAATTTCCCAATGACAATAGCCTTTTCAGGGAAGTGAGTCTGGCGGGACGTATTATGAGTCGTCGGATTATGGGAGCAGCTTCTTTTACCGAGCTTATGGACTCCACAGGTCGGATTCAGCTCTATTTTAAGCGTGACGATGTCTGCCCGGGTGAGGATAAAACCATGTATAACACGGTGTTTAAACGGCTGCTTGACATTGGTGATTTTATTGGGATTAAAGGATTTGTCTTTACCACCAAAATGGGTGAAATCACGGTGCATGTTACGGAGTTTACGGTGCTGGCAAAATCGCTGCGGCCGCTGCCCATCGTGAAAGAGAAAGATGGCAAAGTTTACGATGCATTTACCGATCCTGACCAGCGCTACCGGCAGCGTTATGTGGATTTGGTGGTCAACGAACAGGTACGCGATATTTTTGTAAAACGGGCACAGGTGCTGCGTTCCATGCGTGAGTTCCTGAATGGGAAAGGCTATCTTGAGGTGGAAACACCCATTTTGCAACCCATCCCGGGTGGTGCTGCTGCCCGTCCGTTCATCACCCATCACAACGCGCTGGACATCCCTTTGTATCTGCGTATTGCCAACGAACTTTACCTGAAACGGCTGATTGTAGGTGGATATGAAGGCGTTTTTGAATTTGCCAAAGATTTCCGCAACGAAGGTATGGACAGGTTTCATAACCCGGAGTTTACACAGATGGAGATGTACGTGGCTTACAAAGATTACCTGTGGATGATGGAGACCACCGAAACCATGGTGGAGAAAATCGTTAGCGACCTGCACGGCACGACCAAAATTCAGGTAGGGGAAAACATCATTGACTTCAAAGCGCCTTTCAAACGCATCAGTATATTGGATTCCATTAAAGAAAATACTGGTATAGATGTGAGCGAAATGAATGAGAACGGGCTACGCGAAGTGTGTAAAAAGCTGGAGATAGAAACCGATCCTTCCATGGGAAAAGGGAAGCTGATTGATGAAATTTTCGGTGAGAAATGTGAAGGCAACTACCTCCAGCCCACCTTTATCACAGACTATCCGGTAGAGATGTCACCTTTGTGCAAACGGCATCGCGACAATCCCGAACTTACCGAACGTTTTGAGCTGATGGTCAACGGCAAAGAGCTGGCCAATGCTTACACCGAGCTGAACGATCCTATCGACCAACGACTGCGTTTTGAAGAACAGGTAAAGCTGGCCGAAAAAGGGGATGACGAGGCCATGTATATCGATTATGATTTTCTTCGTGCGCTGGAATACGGGATGCCCCCCACTTCGGGCATGGGTATCGGCATCGACCGGCTGGTGATGATGCTGACTAACCAACCTTCCATACAGGAAGTGTTGCTTTTCCCACAGATGCGTCCGGAAAAACCGGTTAAAACGTATGATTCCGACGACTTTGTGGCAGCAGGTATCGATGCTGCCTGGGCAGAACACATGATAAAAGCTGGATTCGCCAAACCCGACGATCTGGCCGGAATGAAAGCTACGGCTATCCAACAAAAACTCAACGGCTACCGCAAAAAGAACAAAATCAACATTCCGGCCGTTCAGGTGGAAGAAATTGAGCATTGGCAGGAGAGGATGTGAGGATTTGAGATGGAAGATATGGGGTGAGGTGTATGAAATCCGGGTTCATCGTAAGCAAAAATAAAATAACAATTCTTTGTTAATATCTTCTTTGCCGAATAATTCCGGCAAGCTTATTATTCCTTTATTTTTAACTTTAATTATGAGCATGCTATTTTTTAGAAATGCCAAAAGCTATGGTTATGAAAAACAGGTACTTCTTCAGACTTTTTTTACTCATAGTTATATCCTTTCCGTTCATCACAGCCAAAGCACAAAATGTAGTTCCCGGAAAAGATTTTTCACCTTACTGGGAGGTAGGCATTAATGGCGGTACCAGCCTCTTTTTTGGCGACATCAAACAAAAGCCTTTTTTCCCAATAAGTCAAAATAACAACGAATGGCGGTTAGGAAGCGGACTTGTTGCCGGATACCAGTTTACACACGTTTTCGGTTTACGCGGACAGATATTATACGGTCAGTTGGCAGGTACCAAAAAGTCATTGGATCGCTATTTTGAAGGCGACTATATTGAATTTAATCTGAACACCACCATCGATCTGAACAATCTTTTCGGCAAAAAACGATCGGATCGCTTTGCCAGCGCCTACCTGCTTGTTGGTGTAGGCATCACAAATTATAATTCCACTTTTTACAACCTGTCCACAGGGTCAAAGATTGGATATATCGGTTTCGGGAGTGGTTCCGGCATCAAAGGCCGTACCCTGGAAGGTATTATTATCGGTGGGATCGGTGTAAACTTCCGGATTAACAACCATTTTGTTGTCAACTTTGAAACGGCCAACCGCATTATGAATTCTGATAAAATGGACGGATGGGTAAAGAATTTTAAATATGATGTTTATAACTATACCTCATTGGGTCTGACGTACAGATTTGGCAGAAGACGAGCGGGACTTATCCCCCAAACACCTGTCAAACATCAAAACTTACAGGAAGTCCCTCCCGGGAAAGAGAGACTCATAAAAGAGAAAAAACCCTGTACGGTAGAAATGCAGCCGGTGATGCCTCCTGTCGCCTCCACCAGCACGATAAAAACGACGGCTGCAATAGAAAAACAACATCAGGTTGTTGTTCCGGTACAACAGCCTCAGCAGAACGTAACAAAAACCTATGTGGCCACCCCTCCACCGCCCAGGCCTTTACTCGAATACCGTGTACAAATCAGCGCAAAATATGGCCAGCGCATAGCTACCGAATGGATAAGCAATAAATATGGCTTGCCGCAAAATGAAATCCGTGAAGACAAGCACAACGGTTATTACATTTACACCATCGGGTCGTATCAAACTTATGGGCAGGCACGTACCCGTCGCGACCAGCTGAAAAGCCACAATGGAGTAAACGATGCTTTTGTGGTGGCTTTCAAAAATGGCTATCGTTTGGATAAATTGCCGTAATTTGCACTAAAATTAAGGTTCAATGTGGAAAAGTGACTGGGATTATAATCAGGAGACAGACAAGCTGCCAAAGAACATAACCATTCTCATTGTGGTTGCCTCCATTGTGGCAGCCGTTTATCTCTCCATGATTTTGGTATAGCGGGATATTTGAGAATATGTTATTCTAAATTACCCCAAAATATTATTTGGCTGAAATTAGCTTTCTCATGCTCCGACAGAAAGAATGTTTTAAGTACTTTTGTCGTTTAAAGATTTAAAATAATAAGACTATCATGAATACATTTTTTTTACAGCAGGCAGGATGGATTGGTACTCCGGAAATTGTACTCATAGTTTTGGCTATTGTTCTTCTTTTCGGTGGACGTAAAATTCCTGAATTGATGCGCGGTATTGGCAAAGGGGTGAAAGAATTTAAAGAGGGAATCAACGAAGAACCGGCTGACAAGGGAGAAAAAAACGAAAATACATCCGACGAAAAAAAATAAATTTTTCGAATATCGGATTTTTTGCGGTATCACCCATGTATGCCGTCTGTTTTTATATAAAAAAACAGTATTCTAATAATATTTTTTAACGGTTGTTGTTGTTGTTTTATTGAGTTTGTATCGAAATTGCAGTCATCCGAATCAGGAAGAGGAAAAAGAATAATGAAAAGAATAATCATTGCAACCATTGTTTCTGTATTGACATTATGCCAACCCCGGGTATTTGCTCAAAATACGCAAAAAACTCAGGTGCCAGATACTGCCAGCACACTACAGGCCGACACCACACAACTTCCCTCAGACAGCATACTGACCGAAGATAGCCTGGAGAAAGACTTACCCTCTTTTAGTGATACGATAGCCTTGCCCAGGCTGCTTAGTGTGATGGGGCAAATTAACGACAGCATTCATAAAACCAGAAAATTCCACGGGCATCTGCTCATCAGCGACTCACCACTGGTTCATGCACTCGACAGTCTTGCTTATGTGAAATTTTATAAAAGAGGCTTCTTATTGATAGATTCAGCTTCCATGAAGAAGTCAAAGTTCGAGCCCGGACAAATACCAACTTATCCTGATTCGGTTTATGCCAAACGCATTGCCGCTTTAAATGTGGAGACCCCCATCGAGCTGGTTTACAACAAACCGGTAAAAGCATTTATTCATTTGTATGCAGACAAAAGACGACTACTCACCGAAAAAGTTCTCGGACTGTCAGAGATCTATTTTCCTATGATTGAGCAGGTTCTGGATCGCTTCAACCTTCCGCTTGAGCTGAAATATCTTGCCGTGGTTGAGTCGGCACTGAATCCTGCTGCAGGCTCCGACAAAGGAGCCAAAGGGCTGTGGCAATTTATGTACGGTACAGGGAAAGTTTACGGCCTCAAAGTTACCTCTCTGGTCGATGACCGTTATGACCCTTACAAAGCCACAGTGGCTGCCTGCGAGCATCTGAAAGATTTGTACGCCATCTATGGAAACTGGTCGCTGGCTCTTGCTGCTTACAACTCCGGAGCCGGCAATGTGAACAGGGCTATCAGAAGAGCAGGCGGAGCAAAAAACTACTGGGCTATCTGGCCCTTTCTCCCCCGTGAAACGAGAGGCTATATTCCCGCATTTATCGCTGTGAATTATATTATGAACTATGCTCCGGAACATAACCTTTTCCCCATGCGACCGGGTTTCTTTTACTATGATATTGACACCGTTACAGTTCATGATGTGCTGTCGTTCGGCCAGCTTCACGAAATGCTGGGAATACCGCTTGACGAGCTGAAATTCTTAAATCCACAATTTAAACTGGGGATTATCCCCGCCGTCAATGGTAAAACTTATACCCTGCGGATACCCCGTCAGTTTGCCGACGATTTTTTGAACAACGAAAAAGCACTGTATGCTTTCAAAACAAAAAAGGGATTGGCACGTGACAAAATGCTGGCCGAGATAAAGAAAATCGGAAACAGAAATATTATCTATGTGCGCAGTGGCGATAATCTGGGAACTATTGCCAGACGAAATCATGTGTATATAAGTCAGCTCATGCGCTGGAACGGGTTGCACAGCTCGCGTATTTATCCGAGACAAAAGCTCATTGTTTACGGAGCCGGGAACCGTAAGTTTTACCAAAAGGCTTCTACTCCCATTTCCCGTTCCAATTCTAAATCTATTCATGTAGTTCGCTCCGGTGAAAACCTGGGGCTTATCGCCAAAAGATACCGCTGTACTACCACAGACCTGAAAGAGTGGAACAACCTGAGATCATCACGGATTTTTCCCGGCCAGAAACTTTATGTGTATAAGCCCGTGGATAAATCTAAATACACAGTGAAATCTGGTAAGTTCATTTATCATGTAGTTAAACGTGGTGATACCTTATGGGATATTGCCAAAGAGTACGATGGGGTTACCGTGGAGCAAATCAAAAGACTAAACAATATCCGTAACTCACATCATTTGCGCCCGGGACAAAGAATCAAAATTGCTACAGTCAGTTGACAACGACTGCCCGTCCGGTAATATTTTTCTCACTAAATAAAATATGAACTACGTATTTGCGTTATTTGTTTAGAAAATAAAATATTCAAATATGACAAAATCAGGGGTATTCTATATCTTAATATTAGCCGTACTGTCTTCTACAATTTTCACCTCTTGTTCCCTCGGAACAGGAAACAGCGGAAAACCGATGTCTATTGGCAGTACAGCGGAAGTACTGGTAGTAATTCAAAATGAATCGCAGTGGGAAAATCAGATTGGGCAGTCCATAAAAAAATATCTTGCTGCCGATATTTATGGTTTTCCGCAGGCCGAACCGACTTTTAAACTACTGCACATCAATACAGCAAATTTTAACAATCTTTTCCAAAAACAACGTAATGTTTTAATCGTAAATATTGACCCTAAAGTCAAAGAGCCCAAAATTACGGTTACCCATAACAGATGGTCTGCTCCCCAACTTATTTTTACCATTACCGCTCCCTCTCCCGTCATTTTCGCAAAAGTCTTTACAGCTAAGAAAGATTACTTTATTGAAAAATATCTCTCCTCTGAGCGCCAGCGAATTTTGAAAGTGTTTCAAACTTCTCTCGACAACAAAGTTATGAAGGCAATAAAAAAGGACTTTTCGTTTACATTGAGTATCCCCACGGGATTTTATGTGGCCAAAACCACGCCCAACTTTATGTGGATACGTCATGAGGCCAACCGTTACAGTCAGGGTATTATGATTATTTCGGTACCTTATAAAGATACTGCCCAATTTTCGCGCGACAGAATTCTTTCACAAATTCAACAGTTCCAGTTCCACAACATCCCAGGTCCCACCAAGGGATCCTTTATGACACTGGACAGAAAATATGTTACCCCTAAGGACACACTGGTAACAGACTTCCCAACCCATTATGCATCTGAAATTCGCGGACTCTGGCGTGTGGAACATGATTTTATGGGCGGGCCTTTTGTAAGCTATACCTTTCTGGATAGAAATACCAACAGAATTATTACCCTGTTTGGGTACGTCTATTACCCGAATCATCCAAAGCGTGATCTGCTGCTGCAGGTAGAGTCTATTCTCTATTCCGTAAAGTTTAATAAGGTTGGCAAGAGATAGTACCTGATAAGCCTTTTATTCACGTGGCATCTGATGCGAAAACCTGTAATCTTTCAGAATATCCTCTCCCAATATTTTAAAATACGCTTTGAAGCCATTAAATCCGGAAGATCAGATTTGCAAAAAGCTAACAACAATAAGATTAAACCCTTATACCGGTTTATATCAGCAATTCAAGGGTATTGTCGGCATTAGATTTTCATTCGCTATTTTATCTACAATTAATTACGTAATTTTGGGCATCCGCAGTTTGAATAGCGGGTTGGTCTGCCTGTTTTTTTAAATGATATAAAAATGAAAACAATTAAGCTATCACTTTTAGTATTTTTCTTATTTGCCACATTTGGTATTCTGAATGCGCAAAATATTACTATACTACACACAAACGATATCCACTCACGAATTAACGGAGACGGGCCCCAGGCCGATTACACTCCACTTATTATCAACAACGGCAGTGGTGTGCTGGGTGGTTTTGCCCGCCTCGCTACTTTGCTGAAACAGCAGAAGGCAAAAAATCCTGATGGCACATTGATTTTAGATGCCGGTGACTTTTTTATGGGGTCTTTATTTAATCCTACCGAACCCGAACCCGGTTTTGAGTTGTCATTAATGAAAGAAATGGGTTTTGAATTTACGACCATTGGTAATCATGAATTTGATTATGGGCCTAATGCCCTGGCAGATGACATTATCGCGGCAAAAAAACATGGCGGGTTACCACAAATAATTTCTTCAAATTTAGTTCCTGTTCCCAATTCTCCCAAAGATAATAAGCTGGCAAAGCTGTTTAAAGATCACACCATTTTACCCTATGCTATTGTTAATGTAAAAGGTGTTAAAATCGGAATTATCGGGATATTGGGCGTAAATGCCGCCGAGGTGGCCCCCCTGAAAGCTCCTGTTCAAGTCGAAAAGCAAATAAAAACAGCAAGGAGGTTGGCCAAAATGTTGAAAAAGAAGAAACATGTGGATTTGGTTGTCTGCCTGTCCCACAGTGGTGAATATCCTAAAGGCGGGTTTTACTACAAAGCGGGGCTTGAGACTCCCGTAGCCAGCCATGAATATCCTGATGGAAAAGATGGTTTTTATGGCGAAGATGTAAAATTAGCCAAAAAGGCAAGATATATTGACATTATCATTAGCGCCCACACCCATGTTATTACCCCTCAGCCATACAAAGTAAAGAACACGTTAATAGTTCAAACCGGTGCTTACCTTCATAATTTGGGAAGGTTCGATATTGATGTAAAAAACGGGAAGATTGCCAGCTATCAATATAAGCTGATCCCCATAAATGATAAAATTAAAGGGAACGAAAAAATAAACGCTGAGATGAATAACTACATCAAAAAAGTAATTGACAGGAAGTTCCTAAAACCGGAACACCTTAACTACAGAGAACCCATTGCAGAAACATCCTTCAATTTAATGAAACACAACAGAAAAGGTTATAAGGACACTAATTTAGGCGTGTTTCTTGCCGATGCAACCAGAAACTATGTTGATACGTATGGCGGTGGAACCAATGTTGAACTCCTCGCTTCCGGCACGGTTCGCGATAATATTTTAAAAGGCAAAACAGGTATTATCACTGTTCCGGATGTCTTCAGAGTTTTTCCTTTAGGAAGAGGCAATGGTAATCTTTTGGGATATCCTTTGGCAAAAATTTACATTACAGGCCATGAGCTGAAAAATCTGATGGAGGTTCTCTTACTTTCAAAGGGCGATGATAGTTACGTTTTTGTTTCCGGGATTAAAGTCTATTATAACCCTAAAAAAATTATGCTGCGTAAAGTTTATAAAATAGTTCTCAATGGAAAACCTGTTGATCTTTCTAAAAAAGATCCAAAGCTGTATAGCATTACAGCCGACACTTATCTTCTTGGTTTCATTGGCAGAGTGAAAAAACTCAGTTTCGGACTTGTCAATGTTGTACCAAAATTTGAAGACGGAAAACCCATCCATGATATCAATAATGCCCTCATTGATTTTGACAAAAATCAAAAAGGAATACAGATAGGCACTGAGTGGTTGGGCGTGATAAGGTACATGCAGCATTTAAAAGACACGAATGGAGATGGAATTCCCGATATTCCGTTAAAATATGAGTCGGCACTTTCTAATAGAATCGTTGGACGGAAACAGAAATAGGCAGACTTTTCTTCATTTTTTTCTTCCTGTTTTTAAATCCGGCATAAATATTTGATTATGAGAAATAGGATACTCTTTCTTTTGATAATTTTTTTGCATTTGCAAAGCTTTGCTCAGCATACTAATT
>VAPK010269768.1_pt1 | contig 12629 bp, 12 predicted proteins | sample 3395031 | NCBI WGS metagenome assembly VAPK01 (sample SAMN08290443, study PRJNA428436) | hydrothermal vent metagenome | isolation source: Deep-sea hydrothermal vent chimney 1 | place: Pacific Ocean: Juan De Fuca Ridge | reverse complement strand
AAATAATCGGTAAACCTCACGTTATAGGTATTGCACCTTTTGTAAAAGGGCAGGTGATGATTAATGCGGGTAGGCGTGTGAGTGGAACTCTAATACGCGGTATTATTCCTGAATATGAACCGCAAGTATCAGAAATTGCTAACAATATGAAAGCTGGGAAGTTGTCTGATTTAGTTGCTGGTAAATTTGGAATTGTTTTAGGTGCAGAGTTGGCAAATTATTTAGGTGTGATGCCAGGAGATAAAATAACGCTTATTACTTCTCAGCTTAACTCAACACCCGCAGGTATTTTACCCAGGTTAAAACGTTTTACTGTGGTCGGTATTTTTCGAGTCGGAATGTATGAATATGACCGTAATATGGCACTTATTCATATTGATGATGCAAAAAAATTATTTCGATTAGGTGATGCTGTGAATGGCTTGAGGCTAAAGCTTGACGATTTGTTTAATGCCCCCCAAATTGCCCAAGGTTTAGCCAATGAACTTTATAATCATTACCGTGTGAGTGACTGGACTAAAGCACATAATAATTTTTTTAAGGCTATTAAAACTGAAAAGCGAGTTATGTTTATTATCTTATTATTAATTGTTGCTGTTGCTGCTTTTAATATTGTTTCAACTCTAGTCATGGTGGTGACTGACAAGCGTGGTGATATTGCTATTTTAAAAACGCAAGGATTATCTAATATGTCAGTGATGGGGATTTTTATTATTTTAGGCGGTATTATTGGAATTATTGGCACAATGCTAGGGACTGTTTGTGGCGTATTACTGGCTTTAAATATTGAAACCATTATCCCTGCTATTGAAAGTTTTTTTGGTGTTCATTTTATGGCAGCCGATGTTTATTATATTAGTGATGTTCCTTCAAAATTAGAGTGGGGGGATGTTTATACGATTGCTACTGTTTCCTTTGTATTATCTTTAGTTGCTACGCTTTATCCCGCTTGGCAGGCTTCCAGAGTTAATCCTGCTGAGGTATTGAGATATGAGTGAGTCAATCATATTGCAGTGTCAGCAATTGACCATGCGTTACCAACAGGGTGACCTGGATGTTAGCGTTTTAAAAGGTGTTAATTTATCAATTAATGCGGGTGAACGTGTTGCGGTTATGGGGGCTTCTGGTTCAGGAAAAAGTACTTTATTACATTTGTTGGGCGGTTTGGAAAAGCCAACAAAAGGTAATGTTATATTAGATGGTGAAAATCTTAATACAATTAGTTCATCAAAACTGAGTAAATTAAGAAACCGTTCTTTAGGTTTTATTTACCAGTTTCATCATTTGCTCGGTGAGTTTACTATTTTGGAAAACGTGGCAATGCCACTTTTAATCGCTGGGCAGTCAGTAAAAGAGGCACGGATAAAGGCTAGAGATTTATTGGTTCGAGTTGGCTTAGGCCATAGAATAGAACATAAGCCAGGTGAGTTATCAGGTGGTGAAAGGCAGCGAGCAGCCGTTGCAAGGGCGTTAATTAATAAACCTAAATGCGTGTTGGCTGATGAACCTACGGGTAATTTAGATAGTAAAACCGCAGAGCAAATATATCAATTAATGTTGGAGCTAAATCAAGAGCTACAAGTTAGCTTTTTAGTGGTTACTCATGATATTGATTTGGCAAAAAGAATGGATACCGTATTACATATGGAAGATGGCCTGTTGTTGTAGAGACAAGGCATGCCTTGTCTCTACGGTATATGCTACCGGTTTTTTCTACGATTCCATTGGCTATTTACATGGTATCTCCAAAAAAGTCGAATACCAGAATAGCCTATGATAGAAGAAATAATACCTAGAATTAAGCAGCCAAACAGAAAAGGCCCACCAATCTCCCCTAAGCTAGATAATAGGCTCTCTAGGCTAAATTCAAAATCATCGCCAGGAAGCGATTGCCCTAAAGATTGTAAGCCCACAATATAGGCAAAATAAAACATGGGGGGCATTGTTAGTGGGTTAGTTACCCAGACAAGTGCAACTGAAATAGGCAAATTAGCCCTAAAATAAAAGGCAGCAACAGCGGCTATTGCCATCTGTCCGGGAGTAGGAATCCAGGCTGCAAATAAGCCAATAGCAAAAGCTAAAGAAACTGATCGACGGTTTAAGTGCCATAAGTTAGGTTCATGCAATCTATCCCCCAAGAACTGTAAGCTTTTTTGCTGCTTAAGTTTGTCAGGATCAGGCATATATTTTTTTATTAATTTTTTAGGCATGATGCTGGTGTGTTAGTTAATTATCTCTTAAGTCTATCAGGTTAATTATATTAGTGTTATTTTCTTAAGGATTTATAAAATTAGCCGCTATACTTATCTGATAGGTATTCAAAAGAGGCTGTTATGAAAAACATTAGCAATACTGCATCATTTTCCCAGAATGTAAAACAGTTCAAAGCAAGTTACTCAAAAGAGAGTGGAATACCTTTGGGGCAACAGGTCTTGGCAGAGACAAAACAGAAAAATGAAGTAAAAGAGTCAGAACTAACACTTGAAGCCATAAAAAAACAGAATAATAAGGCGGTACTTCAGGCTAGTATGGAGGTTAGTGTTGGAGCAGGAAACGAGCCTTTGGCTTTACTTTATAAGACTGCAATTGAAGGTATTAATGATGTCTTAAAAGCTGATTTTGGAGACAATGCCATAGCAACGGCATTTGATTCTGGTATTGATGTAAGCCCTCAAGCAACTGCTGATAGGATCGTATCAATGAGTACCGCTTTTTTTGCACAATACCAAGGTCAAAACACTGATATGTCTACTAAAGAAGCTGTAAAAACATTTGTTAAACTTATTGGTAGTGGTATAGACCAAGGATTTTCTGAAGCAAAAGATGTATTAAAAGGGCTTAAAGTATTGGATGGTGATATTGCAAATAATATTGATACAACGTATAACCTTGTTCAGAAAGGTTTGCAGGATTTTGTAGATAGCTATAATACGGCAGAAAAAGAACCGCTTGCGAATACTTAATATAGAAGACTAAAATTTAACGCATTGTGTTTTTGTCAGTTCTCTGTTTTGTAGCAGGTATTGTTACTGTCCAACAGTTCTCTGAACTGCCTGAAATTCAGTGGGTTGTGGCTTTAGTGGCTGTTGCTATTGGTTTTAGCTATTTTCGCTTATGGCGGCTGATGTTTTTTACTATGGGCTTGTTATGGGCAATATACTATGCTCATATTCATTTAGCCGATAGTTTAACCGCTAATTTGGAAGGGCAAAAAATACCCATTGAAGGGCAGGTTATAGGACTGCCCAATAAAGATGATCGGCGTGTTAGATTTGATTTTTTAGTCTTAAAATCAGCCTTTCAGCTGCCCCAAAAAATTAAACTGAGCTGGTACTTTCCCAAGCAAGAGATTAAATCAGGGCAGCGCTGGCAATTCACTGTTAAATTAAAAAAACCTTATGGTAGGCTTAATCCTGGAGGCTTTGATTATCAGCGTTGGTTATTTGCAGAGAATATTGGAGCAACGGGGTATGTTAGAAGCAGCCCAAAACCAAAATTGTTAGCAACACTATCTAAATGGCAAAGTTATACCGTATTACGGCAAGCAATTTCTGATCAAATTAGTTTTTTATTACCTGATAGTGAAAATATTGGCTTAATAAAAGCGCTAACCATTGGTGATAAGCATGAGATAAATGATAGGCAGTGGGAGGTTTTTAGAAAAACGGGAACGGTCCACTTACTCGCAATATCAGGGTTACATATTGGCTTAATTTCGGGCTTGGTATTTTTTCTGGTGTTAAAATTGGCGATTAAATTATCGGTTGATTCACCACAAAGAACTGCTGCAATAAGTACCTTGTTGGTTGCTATATTTTATGCAGCATTGGCTGGATTTTCAGTGCCTACTCAGCGTGCCTTAATTATGTTGCTTGTTTTTATGTCAGCAATCATTGTGCAGCGGAATATAGCCATTAAAAACACCTTGGCATTAGCCATGCTTGGGGTGCTGTTATTTGATCCATTAGCCGTATTATCAGCTGGTTTTTGGCTATCATTTTTAGCGGTTAGTATTATTGCATACAGCCTGTCTGGTCGACTTGGTAAAACGGGGTACTGGATAGGCGCAACTAAAACGCATTTGGTAACCGCTATTGCACTATCTCCTTTGTTAATTTTGTATTTTCAGCAAATTTCAATTATTGCCCCTTTCGCTAACTTTATCGTAGTCCCTGTTGTCAGTTTAGTTGTGGTGCCCTTATGTTTTATTGCTGTATTAATGATGTTTGTATCAACTCAGTTGGCAGTCTTATTTTTACAGTTGATCGACTTAATATTAAGTGGCATAGGGAAGCTGTTGTCAGTTATGGCAGAATTACCTTTTGCCTCAATTACAACAGACTCATACCCTTTATACGTCATACTTTTTGCCCTGCTTGGAGTTTTTATTTTATTGGCACCTAAAGGCATACCTGCTCGATGGCTAGGCGGTGTTTTATTACTCCCATTACTTTTTACTAAACAGGACACGTTAAAAGACGCTGAACTTGAGATGACCTTATTGGATGTAGGGCAAGGTTTGTCAGCAGTAATACAAACAGCTCATCATGCATTGGTGTTTGATACCGGTGCAAAATATTCAGCACAGTTTAATATGGGCAGCTCAGTTGTTATTCCTTTTCTTAAATATAAAAGAATACAAAAAGTAGATACTTTACTAATTAGCCACGGTGATAATGATCATATTGGTGGTGCTCAGGCTATTATTGAGGAAATAAATGTACAGCGTATTATATCCAGTGTTCCAAAATTATTAGAGCCTTCTAAAGCTGAATTTTGCAGAGCAGGGCAACAATGGCTTTGGGATAAGGTGATGTTTCAGATTATTTCACCTAGTATAAATGGGTTTAACAGTGAAAATAATAATTCATGTGTTTTGCGGGTTAGTACAGAGAATAAAAGTATTTTATTAACGGGCGATATAGAGAAAGAAGCGGAAAACTGGCTAATTAAACACTATGGGTCGGCGTTAAAAAGTGATGTATTAATTGCACCACACCACGGCAGTAATACATCATCGACAATGCCATTTTTAAAAGCAGTTGATCCACAAGTTATTTTGATTCCTGCTGGGTATAGAAATCGTTTTTCTTTTCCTCATAAAAAGGTGATAAGTCGGTATGTTAATTTAAATAAAAACTGGTTGAATACTGCAGAGCAGGGCGCAATAACTGTTGTAATAGATAATCAGCAATTAACGGTTATTTCAACAAGGAAAGATAAAGGGAAGTATTGGAATTAACTCTTATGCTATAGCATATACCCAGAGGTCGGCCCCTACCATACCTGATTATACTTATACTTCACACAGTCAGATTTGCGGTATTATTTGTGAGTTATTGGGACTACTCGACCACAATAAACCTGTGACAGAAAAATTATTACTGAATGAGGAGAGCGATCTGAATATAACATTATAATGGGCAACTTGTTAGTTGACCCAGGAAATATGCAGTAAAATCATAGGGGTTTAAACTTATTGCCAAATTAAATTCGTTTAAGTAATTTAACCTGTTGTTTAATTATTCGGTCAATTCGTTGTAGTGAAGGATTTTCACTACGGTCTTTTTCAAGCTCACCTCGTATCTTATCTTTATTATTCTCAACAGCGCTTAACACCTGATGAACGATATCGAATACTTTTCTAGGCCGCACGTTACACTGGCCTGATAGCTCTAGCAAATCTTTCTTGGTGATCTGACTGGGGTTCCTTTGGTTACCTATAGCTAATGCCAATGATTCGTCTAAATGCTCAATAGCTCGGGTGCAAACAAGGTCATAGAAAGGTGCTAACCGTGGTGACGAACCTCTATAGAGGAACGAGATGTTTTTGATATGGGCATCTGAATTTCCTACAATGACATTAAAAAAGAGCCATTTAATAAGTTGTTCCGCATCGATCAAAGGGTTAGCTGAATTTTCTATGATTAATTGATAGCATTGAGCGAAGTTAGGCTTATCTGAACGCTGATATTTTTCTTTTAACCCTAATGCCTGACAAAAGTCTTCTTGATGAATTCTGCTTATCCTGTCGCCTGAAATTCGATCATATCGTTTAGATATTGTGTAACTGTAATTACCTAAATAATTTAACTCTATATCAATAGTATTTAGTCCAATCGCCCGTGCTAATTTAGTCGTGTAGACTTCATAAAGCGGTACGTTTTTAAAGTCTCTGACTTCAAATTTCAGGATATGCGTTGAGGGTGATTGATTAATAGGAAAGTAAATCTCATCATCTTTAACATGTACTGTAATTTTATCTTGTGCGCCTGCTAAAGACAGTCTTGGTTTATCCTCAAGATTTAATGACGCACCTCTAGTTTCTATAATTTTAGTAAGAACTTCGTTACCGAGTTTTTTATAACTCTGGTTAAGGTCGGGTTCTTTTTCAATCGGTAAAATACTTATGGCACCCGCGCATTCGCTGCCAATTTCCCTTAGCAAATCAAAATCAGTATCAGGGCATCTAAATCTTATACAAAGTCTGTCTCTTGCAGACCCTTCAGGCAACAAGTTAGCAAAAAATCGATGGGCAATTAAACTGTCAGGTAGTTTTCCTAATGGCAGGCTGATTGATAAAGGAAATTCATTCCAGCTGTCATCATATTTAAACGACATATTGCCTTGATGATCTCTCCACAGATAACCAACAATTTGATCTTCGTACCATACGTTCAACTCGTCTTCAATCATTTAGATCCTCGGGGAACTATGCGTATTTCTAATCCTAAGAACTTTAAAATTTGTAATACTTTACCTATCTGGCAAGTTTCTTTACCTCGTTCGAATTCTCCGATTAATCGAGCGCTTATCATTGCCATATCGGATAAATCTTCAATACGAACTTTCTGAGATTTACGGTGTAGGCGAACCAGTTTTCCCATTTCAGAAACATTTGAAGTAGTCCCGTATGGTATTTTTTCTTCTTTACTCATAATTATTGGTTAAAATATTACCGATATGTAATATTATAGAAAATAACAGGGTAAATGTAAATGTAATATTACCGATAAGTAATTTTTTATATTGTAATAAGGGTGTCTAATGAGTATCTTTTAGATAACATCAAAAACTTACAAATCAAGTTGGCTGGCCCCCTTGATAGGGCTGAACAAGGAAGGGTAAAGGGGAAAGCTAATCCTTATGCTCTTGCACATACCCAAACATCAACCCTGCTAACACCTGATTTTTTTAATATTTTTGCCAGTTCATTAACTGTTGTGCCAGTGGTCATAACATCATCAAATATCGCAACATGCTGAGCCTTGATTGGATGAATAATTTTAAAGGCATTTTTAATGTTTTTATGGCGCTGTTTAGCCGGTAGGTCTATTTGGTGGGGTGTGTTTCGATAGCGAATACAGGTGCTTGTGTCTAGTGGAATATTCAGCTGCTTGGATAAGGTTTTGGCTATTTCAATGCTTTGATTAAAGCCGCGTTGCTGGAAACGTATTTTGTGTAGCGGGATGGGGATAATTAATTCTGGCAGTTCGGCTGTTTGCTCTAAATATTTTGCCAGTAGCATACCGAGTAATCGGGCGTTTTTATATTGTCGATTGAATTTTAAATGAGCAATCAGGTAACGAATAATACCTTGGTGGGTATAGGGTGCATAGGTTTCATCAAAGGCCGGGGTATTACTAATACACTGTCCACATAACTGTGGTGTGCTGTTGGCAGTATTAAATATTTCAGCACAACGATAACAGCAATGAATATTTCTAGTTAAATCATTAAAACAGCCTTGGCAGATGTCTTGAGAAGAAAACCCCTTATTTCCACATAAGATGCAGGTAGGCGGAAACAGGTAATGCTGTATAATATTGATCCAGTTGTTTCCCATAATTAATTTGTTAGGTTGACAAGTGTCCGCTTAAATAGAGAATAATCGAATGTCAGTAAATCCAAATATAGACCAAATAGCATCAAATGCACATAGCAATGTTGTGAATTCAGTTAGAAATGATTGGCAACTCGCTGAGGTAAAAGCACTCTATGCTTTACCTTTCAATGACCTGCTTTTTAAAGCCCAGACAATCCAGCGTGAAAATTTTGATCCTAATGAAGTACAAATTAGTAGTTTGTTAAGTATTAAAACAGGGTCTTGTTCTGAGGATTGTGGTTACTGTCCGCAAAGTGCACGATATGATGCTGATTTAACACCTGAAGCATTAATGCCTGTTGATGAGGTTATTAAATCAGCTAAATTGGCAAAAGATCAGGGAGCATCGCGTTTTTGTATGGGGGCAGCATGGAGAAGTCCTAAAGATAAGGATATTGAACGTGTGGTGGAAATGGTGCAAGGGGTCAAATCCTTAGGGATGGAAACCTGTGTTACTTTAGGTATGCTAACAGATAAGCAAACAGCTGCTTTAAAAGAGGGCGGTTTGGATTATTACAACCATAATTTAGATACCTCTGAGGACTATTATTCTGAGGTTATTACTACCCGAACTTACCAGGACAGATTAGATACTTTAGCGCGTGTTAGAGACTCAGGTATTAATGTTTGTTGTGGCGGTATCGTGGGTATGGGGGAATCGGATGATGACAGAGCAAATTTATTAATTGAATTAGCCAACCTTCCCAAACACCCAGAAAGTGTGCCAATTAATATGTTGGTTAAGGTTGAAGGTACACCATTAGATAATACTGAGGTATTAGATCCTATTGTTTTTATAAGGACTATCGCGGTCGCTAGAATTTTAATGCCGCAATCGCGCGTGCGTTTATCAGCAGGTAGAAAAGAAATGTCTGATGAAATGCAAGCCTTATGTTTTTTTGCAGGGGCAAATTCTATTTTTTATGGTGATAAATTACTTACTACAGAAAACCCCATGAGCAACCATGATTTAGCTTTGTTTGAGCGCTTAGGAATACACTCTGGTGGCTCTAGCTACGCATAATGTCTCAAGGTTTTGGCAGTTTAGCTGATGAGTTACGACGGATAAAACAGCAAAACTTATATCGTTCTCGACGTATTATCTCAACGCCTCAAGGTGTTGAAATAAACGTTGATGGTAAGGCTTTGATTAATTTTAGTAGTAATGATTATTTAGGTTTGGCCAACCACCCTGATATTATTCGGTCTTTTAAGGAGGCGGCTGATAAATATGGGGTAGGGAGTGGTTCAGCCCATCTTATCTGTGGGCATAGTCAATGTCATCATGCCTTAGAGCAAGAATTAGCAGAATTTACCGGGCGTGAACGTGCATTATTATTTTCAACTGGCCATATGGCTAATATGGGGGTGATTTCAGCACTATTAGGGCGTGGTGATCAGGTTTTTCAAGACCGCTTAAATCATGCCTCCCTGTTGGATGGTGGTTTATTGTCTGGTGCCCGGTTTAAACGGTATTTGCATAATGATATTGCCGATTTAGCTAACAAAATAAAGCCTATAGAGGGACGTACTTTAATCGTAACGGATGGGATTTTTAGTATGGATGGGGATATTGCACCCTTAGTTAAATTAGCAGCATTAGCGGCAGATAAAAATGCCTGGTTAATGGTTGATGATGCGCATGGCTTAGGTGTTTTGGGGAAAACAGGCGCAGGTGTTTTGCAAGATATAAGTCTCACTCAACAAAATGTACCTATATTAATGGGGACTTTGGGTAAGGGGTTGGGTACTTTTGGCGCTTTTGTTGCTGGCTCTGAGGTATTGATAGAAACCTTAATTCAAAAAGCCAGAAGCTATGTATTTACCACGGCTTTACCTGCGGCAGTGGCAGAAGCAACACGAACCAGTTTAAAGCTGGTTATTACTGAAAATTGGCGTAGAGATAAATTAAATTCTCTGATTACACGTTTTCAAACTGGTGCAAGCCAACTTGGTTTGCCTGTTATGTTATCAAGCACGGCAATACAACCTGTTTTAATCGGTGAAAGTCAACGAGCACTTGAAATAAGTGAGGTACTTTTGAATAAAGGGTTTTTAGTGACCGCTATTCGGCCGCCTACTGTGCCTAAAGATGAGGCGCGGCTAAGAATTACTTTTTCTGCTAACCATCAGGAACAGCATATTGATCAATTGTTAGATGCTTTGGGGGCTATTGCAATATGATTAAAATTCACAAAGAAATATATGGGCAAGGGCGGCCTATTGTTTTAATACATGGCTGGGCAATGCATACGGGGATTTGGCGTAAATTTGCACAGCAATTGGCACAATATTATCAAGTAACGTGTTTAGACTTACCTGGGCATGGCTTAAGCGAAACGGTTGAGCCTTATGATTTAGATCATATTAGCCAAGCATTAATCGAAGAAATGCCAGATAATCCTTGTTGTATTGTTGGCTGGTCTTTAGGGGCTTCCGTTGCAATAAATATAGCGGCACAATACCCTCAACGTATTAATGCACTAATTTTAATAGCGGGTACCCCTCGTTTTGTTGAGGAAGATAATTGGGCAGGGGTAGGAGCAAAAATATTGGATGGTTTTGCTAATAATTTACAACTAAATTGCCACCTTACTTTAATTCGTTTTTTAGCATTACAAGTAAATACTCTGGAAAATGGAAAGGCGTTATTAAAACAATTAAAGCAAGCCCTTCAAGAATGTAAGCCTCCCTCAGAACAGGTTTTGCAAAGTGGACTGGATATTTTAAAACACGCAGACCTGCGACCATTGTTGCTTGCTTTAACTTGTCCGATTATTGTTATTCAGGGGGATAAAGATTCTTTGATTCCCATACAAACAAGCCAGGATATAAAAGCTTTAAAGCCAGCCATTAATATCAATATTATAAAAGGGGCAGGGCATGTCCCCTTTTTATCTCATCCATCAAACGTTATTAAAATAATAAAGCAAAGTATATGAATGCAGTTTTAACGATTGATAAAAGTAAAGTGAGGCAGTCATTTGCTTCAGCCGCCAATTCTTATGATGAGCTAGCTACTTTACAGCGAAAAGTAGGATTAAAGTTATTACAGGGGTTTTCTGCAAAAGACGGCTGTCAGCAGCTTGTTGATATTGGATGTGGAACTGGATTTTTAACTCAACAATTGATGGAAAGGCACTTTTCGAAACAAGTTATAGCCATAGATATTGCCTTTTCTATGCTACAAAAATCAAAAATAAAGTTAGAATCATATACTAATGTGCAGTATATCTGTGCTGATGCTGAATTTATACCTTTAAATAATAATTCGGTTGATATGCTTATTTCCAATCTTGCTTTACAGTGGTGTCAAAACTTAACTGCTGTATTGTCAGGTTTTAATAAAATCCTTAAGCAGGATGGAAGGTTATTGTTTTCAACTTTTGGCCCGGCAACGTTGCAAGAATTAAAACAGGCATGGGCAAAGGTTGATGATTATACCCATGTTAATGAGTTTTATTTGGCTGATGATATTGATGATTTTTTACAGCAAGCAGGGTTTAAAGATATAAAGATAAGTAGCCAAATCTATCAGCCTGAATACTCAACAGTAATAGGGCTAATGCGTGAATTAAAAGGCATAGGTGCTCATAATGTCTTATCACAGCGAAACCGCAAAACAACCAGTAAAACAGCTATGCAAACAATGATTTCTGCGTATCAGAGAAAAGCAGGGCAAACTGGGGTGACGGCAACTTATGAGATAATTTTTGTATCTGCAATAAAAAAATAAACATAATTTAAACGGCCCATAGTTCCGTTAGTTTTATAAAGGTGTGCTCAACAAGTGTAAAGAGTGCCTTTACTAAAGTCTTGCTCGTGAGGCCCCATTTAAATATCCTATTTCAATGGGGCGATTTTAAATACTGAAGTTTCCAGTTTTTAAAATGACTGAACCCACTATACCTACAGGCTTTCTTATTTTAGTTGCTGTTGACTTAAACGTGAGTTCAGGCCTTGAATTTTGCATCTTTGAAATTAGATACTCAAGACCCGAAACCTTTTTTCTCTGTGTAAATGGAATAATGCAAGCGTCGCAAAGTATCTCGCATATCCTTTAGTAGGTTTTTTTAATCGTTTAATTGACATAAGGCGTATAAGAAATTATGGTGACAGTCAGCTTGTGTTTAAAAGCTTAGTTAAGCAGATAATATCAATTATTAAGGCAATTTGACATGATAAATTGAATATCAGGGCGATTGTGCCTGTTAATAATAATGTTATGCTCTAAAAGGAATCTACATGCTGAATAAAATTTCAGATAATATCTGGACAGTTGATGGTGATGCAGTACCATTCTTTGGTATGCCTTATACCACGCGAATGACTCTGGTTAGGTTGCAAAATGGCATGTTGTGGGTTCATTCACCATTAAAAATTTCTGATAAGCTTCTTGCGGAGGTTTCAGCATTAGGGGAAGTGAAATATCTTGTTTCACCAAATAAATTGCACCATCTTTTTTTGGTTGACTGGTTACAACAATTTCCTAATACAATTTGTTACGCAACACCAGAGTTAGAGAAAAAAAGACCAGATATTAACTTTTCAAGAGTTCTAGGAATGCAACCTGAAAGTGAGTGGGCAGAGGAAATAGATCAGACCATTTTTAAAGGTAGCCCTGCTATGGAAGAAGTTGTTTTCGGTAGTGGGTCGAATTTGTAGTTAAGCATGAATATCCACACCAAATTCAACTTTATTAATCAGCAACCCTATTACAATATCATGCATTTTTTCAGATTTT
>VAPK010953603.1_pt1 | contig 12631 bp, 8 predicted proteins | sample 3395031 | NCBI WGS metagenome assembly VAPK01 (sample SAMN08290443, study PRJNA428436) | hydrothermal vent metagenome | isolation source: Deep-sea hydrothermal vent chimney 1 | place: Pacific Ocean: Juan De Fuca Ridge | reverse complement strand
GTCGTTTATTGCAGGAATGTGACAATCCACAGAACTACATAAGAATTTTTGAGAGAAGTGGCTTGAGCCCATTTTGTAACGGTGGTAATACTAAAGGGTATGTGCGAGGACTTGCTGTTCGCAAGCTTTTAGAGGCGTCACGCTCTACGGGCATACCAAGAAACGAAATAACTATTTTAGATGCAGGATGCGGTCTTGGTGAACTATCCGTATATTTAGCATGCGAAGGATTTAACGTTGTGGGGGTAGATATTTCCATTGAGGCCTGCCAATCCGCTACAGCGCTTTCAAAACAAGTCGGTGTGTCGAAGAACTGTTCATTTTTAACCGAAAGTTTGGAAGATTTATCTATGGCTGATTCAAGCATTGACTTTGTTGTTGGTCATGCCGCATTACATCATTTCATTAAATACGATGTACCAAAAGAATTTCACAGAATTATGAGAAAAGGAGCTAAGGGTTTTTTTGCTGATAGCTTTGGAGAGAATCCAGTCTACCATTTTTTTCATAACAAGGAGGAAATGGAAAGATTAGGTGACGTTATCCTTTCTAAGAAACTTATAAATAGTTATTTCCAGTGTTTTAAAGTGGAGCTAATTCCAACAGATTGGTTTGTTATGTTAGATAAGCTGTACTTAAAAGTTCTACCAAAGAAATTGGTAGACTATGCCCGACAGTTATCTAAAGTGCATTTTTGGCTTGATAGGAGAGTGCCCAGTTCGAATAGAATCTCGATTTTCTTATCAGGCACAGTAATGACAATAATCACGAAATAAATTTCAGCCTTCATTACACGACGGATTCCATTCAGTTATCTAAATCCAATCCCTGTTCAATTAACCAGGCTTGTTGGTGGTATTGATAAACCGTTTTTGAGCCGAGCCGGTTGGCGCTAATCTGGTGACTGTTCGCATAAAAATTAGCCGGAAACTCGAAAGAGGCTAATAATAGCGGAAGGGTTATCCATTGGCCAGGTACTGTCAGTTGCGTGGTTTGTTGTATTCTTTGTTTGGGGGATAAGCCATTGAGGGTGGCGATGGTCCAACCCCATTCGCCAAAGCTGGGAATATTCTGATGGTATTGTTCAACGTGCAGGAAGCCCGCTTGTTTTACCGTCTTGCCAATACTGATAAACGCTTGGCGTGCGTGATAGGGCGAGGTGGATTGAATCGCTATGCTGCCATCGCCGCTCAGCAAGTGTTTTAGTTTGCTGTAAAAAAGCGCTGAGTATAATTTGTTGAGATCGGGGTGGCTTGGATCGGGTAAATCGACCAAAATGATATCAAATAGCTGCTGATTATCGAGTAAGTGGTTCACTGTCACAAAGGCATCTCCGTAATGGAGTGTCACCCGTGGGTCTTTGAAGGCGTATTGATTGAGTGTCAGCAAGTCATGGTTGATGATTTTGCCATTTTTGTAAAACGGTTCACTGAAAAAATCGACAATGTGGTTATCGAGTTCAAGGACCGTGACGGTTTTGGGGTTCCATTTAAGAATGTCGCGCAATGCTAACCCGTCACCGCCGCCGATCAGTAACACATGTTGTTGGCGGGCGGCGGCGATGAAGGCTGGAAAGACAAGGAACTCGTGGTAAATAGGCTCGTCATCGCTGGAAAATTGGGTTCGACCATTGATGTAAAGTGTGTATATGGGAGGCTTGGCGGTGGCCATTTGACGTTGGGTGATGGTGAGGTGTTGATAGGGGGTATGCATGCTGTGGATGACTTTATCTTTATACAGTAGCTCTTCCAGGGTGGTTTCCCAAGGACTGCCATATTTAAAAACCAGCAAGATAAGCACGGCCATGGCTAATTGCGCGATAAATAACAAGGAGCGGTAACGAATCCGTTGTTGATACAGTAAATAGAAGGCGACACAAGCGAGCAAATTGACGCTGGCGGTTAAGGCAGCGGCGGTGGTGATGTCCATGGTTAACAGGAAGAGCACCCATAAGGCGGCGCCGATGCCCGCGCCGATATAATCCGCGCCATAGATGGTGCCGGTATTGTGTACCAGATGTTGGGCATGCAGGTGTTGCCGCACACGGGCAATCAGTGGAATTTCCATGCCAATTAAAAAACCGAGACTAAAGCCGATCAGGTACGGAACGATATGGGCAAATTTTTGTACGATTGCCACAAAACTACCACGCGGGGTTAATTCATCGGGTAAGCCATACCAGTGAGCGAGGAGGGTGGGCAGTAATTGGCTAAAAGCAAACATAGCGGAGATGATAAGCACCGAGAGAGTACCGCCGACCGCGATAAGAATTTCAATCCAGGCAAAGCCGGTAAATGGACAAGTGATTTTACGTGCCGCCAAGGAGCCCAGACCCATGGCGACAATCATAATGCCAATCATGGCGAATAAGGTGGTTTCCATGGCACCCAGTATGCGACCGGCATAATGGGAAAGCAGGTACTCATAAATGAGCCCGCAGCCGGCCAAGACGGCCATAATCGTAATCAGCGCCGCATCGGTAGCGAAATGGGGTTGTTTAATGGTCGATGAAAGAGTGCGGTAGAGATTAATCATTCAGCGAAATCATCGGAGGCGCATGCCTATTTTTTTTAGTGACTGGCAGACAAAACCACTAAACAATCAATCCGGCCAGTAATAAGCCAATGGCCATGTAAATCACGGCTTCAATGGTGGCGATGCCCATGTTCTGTTGTTGATCGACGGCTTCCACCACATTGATGCCCGCTAATATGATATGTCGAGCGGCAATGGCTAAGACAGAAAGTATAATCGTAATGACAATGGAAATGAGGCCCCACATGAGGGTGGCGAGAAAAATGTTTTGTTCATTATAGGGGACGAAACCCGAAGCGGCGGTGACGGCCAAGGCAACGCCGATTTTGTGTCCAAAATAACGGGTGGCCAAGGCGCGATTACCGGCGGCAAAGGCTTTTTGTAAACTTTCTCCAGAGTGGCGTTTGGCATAAACATAAGTTCGGTAGCGGGTGACAATCACCAGTACAATCTGCGAGAAGACAAAACCACTGATGACGGCAAATAAGCCAAACAAACTGTTGTCATCGACCCACACCATGATAGCCCGTACAATAATAGCGGTGGCCATCATGTTAGCGGCATCGACAATGGCTGCGGCGACGTTACCTTGCATAATTTGTTCATGAATGGCGATTTCAGGCAAGGATATTTTGTCGAGAAAGTGGCGGGTCAGTGCCATGAGTACCAGGCCAAATAATCCATAAGATAATACCAGCAGGGCTTCGTCGAGCAAGGTGATGCCAGGATCGCCAGAAATGGCACCGGTGAGCATGATGGCTAAGGCACTCATGCCGCCCGCAAAGGCAATCCCAAATGCTAGATTGTCGCGTTGGCTCAGCGCCTGGGTTGAGCTGACGTGGCTGATCAGTCCGGCCAATTTTCGAATACTGGCCAGCAGCCCGATAGCGATGATTAAATCAAGCAGAATAATACCCAATAAATCCGGATACCAATTAATCAGAGGGAGATCGGTCATTTATTTGTCCTAATAGGTTTTTGTGTCAGAGGCTGTTTTATTTTCCACCAAACGAACCTCGGGAAAAACTACTGCGTTGCCGAAAATTGCCGCCAAAGGATTTGGCATTTTTACTGCCTGTCGCCGATTTTGTTGGCTGACGGGATGATAGCTTTTTGCTATAGGTACTGCGGCGTTTTTGTTCGCTTAAACCACTGTAACTTTTTCGCTTGACGCCTAAGTCAATGTTCCGATTGGTGCGCTGGCTCATTGGGGCATTTTTATTTTTGGTCAATATATTTCCGTAACGTTTGCGACCGACATCGTTATAATAACTCCAACCCCGAGATCGATTCCATTGATCATAGTTATATCGTCTACCATCCACTAAATTGCTGAACAACGCATACATGCCGTACCATTCCCAAAACGAGGTGCCGTTGCTTTGGTTGACCCATTGACCATAGGACGGATTACCGATGAGTTGGCTGCCGGCTCCCAAATCTTGTGCGCCATTCGTGCGTAAACTGTCTTCTTTGCTGGGCATCGTGACCCGGGGTAGCGAGCCGTTGGACAGGTCGGCCAATACATTGACCACATCACTTAAGGCAAGATTGTAGGTGTCGGGTTGTGCGGCTTCGATAATCGATTCCGCTTCTTGTAATTGTGCCTGTGGATTGGCGAACATTTCAGGACTATTTTTCAGGTTGGTTAAGCGGTTTTGTAAATTCTTGAATAGGGCACCGTTGCTTGTCGCATCGGTCGCTAGGTTTGTCACGAGTGTCTTCACTTCGGGACGGGAGCTTGCCAAGATATCCGCATAACCTGTAATCAATGTGGCATTGGTCAGTTGGTTTTGGTCAATGGCTTGTTTCAGCTGATTGATTGTTTTTTCTGCGCCCTGGAGGCGTTCAGGCAGTGATTGCTCGGGATTTTTTGATTCGCTGCCGCAGCCCATAACAAGCATGACAATGAAACACAAGCACATCAGTGAAGGTCGAAAAATCAAGACTGGCTTCCTATTCAGTGTTTTCAGGTGGTGCGACATTGGCTAAATTTAAATTCGATAGCGAAGGCGGCATTGCTATACTTACATTAAATAGGTGGTTCTCGTGTGGATGAATATCGCCGCCGGTTTGTTATTGTATATTGTAGTTTAAATCGACCTTTTCCACCAGACCATAAAATTTCGCTTTGGTATTGATTACACAATAATTTTTTTCGGTCCTTGATGCCACAAAATAATAATGTTGGCTATCCGCGACTCGGTAAAATGAATGGTCGATTGGCCAATGAATCTAATTTCCTTGTTAATTTTATGATATTTAAAAACGCACCGACTCAATTATCCGTCCTTCGTCAATCCATTAATGCGGCTTACCTTGCCGACGAAACGGAGCATATTGAAATGTTGTTGCCATCGGCCGCGTTGCCGCCAGAGGTGCAATATAAAATCACCGAGCATACCCGTCGTTTAGTGGAGGCGGTACGCGCCGCCGGTAAAAAACAAGGGGGTATTGATGCTTTTATCCGTGAGTATGATTTATCTTCAGAGGAAGGGGTGGTGCTGATGTGCTTGGCGGAAGCCTTGCTGCGCATTCCGGATAACGAAACCGCCGATTTGCTGATTCGGGATAAGCTATCATTTGCTCAATGGGATCAGCATTTAGGACAGAGTCATTCGTTGTTTGTTAATGCATCTACCTGGGGGTTGATGTTGACAGGCAGTCTTGTACAAGTGAAGTCAGCGACCATTAATGATGCTCGATCATTTTTAATGCGCTCCATTACACGCATGGGGGAGCCGGTGGTGCGCGGTGCGTTGCGGCGTGCCATGAGGATTTTAGGGCATCAATTTGTCTTAGGGGCAACCATTGAGGAAGCCTTAGCAAGAAGCCGAACGGATTATTGTCACCATTATCGTTTTTCCTACGATATGCTGGGTGAAACGGCGATTACCGCTAAAGAGGCGGATCGTTACTTTAAATCGTATCGTTATGCCATTGACGCATTGCCCCAACTTACCTTAAAGAAGCAAAGTGTATTTAGTGCGCCGTCGATTTCAGTGAAATTGTCAGCCTTGCATCCACGTTATGAATTTTCCCAGCATGATCGTGTATTAAGCGAATTAATACCACGCCTTCGAGAACTGGCCATTGCGGCTAAACAAATGGGCGTGGCGTTGACCATTGATGCGGAGGAATCTGAGCGACTTGATTTGTCATTAGATATATTTGAAGCGGTGTTATTTGATCCCGAGTTGGTGGGTTGGTCTGGCTTAGGTATCGCCGTACAAGCCTATCAAAAGCGTTCGATTCATGTGATTAGCTGGTTAGTTGCTTTGGCAAAAAAGAGAAACAGTAAAATTCCGATCCGCTTAGTCAAAGGGGCCTATTGGGATACGGAAATCAAACGGGCTCAGGAACAAGGCTATCGCGAATATCCGGTGTTTACCCGCAAAGTGAATACGGATGTTTCCTATTTAGCCTGTGTGCGTCACATATTGGAGGCGACCGATGCGTTTTATCCTCAATTTGCGACGCATAATGCAAGAACGTTGGCCACGATTTATGCGATGGCTGGTGAGCATCCGGGCTATGAGTTTCAGCGTTTACATGGCATGGGGGATAACTTATATAATGAAATTCTTGCTGATGAGCAAATGAACATTCCTTGCCGAATCTATGCGCCAGTCGGTTGTTATGAAGATTTGTTACCTTATTTAGTGCGCCGGTTATTGGAAAATGGCGCTAACACGTCTTTTGTGAATAGCATTGAAGATGAGAATATACCCGTCGAGGTGCTGGTGGCTGACCCAGTACTTCGAGTGGCAAGTTTGGCAGACAAGCCGCATCCGAGTATCGTCTTGCCCAAAGACTTGTATGCGATCGGGCGAGAGAATTCGTCAGGGTTTAATTTTTGTGATGTCGATGCGTTGACGCATTTAGCTGAGCAGATGGCGCTAGCCACACAGCAACCCTGGCGGGCATTGCCCATCGTTAATGGAGAAAAAATGACTGGCGATGAAATTGAATTATTTTCACCGGCAAACCATCATCACCCAGTCGGCAAAGTGGTGTATGCCTCGGTAGAACAAACGCAACAGGCACTGGCGGAGGCGAAAGCGGCGGCTTGGGTCTGGAATACACGGGATATTGATGAGCGTATCGGCATTATCAATCGGGCCAGCGATTTGATGAATGAACACCGCGCCGAACTCGCGGCGATGATTGTCAGTGAGGGCGGGCGCACCGTGGTTGATGCCATGTCAGAGATTCGGGAGGCGATTGATTTTTGCCGGTATTATGCCTCTCGTGCGAAAAGTGAGTTTGGCTCTCCGATGGATTTACCGGGACCGACGGGTGAACATAATGTGTTATCGTTAGGTGGGCGCGGGGTGTTTATTTGCATTAGTCCGTGGAATTTTCCGCTAGCGATTTTTGTGGGACAAGTGGTGGCTGCCTTAGCGGCGGGTAACTCCGTACTGGCTAAGCCGGCCAGCCAAACACCGTTAGTTGCCATGCGGGCGGTGGAGTTGTTGCATGAAGCGGGCGTGCCAGGCGCGGTGCTGCATTTTATTCCAGTATCAGGTAAGGTGTTATATGAACATGTGTTAGCCGATCAACGAGTCGCGGGGGTAGCATTTACCGGGTCGCTTGAGATAGCGAGGGATATCAACGTGAAGTTGGCACGGCGTGAGGGGGCGATTGTGCCATTCATTGCAGAAACCGGTGGTTTGAATGTGATGATTGTGGATAGCTCGGCCCACCCTGAACAAGCCGTCAGTGATATTGTGCAATCGGCCTTTAATAGTGCCGGGCAACGTTGCTCAGCGTTGCGTGTGTTGTTTTTACAAGAAGATATTGTTCCACGCATGATGCAGTTGTTGTCCGGGGCGATGGAAGAATTGTGTATTGGTGACCCGAGTTTACTTAGCACAGATATCGGTCCGGTGATTAATATGGCGGCGATGGCTCAGTTGAACAAACACGCTGAGTACTTGGACCAGGTGGGACAATTAATTTATCAAATTGAGCTACCTGATGGACTCGCCTCCGATCATTTTTTTGCCCCTAGAATGTATGAAATTCCAGAATTTACGTTATTAAATAAAGAGGTTTTTGGACCCATACTTCATATTGTACGCTTTAAAGCAAAAAAATTGGATGAAGTGATTGAGACGGTTAACCAGTCGGGTTATGGTTTGACACTGGGGATACATAGCCGTATTGAAGCGACTATTAAACATATCTGTGTGCGTGCGAAAGTGGGTAATATCTATGTGAATCGCAATATGATTGGTGCCGTGGTTGGTGTGCAGCCCTTTGGCGGTCAAGGTTTATCGGGCACGGGTCCTAAAGCGGGCGGCCCCTTCTATCTACATCGATTTGCCTCGGAACAAACCTTAAGCAATAACATTTCTGCCATTGGCGGTAATACCCAATTGTTGGCGATGGAAGATGGCGAGTTCTTATTGTGACCCCCTTATGCTTAGCCATTGACCAAGGCGGGCATGCGAGTCGTGCCATCGTATTTGACAATACTGGGCAGCCCGTGGCACAAGCCTTTCGTGAGATTGAGACCTATCATCCGGCGATCCATCGTGTGGAACATGAGGCTGAGGCCTTGTTGGAATCGGTGGTGGATGTTGTCTCTGAGGTGATGTCGCAGTTGGGTAGTGAGGCCGCCAGTATTCAGTCGGCGGGGTTGGCGACGCAGCGTTCCAGTGTGGTTTGTTGGCATCGCTCAGGAAAGCCATTAACACCGGTGATCAGTTGGCAGGATCGACGGGCAACGCAATACCTCGCACCGTTAGCACCGGTAATGCAAGCCGTGCGTGATCGCACCGGGTTGTTTGCTAACTCTCATTACGGGGCCAGCAAAATAAAATGGTGTCTTGAGCATGTGGCTGAGGTTCAGCAAGCCTATCAACAAAAGCATTTGCTGGTCGGTCCGCTCGCCAGTTTTTTATTGTACCGCTTGTTAGCAAATAAACCCTTTGTGACTGACCCTTCCAATGGGGGGCGCACTTTGTTGCTGAACAAAGTGCGCTTGGATTGGGATCTTTTTTTGTGCAATTTAATGGCGATTGATCCGCAAATATTACCGCGTTGTGTTGCGACGAATTATCCGTTTGGGATGCTAAAATTCAATGGTTATGCCATTCCCTTAACGCTATGTACAGGTGATCAAGCGGCGGCGATTTTTGCTCAAGGATGGCCTTCTTCAGAAGCGATTTATATCAATGCAGGCACCGGGGCGTTTGTGCAGCGGGTATTGCCGGATGAATTTGCAGTCAACCCTAACATGCTAACCAGCGTCGTATATTGTTCTGAGACCCGTCGAATCGAGGTGATCGAAGGGACGGTTAATGGGGCGGGGAAAGCGTTTGATTGGTTGCAAGCGACGTTAGCGATCACGGATTTTGATCGTGCGCTTAGGCAAGCCGTTGAGCTAAGCCATGAGACGGTAATTCCTATTTTTCTGAATGGTATTTCTGGTGTAGGTTCTCCTTATTGGCTGAGTCATATGGATTCTCGTTTTGTCGGTGAGCAAACAGGTGGGCCACAAAAGCTAGTGGCCGTATTGGAGAGTATTGTTTTTCTGTTGACCAAAAACCTAAATTTGATGAGCCGTCAAGACCATAGGCTCGTGATTTATGTCACCGGTGGCTTATCGAATATTGATCTATTATGTCAAAAATTGTCAGATCTCATTGGGTTCTCGGTGTACTGTCCTAAAATTTATGAAGCGACTGCGCAAGGTTTAGCATTTTTATTGGCGAACCAGGGGGGCGCATGGAAACAGTATGGCTCATTTCGCAAAAAATTTACTCCGAATGAGAATATAAATTTGCAAAAACGCTTTTTGCAATGGGATAACCTTATGAAAAGCATCAAGTAATTGTTACAATAGGTGGTTTGCTGGTTATTTTACCTGAAATCAGAAGGAAAAACATATACTTATTAATGGGTTATATGTAAAATCGCGACTGGTATTTTGATGCAGAAATCCATGAAATATGGGGGGCAATGTGATAAGGTAAGCATTATGGCTATCGTTTATATCGCTGAGGGGGATACCTGATAAATATTAGGTAGTAAGCGGTCGACTCGGTTTTTATCGTTGGTGGAAAATAATAAGCTTACATAGAAAAAAGAAAATTACTCCCTAAAAAAACAAAATATTTCTCAACATATGTGCGATCAATTCTATTGTTTTCCAGTGTATTTCTGATGAAAATATTGATATGAATGAGAAAATGGGTGGTTATGGAATTATGAGGAAGGGTTATGTGTAAACTTCAGTCTAAAAATACTTTTTTGCGGATTAGCGGATTTTGTATTGTTGTTTTTTTCATGTTGGGCCAGGGTAGTGTGACGGCAGCAAGCTTTGCTGATAACTTCGATAATGGCATTTATGCTGATACGGATGATACCCCGGCATTTTGGCGGATTAGTCGTGGCTCTACCATTTCAAGGTATATTTTGGAGGTGAGTGAAAATATTGATGACGCACAAAATGGTAGATTATCAATCGTCACTAACCAAATACAGGCTTCTGGTATTATCACGCCGACGACGCCTGACTTTAATTTTTTTAATACGCCGGTGTTGATCGATTTAAAAGGCATTAGCATTGAAGCCGAGCAGTTTCTCTCATCTTCTTTATTGCATGTGGGATTATATTCCAGAAATGATCGCACGATAATCGCAAATCACATGAGATTAGCCATGATTGGTGATCGGGCTTTTATTTTTACCGTCAAGTCAAAAGATGGCACAACTTTCCCGATTAGTCTTAAATATGATTCTCCAGAAGTGCCAGAACGAGTCACATTGTATCTTGATAGTGTCGAGTACCGGATTACGTTTTATTTTGCGGGTGGCGGGTTATTTTTCGCGGGCGAGCATGGGATGACATTGGAGGGTTGGGCAAATGGTACGGGTGATGCGGCATTGTTTATCGGTGCCTCTTCCACTTTCTCATCACTGACAACGGTTGGTATTGATTCCATTGAGGTGTCTGATCAAAATACTTTATTGTGTATCTAGTTAAGCGTTAGCAATACAGCACATGATTTCCCATAAAATCATGTGCTGGTATATCGTCGGCGGATGATAGGGGGGGGGTAGAATAAATCGTTCGATCATTTGATGTAGTATGTTTTTATGTCTCTTATGACCCACTTTAAGATAATGAAGTTGGTTATACCAATAACAATAAAAAATTAATGCGCAGGTGTTTTGGCGGTTGAGCTAAAAGCCTAGCGATTGTCGTGGGGATGTAGTATGCGAAGTAAATTTGGTGTTTTTTTGTTGATGGGAAGTTTGTCTTTCTCGCTATTTTCACCGTCTTATGCGTTGGATGTCAATGAGTATCGCAACATTGCGAAAGATACCATTCGCCAAATGAATATGGGCATTGCGGGTGATATTGAAGTCGTCATTGCTATGCAAGAGAAGCTCATGATTCTTGGCATTGAGGCGGGCGTTGAGTTTCTCCAGCATGATTCAGACAATGCTCGTCCTTTGCAGTTAGTGATTGTGAATGCTGAGAATATGAAGACGTTGTCGTTGGCGCGGATGGAAGTGTTATGGGTTCAGCGTAAATTCCTTAAAGACAAAGGCATTGATCCAGAAGATCTGGATAATTTTAGTGTGATGGCAATACTTATGGATTCGGTGATTCACCCTGCGACGGCTTATACTGCCTTAGAAGAATATAAAAATACCGGTAATCCTGAATTGTTAACTCGGGTGAAAATAGAATTGCTGGAAGCGCTCAACAAAATTGGGCAATTGTAGTTCATTTCTGATCAGGTGGGTGAAATTAAGTCGCTTGATTCTTGTTGGTATTCTACCAAAGACGGTGTATCAAATGCCGTTTTTTCCTGTTTTTTTGCCGGTATGCATTGACAAAATGCATGATGGCGTTTTCTATTGAGCCCTTTTACTTCTGACGTGCTCATTGGGTGGAAAATTGGTCGCCTTCTGTTTGTGTTCATTTTTGCTGCAAAATCGATTGAAAAGCAAGTGAATGATAGATATCTATGTCTTAAATGTTGACCAACATACTCAGTTCCCGTCATTATACTTGGTGAGCTCGGTGGACCGGCAAGAATAAATGTGAATTATTTTCTTTTTTTTAGGTACCCCGTGTTTTATGTGAAGTGAGTAAGGAATGAAAATTAGAGGGGTGAGGTATTTGGTGTATGGTTTAAAGTTGTGCAATTTTGAGTGGATTGTTTGTCCGATGAAATACATTGTGTTGATGCTGGTTTTTGTCATGCTGGGTGGGTGTGATGGGAATAGCGAATTAATGAAGGCTGTGCAAGCGGGTAAGCAAGATCAGGCGGCTGAAATATTGCGTTCGGGGGTGGATATTAACGAAACAAATAATTTTGGATGGACAGCGTTGATACATGCCTCTCGTAATGGAAATGTAGTTGCTGCTAAATTTTTGCTGGCGGAGGGAGCTGATGTCAATGTGGGGGATGATACGGGTTGGACGGCACTTATCAGAGCGGCTCAAAAAGGGAATGCGGAGATCGTTAAGCTATTATTGGAAGAGGGCGCGGATATCAACGTGCAAACAGGTAATGGCTGGACCGCATTGTTGTGGGCGATATTGCAAGATGAGCTTGAAACGGTAAAAGTTTTAGTTGCACATGGCGCTGACTTACAAATGAAAAGTAAGGATGGTCGTTCACCATTTATGGTCGCTATTGCGGAAGATCATAACGAGATAGCGCAAGTGTTACGAGACGCTGGTGCAAAACCGTAAGGAATGGGCGGCCTAATCATTTCTCTGTTTGGCACCCAGATTTGGTTTGTATTCATTCGTTCTGATCGCGCAAAAATGCAGGAATAGTGGGTCTATTGCGAGCTTTGTGATGGGAAAACGGGCGAAGCCGGGACGTTATTGCGTCGCCCATTCCTAAATTGAACCCAGATCCTGCCGCTGATTGCAGGGACATAGTCTGTATGCACGATTAAGGATAGGATTTAGCGGGAAGCTGAGTTAGGAGGGGGTAATGAAGCGAGTTGTGTATGTTCTATGGGGGGTTGCATTAACGGTTGTTTGTTTTTTAACATCATGTTCCGTGTCATCACCAGGCAGTGGTGCCGTTGCCGATTATACGGTGGATGGTAACGG
>VAPK010582027.1_pt1 | contig 12632 bp, 11 predicted proteins | sample 3395031 | NCBI WGS metagenome assembly VAPK01 (sample SAMN08290443, study PRJNA428436) | hydrothermal vent metagenome | isolation source: Deep-sea hydrothermal vent chimney 1 | place: Pacific Ocean: Juan De Fuca Ridge | reverse complement strand
TATAACTTTGATTTATCTTTCCTAATGATAGTCTACTGTAAGTCGTTTTAATATATAACTCTAATACAGCATCAAAACGATATGTAACCCTGCGCAATTATCAATCACGTCATTTAATTCGACAACGTCTAAACTAAAATTAATGGAACAAGTTCGTCGGGAAATAAAACTCATCGATACAGTTTACGCACTGAAACCGCCTATACATAAGCTGGATTAAACGCTATATCCTTTTTCATAATAATTCCATACGGGGGATCAGGTTGCTTGTATCAATTTCAAATTGTTGAAGGTAGCTATGAAATTATTTTATATATTATACAAGCAACCTGACCCCCTGCTTTTTAGAATAAAGTAAAGATGAGACTAGACTCCTGATATTTTGTCGAAATAAAAGCCGGTGGTTCCTGTTAATTGATATCAGGATCGATTACTGGCAAGGAATATGAATAGAAAATGGTGGCTATGGGTGGACTTGAACCACCGACTTCAGCATTATGAATGCTGCGCTCTAACCAGCTGAGCTACATAGCCACATGAGATGTAAATAAGGAAGGCAATTTTGTATATTTGACGGCAATATGTCAAGAAAAAACCATGCTGCAAACAATATTAGACTTTAATATACTTCAATAATTACAGCAACTTAATGATTGCATAAAAAATTTCGTGGCACTAATTTGCTCCTCCTGTATTTTTGAAATGCGAGCTAGATACAGTATAGGCACTTAAACGTTGAATCGAAAATGAACGACATCGCCATCATTAATGATGTAATCTTTTCCTTCGAGGCGCCAGCGGCCTGCTTCCTTTGCACCTGATTCGCCGCTGTAAGTAATGAAATCATCGAACGAAATAACTTCGGCACGAATAAAGCCTTTTTCAAAGTCAGTGTGTATTACTCCGGCGGCTTGTGGTGCGGATGCGCCTACCTTAACGGTCCAGGCACGCGCTTCTTTTTCGCCGGCAGTAAAATAGGTTTGCAAGCCAAGTAATGAATACCCACAACGAATAACGCGATGCAGGCCTGGTTCTTTTAAACCCATATCGGAAAGAAAATCTTTTTTCTCTTCATCGGACATATCGATAAGGTCCGCTTCAATGGAAGCGCACACCGCGACAATTTCTGCATTTTCTGTTTTAGCAATTTCCTTTACGGCGCTCAAATGTGGATTATCTTTAAAGCCATCTTCGGCTACATTCGCAATATACATCGTCGGCTTGATTGTGAGTAAGTGAAGTTCTTGCAGCATCAACACCTGGTCATCCGATAATTCCATGGAGCGTACCATGTTGCCTTCATCCAGGTGAGCACAGACTTTTTCAAATAAATTCTTTTTTGCAATGGCTTCTTTGTTTCCCGCTTTTGATTCTTTTGTTGCTTTTTGCACGGCTTTTTCTATTGATTCGAGATCAGCAAGCGCTAATTCGGTATTTATTACTTCAATGTCAGAGCGAGGATCAACCTTTCCTTCGACATGTACGACATTACCGTCATCGAAACATCGTACGACATGGCCAATCGCATCGGTTTCGCGAATGTGTGCAAGAAATTTATTACCTAAGCCTTCTCCTTTAGAGGCACCGGCAACCAGGCCGGCAATGTCAACAAACTCCATTGTGGTATGGATTACTTTTTGCGGGTTAATAATTTCGGCGATCGCATCCAGACGCGGATCTGGAACAGGCACCATGCCAACGTTGGGTTCGATTGTACAAAAAGGATAGTTATCTGCTTGTATTTCGGCTTTGGTTAATGCATTAAATAACGTTGATTTTCCAACGTTAGGTAAACCGACTATGCCGCATTTGAATCCCATATGAATCCCTCGTATGTAACTTTCTACTTCCCTGTAGCTAAGGGTCTGTAAATAAATAACTTCACCTTCTTGACTGCCGATTCATCCCGTCTGACTGCGTTACGAAAGCTTGAAATATCGACATATTTCTGCACTTTCGCGCCTTGCCAGACGGGTGCCTCAACACCCAAGAAGGTGAAGTTATTTATTTACAGACCCTAAGTCAAGGTTTTAGTGAATGTAAGTGGTTCTTGGCTTTATCAACATCGCCGTTCATTATTTCCGGTAAATAGGCCAGTATCTCGCCGATAATTTTGTCCAAGCGTTCTTTATCCGATTTTGACGGTGTTCCCAATACGTAATCAGTGCCACCTTTTTTTTCTGCCTGGCCTATGCCGATTCTTAATCGCATAAAACTGTTGTTACCCAAAGCAGCGATAATATCCCTAATACCATTATTACCGGCGTGACCACCGCCTTCTTTTATTTTGATGGTGCCGGTGATCAAATCAAGCTCGTCGTGTACGACAAGAATTTCTGCAGGTGTTATTTTGTAATACTTAGCCATTGCGCTGACTGATTGACCGCTTCGGTTCATATAAGTATTGGGTTTTAATAACCAAACATCACTACCTGAATTGTATTTACCCGCATTACCGTGGAATTTTTTTTCGAGCTTGAGATTGATGCCTTTTGATTTCGCGAGTGTATCTATAAACCAAAAGCCGACGTTATGTCGCGTATTCTCATATTCCGAACCAGGATTACCCAGCCCAACAATAAGTTTTATCGGCGACGACAACGTCGGCTTTCCAGTAGAAATAAATCAGAAATTAATTAGAACCAAAATAATTAAGATTTATCTCCATCATCATCTCCACTTGCCACCGCTTGATCATCATCTGACGAAGCGACTTCACTTCCTGGCACGGGTTCTTCAGCAACGGCCTTCGGCATATGAATATTTGCTACAGGTAAATTATGATCTTCACCATGGCTTAACGCGACAATCTCAACACCACTGGGTAACTTAATATCAGCTAGATGCGTAGACTCATTCATACCTAATTTTGACATATCAACTTCAAGAAATTGGGGCAAGTCTTTTGCCATACAGCGTATTTCCACATTGGCCATTTGATGCGAAATCAAACCACCCGCTTCTTTTACGCCAGGGGCAATATCTTCACCAATGAAATGCAATGGCACTTGCATAGTAATTTTTTCGGTTGCACTGACACGCAACAGATCTAAATGTAAGATTCTTGCTTTGCTCGGATGGCGTTGCAAGTCTTTAAGTACTGCCTGCTGTTTATCACCAGCAACATTAATCGTCAAAATATTAGAATAAAAAGCTTCATTTTCCAGCTGATAGGCTACATCTTTGTGCAAAAAAGTAAGCGGCACAGGGTCGTTACCCGAGCCATAGATAATTCCAGGTACTTTTTCTGCTTTGCGCATGCGGCGTACAGCGCCCTTACCCATATCTTTGCGAATTTCTCCATTTAAAACGAATTCAGTACTCATTGTTTATCTCCAGGTGTCACTGTCATTAAAATTTAAATCTTTATGTCTAATCCATTAACTTATCTAAATAGATAAACTTAATCCATGAACATCGAGGTTACGGATTCCTCGTTACTCACTCGTCGCATAGTCTCGGCCAGTAGGTTGGCTATACTCAATTGACGTATTTTTTTACATTCTTTTGCATCCGCCCGTAATGGGATGGTATCTGTTACCACTAGCTCATCCAAAGCCGAGTTTTGTATGTTGCTTATTGCTGCGCCGGATAAAACCGGGTGAGTAATGGAGGCAACGACTTTCTTTGCGCCGTGTTCTTTTAATGCGGCCGCTGCCTGACATAAAGTGCCCGCTGTGTCTACCAAATCATCTACAATGACACAGGTTCGGTCTTTTACATCACCAATAATATTCATAACTTGTACTTCATTTGGTTTGGGGCGACGTTTGTCAATAATAGCAAGCTCAGCATCATCCAATCGTTTCGCCAACGCCCTCGCTCGCACGACGCCGCCAACATCTGGCGATACAACAACCAGGTTTTCATACTTTTGTTTCCAGACATCGCCCAGCAAGATGGGAGATGCATAAATATTATCGAGCGGCACACTGAAAAATCCCTGTATTTGATCAGCATGCAAATCCACGGTCAGTACTCGATCCGCGCCCGCGACGCTAATCATATCAGCCACGACCCGCGCGGTGATAGGCACACGTGCAGAACGCGGTCGGCGATCTTGCCTTGAATAACCTACATAGGGCAGTACCGCTGTAATCCTGTTCGCTGATGCACGGCGTACTGCATCAATCATCACTAACAATTCCATTAAATGGTCGTTTGTCGGCGCGCATGTGGGTTGCACTATGAATACGTCCCGACCACGTACATTATCCATAACTTCTACCATAATTTCGCCGTCGCTGAATTTATCAACGACTGCTTTACCCAGAGACATACCCAGTGTTTTTACAACTGCCTGCGCCAATTGCGGATTAGCATTGCCGGTAAATACCATCATTTTTTGACTGTCGGTCACGCTTCGGCTTTACTCCGCTTGATCAAGGCTTGTCTATGTATATATGGCTGGGGTGCCAGGATTCGAACCTGGGTATGCAAGGATCAAAACCTTGTGCCTTACCGCTTGGCGACACCCCAAAACTTGGCTAACTTATACTTGCTTGTTTATGCAGGGGTGATACGTTAACCCCCTTGGCGACAAACCCATGCCATTGCGTGGGTAGTCTTCTTGCGATATTCTCTGCTAACTGTTCAGACTCAAACTCGGCGAATATACACGCACCAGTACCGGTTAGTCTGGGTTGAGCGTAGTCTGCCAACCACCCAAAAACCTTATTTATTTCAGGGTATAAGCTTCTTACCACTGGCTCAAAAGTATTTCCAAATTCGGTATCTTCAAATTTGGTGTTTGCAAAACCAAAGCCCGTAAAATCCTGTTTCCTGCGTGCCGCGAGGAAATCGCGTATTTTGATTGGAGCAGCGTCCCGTGTCAATTCCGCTGTGTTAAATATTTCCCCGGTTGACACATGGCAAGGCGGTACAATGACCAAATACCAGGGCTCTGGCAGGTCTATATCCGTTAATTGTTCGCCAACCCCTTCGGCCCAAGCCGCATGTCCACGAACAAATACAGGTACATCCGCCCCCAATTCCAGCCCCAATGCGGCTAATTGCCCTACCGAAAACTTCAACTGCCACAATGAGTTAAGTGCTATTAGTGTGGTCGCGGCGTCAGAACTGCCGCCGCCAAGACCGGCGCCCATCGGAATATTTTTTTCGATCTGAATGGTGGCCCCCAAGGAGGTTTTAGCTGCTCCTTGTAATAATTTGGCAGCTTTGATGGTTAAATCGGATTCTTCGTCAATATCTGTCAATTGCGCCTGCCTGCTAATTGTCCCGTCTTCGCGCACCGTAAATTGTAAGCGATCATAAAAATCAATGAACTGGAAAACCGTCTGTAGTAAATGGTAACCATCCGCACGTCTGCCGATGATATGCAGAAAAAGATTCAGTTTTGCCGGGGCAAGCCACGTCTTAGATGGGCCAGTAGGGATACCGGATAAACCCGGCCGTGTTGTATCACACATCTGATTAATCTGTAGTTAATTTATAACAGAATAGTTAACTGCGTATTTTACATCACCCATCTATCGATAACGAGGCGAATATTAAGATTATCGTTGCTTAGAAATATCTTTTTTGGTAGCTCCAGCGTGTCAGTAGGGGCATAACGCTTGAAATCAATATCCCAATCAGCTTGTTTTAATTTTAGCAGACGCCCTTGCTCATCGAGTTTGAACTCATATTTTTCAGTCGGCGCCGGTATACCGATCACCCAGCTCACCAGAGTATTTATTGGCAAACCCCAACCCAGCTTATTGTAAATCAGTGTTTCCGCATCCTCTGCGCGAAATTCTTTTTTATTGGCGAGCTTCAACACAGCGCTGTCTGCATCACCTTGTAATTGCAACATACTTTGACCAAGCGGCGTTTTAAAATCAATTTGATATAAGCCCGGTTGTTGATCCCAATAGATGAGACCACTCCATGAATCATCCTCGGTTTTAACAACCACACGTCCGACAAACTGCCAGGTTTGCAATTGTGTTAGCTCAGGTTTTCTTACCTGCCAGGCCCACAAAGAATCGGCTGACGGGGGAGGAAACGAAGAGAATGTGCTGCAGCTCGCAAAAACGATACTAAAAAAACCAAAAACAAGATACTGCCTCTTCTCTCTATGTCGAATAAAAAGTTGAATAAAAAGCCGAAAACGCTTGAAAAAAACGTGAAAAAAAAATATCTCACAAACCAAAGCGCCTCATCACTTCAAGTATCACTTCACTGTTTGGTGTTTTTTCCAATGCCTGGTTCCAAACGTTTATTGCCTCTTTCTTTCTGTTTATAACCCAGAGCACCTCACCCAAATGGGCCGCGATTTCTACATCGCTCATGATTTCCATTGCTCTTTGCAGATATACTAGTGCTTCTTTATGGTCACCCAGACGATAATGAACCCAACCCATGCTATCAACAACAGCTGCATCTTTGGGTTCTAGTTCAAAAGCGCGCTTAATGAAAAGCAATGCTTCTTCATAGCGCTCTGTTCTATCCGCCAACGTATAGCCTAGCGCGTTAAGGGCTTGAACATTGTTCGGCTCACTTCGCAAAATGGAACGCAAATCATCTTCAAGAATATCCAGTCTGTCAATTTTTTCGGCCGCAAGTGCACGTGCATACAACAGGTCACTTTCATCAGGCATATCTCGTAGAGCGCGGTCATAAATATCAAACGCCTCACGGTAACGACCGGCGTCAAGCAAGACATCACCTTCTAATAAATAGAGTTTCAACTTGTCTTGCGAATTATTTGCTTTAATCGAATGGATGCTCTCAATAGCTTTATCAAATTTCTTTTGTTTAGATAACAATGTCACAATTCGCATTTTTGCATCAATATAAAGTTCACCACGACGTACTTTGCTATACCATTGTGCCGCTTCATCAAATTTATCTTTAGACTCTGCAACCTGTCCCAAATAAAAGCTGGCCTCTGGTTTTCTGTTTTTTTGCATATAAAGACGTTTGAAAAACTTTTCAGCATCATCAATTTTTCCTGCCTGTAATGACAACAGCCCAGCCGCATAAGTCAGGTCTTCGTTATCCGGTTGTAATTCTGACAAAATAACATACTGCTCTCGCGCCTTATCCAATTCCTTGGCATCCATTAACATACGTGCGAAAGATGTACGCAAATTAATAACATCGGCCGCCTTACCCTTGGCGATTTCGGCTTCGTAATAGCGGACTGCTTCTTGCGGTTTGTTCTGCAATTGCAATATACGGGCGCGCAATACAATCGCATCTAACCAATCTGTTCTGACTTGCAAAACCTGGTCTACAGCACCCAATGCGGGTCCTAAACGCTTCAATTTCATATTCATATTTGCATAAGCAAATTGAACGTATACATTGTTGCTTTGTTTTTTAACCAGCCTTTCCATCAATTCGATGGCGATATTTCTATCTTTTTCTCTTGATAACTGCGCAGCCAATTGCATCAATACAGCTTCCTGATCGTCACCGGCATTACTTATTAACGTTTCTGATTGAGTGAGTGCTTCATCCAGTTTCTTCACTCGTAACAACATAATGACCAATGCTTGTCTTGCTTCCCTACTCTCGGGATCGATGTCAGTCCACAGTCTGGCTGACTCTAGTGCCTCTGTATTAGCTTGTGAAAATTCAGCAATACGGGTAGCACGCCGGGTAATTTCCGGGTCACGGGTTTCGCGGGCAGCGCGTACATAGTTTTCTACCGCGACATCGATTTCACCTCTTTTTAAAGCTATCTCGGCGAGTAAAAGGGTATAAAGCAAATCAGGAGAAATAGAACTGGTTTCTTGTGGTTGTTCATTAGCCGTATTCACCTTTATAGATCCTTCCACAGCCACTCCACTGGACATAGAGCTGCATGCAAATAGGAAAAAAGGCAACACTGACACCAGCGCTAAACACAGAACTTTAGTTTTCATAAATGACTCCACACAAATGAAACTGCTCCCAGCTGGCCTACACCCGAACGCAAATACCCCAGCACTATAATTAACGGTATTTTTCTTGGATACCTTGATAATGATTTACTTACGATCGCCCCGCTTCAGTTGACCAGAACACGATGTATAATCATTTGATATTTAACTATACCTAACTTTTAATCAGGATTAGAACTAATAATTTAATAGATCACATAAAAATTAATTCTATTTCCACTTTTTTTAGATATATCACTGATATATATACAATAAACTAATTGGACGACAAAACCGATATATGATTGAATAAAATAGAATAAAGCCTGATAAGATACTATTGAAAATTAGAATTATTCAGCGGGTACTATTATATATACCTATAATCATTAATCGTTTTATTTATCCAATTTATCAATATGTTAAATTCGCTAGCCAACACATTCAACCTTATGCTGGTCTTACTGGCAGCCGCTAATTAGCCACACCGAGTAAATCTGCCTATTTAATGCATATATGACCATTCTAGCCATCGGAATTAACCATGACACCGCACCGGTAGAAATTCGGGAAAAAATCGCGTTTGCGCCTGATATACAGCCTGAGGCGTTGCAAGACCTGATTTCAACTCAAGTGGTTAGTGAAGCGGCTATTCTGTCTACGTGCAACAGGACCGAAATTTACTGTGGCTTGAGTCAGGATAATAAAGAACTCAACGTTATAGATTGGCTAAAAAACTACCATAAATTGAATAACGAAGATATTTCGCCCTTTGTTTATTCTCACCCCGACCAACTCGCCGTACGCCATATGTTACGTGTTGCAAGCGGACTCGATTCGCTGGTACTGGGTGAACCACAAATATTAGGCCAGCTAAAACAATCGTTTTCTACCGCCAACAATGCAGGCACCATAGGCAAACTGCTGGGACGGCTTTTTCAGCATACCTTTTCCGTCGCAAAACAAGTAAGAACCGATACCGCAATCGGCGCAAGCCCGGTTTCTGTTGCCTTTGCTGCGGTGAGCCTTGCGAAACAAATTTTTAGTGACCTGAACAACCATACTGCGTTGTTAATTGGCGCTGGAGAAACCATCGAGCTTGCCGCACGACACTTAAAGGAAAGTGGTATCGGCCGAATGATTATTGCCAACCGCACAGTGGAAAAAGCGCAGAAGCTGGCAAATGAACTTCATGCCTACGCTATCCCGCTTGCCGATATAACCAGCCATCTTGCCGAAGCAGACATCGTCATCTCCTCTACAGCCAGTAATTTACCGATACTCGGCAAAGGGGCAACTGAAAGCGCCTTAAAAGCGCGTAAGCGTCGTCCTATGCTGATGGTCGATATCGCCGTCCCACGAGATATAGAACCCGAAGTAGATGAGCTAGATGATGTATATCTCTATACGGTGGATGATTTAAAAGAAATCATCCAAGAAGGGCTTAAATCGAGACAAGAAGCGGCAGAGCAAGCAGAAGAAATCATTGATAGTCAAGTAATCCATTTTATGGGTTGGTTGCAATCGCTAAGCGCGGTTTCAACAATTCGGGCGTTTCGTAATAGTGCAGAACAACTTACCAACAGTGAACTGCAAAAAGCACAGCGACAACTGGCTAATGGTGTCGAAGCTGAAAAAGTGATTCAACAGTTAGCACGTAATCTAACAAATAAGTTTATTCACATCCCTAGCGTTAATATTAAACAAGCCGGCTACGATGATCGCACCGAGCTAATCGATGCCGCCATTGAACTATTCAATTTAAAAAACTCTGATCACTAACGATTCCTTGGTTCACTTTTAATTCACTTTTAATTCAGTTATGAAACCTTCCATTCGAAGCAAGCTAGAAAACCTGTCCGAGCGCCACGAAGAAATTGCTGCACTTTTGTCTGACCCAGACGTAATAGGAGATCAAAATCGTTTTCGCGCACTCTCCAGGGAATACGCACAAATCGGCCCGGTAATAAACTGCTACCACAATTATCAATCCGTACTTCAAGATGAAGACGCCGCTAACACTATGCTCAAAGATGACGATGAGGAAATGCGCCTCATGGCAGAAGAAGAGCTGCAACTTGCACTAACACGCAAAAAAACACTAGAGCTGGAACTGCAAACATTGTTATTACCATCCGACCCTAGTGACGACAAAAATATCTTTCTTGAAATTCGCGCAGGCGCGGGAGGGGATGAAGCCGCTATTTTTGCCGGAGACTTATTCCGTATGTACTCTAAATATGCAGAACACCAAAAATGGCAAGTCGAAATAATAAACGAAAGCCTTGGCGAACACGGCGGTTACAAGGAAATCATTATTCGCATAATAGGTAACGGCGCTTATTCTGGATTAAAGTTTGAATCAGGCGGACATCGCGTACAGCGCGTACCAGAAACTGAATCACAAGGCAGAGTACATACCTCCGCGTGCACTGTAGCGGTACTCGCAGAAGTTGAAGAAATCGACGAAATTGAGATCAATCCAAGTGATTTGCGAGTCGATACGTTTCGTGCATCCGGTGCAGGTGGTCAACACGTTAATAAAACAGATTCAGCGATTCGCCTGACTCACTTACCCACGGGTGTCGTCGTAGAATGTCAGGACGAGCGCTCGCAACATAAAAATCGTGCACGTGCAATGTCATTGCTACAAGCCAAATTACTTGCCGCAGAACAGGAAAAACAACAAGCGGAAATTTCCGAGACACGGCGCAATTTAGTCGGCAGCGGTGACCGTTCGCAACGAATACGAACATATAACTACCCACAAGGTCGTGTTACCGATCATCGAATTAACCTCACTCTGTATAAACTGCAAGATGTGCTTCAAGGCAACATGAGTCAACTTATTGAACCTTTAAAAAACGAACACCAAGCAGACATGCTTGCTGCAATGGCCACCGATGAATGAACAAACTACCATATATCAAACCACTAAAAATATTGAAGTGCGTTTAATCGGTGCTTGTGACAATGATTGTAACAACTCAGCCTTAGAAGCAGAAATATTGCTCGCTCATACACTGGGTAAATCCCGCACTTATCTTCGCACCTATGCAAAACAGCCGATAGACTCAACCACGATGGCGCAACTCAATAGTGTGGTCACACGTCGAATCAATGGCGAACCTATTGCTTATATAACCGGGCACCGGGAATTTTGGTCCCTGGATTTACTCATTAATAAAAACACATTAATACCTAGACCAGAAACAGAAACGCTGGTTGAATTGGCCTTGCGAAAAATACCCTGCAAAAAATCCTTGCGTATTGTCGACCTAGGGACGGGTTCAGGCGCTATTGCACTGGCCATCGCAAGCGAAAGACCAAACTGCACCATTATTGCCACCGATGTTTCTGAACAAGCGCTCACTATTGCCAGAAAAAATGCAACAAGACTGATGTTAACGAATATAGAATTTCACCATGGCAGCTGGTTCGAGCCCATCAACAATCAAATGTTTGATATTATTGTTTCAAATCCTCCCTATATTGCTAATAATGATACGCATCTGCAAAAAGGTGATCTACGCTTCGAACCACTGTCTGCGTTACAATCAGGACATGATGGGTTGAATGCAATAAGGCATATTATCAGAAATGCCACAGCCCATCTTCACAGCGAGGGCTGGGTACTGATGGAGCACGGTTACGATCAGCGCGACGAATTAATCGCGCTACTGAAAAACAACCATTATCGCAACATAACCTGGCACAATGATATCCAAAATCAGCCACGTATTATTCTCGGACAAAATAAGCTCAGAAAACATACGGACTCTACCTGAATATGAACGACGACCAGTTACTCCGTTACAGCCGTCAAATTATGCTTCCGCAGCTTGATATTGAAGGCCAGGAACATTTATTGAATTCGCATGCCGTTATCTTCGGATTGGGCGGCCTCGGTTCACCTGTCGCAATGTATCTCGCTTCTGCGGGCGTTGCTCAGCTTACCTTGGTGGATTTTGATAGCGTTGATTTAAGCAACATTCAACGTCAAATACTTCATGGAACAGCGGATATAGGCAAAGAAAAAACACAATCTGCACTAGAGACATTACTAAACATAAACCCGGAGATTAATATTTCGCTAATTAATAAGCGCATTAGCAAAGAAACGACAGAGAATTTATTTACAGAAATTATTCAACAAGCAAATGTCGTGATTGATGCCACCGATAATTATGATAGCCGCTTCTTATTGAACAAACTTTGCGTCAACTCAAGCACACCGCTGGTCTCTGGCGCTGCTATCAGAATGGAGGGGCAAGTTTGTGTTTTCCTGAATGACGGCCAGGGTGGCCCCTGCTACCGTTGCCTTTATCGAGACGAAGCCAATAATGAAACTGAAAGCTGCTCTGAATCGGGTATTTTGTCGCCTATTGTTGGCATTATTGGTAGTATTCAGGCAGTCGAAGCCCTGAAAGTGCTTGCCCAACTCGGAGAAACCCTCAATAATCGAGTATTGCTGCTGGATGCAATGACAATGGAATGGCGGTCAGTAAAACTGAATAAAGACCCCGCCTGCCCAGTTTGCAGTAACTAATTATAGCGATATCTAATTGATTTTTATGAATTTATTTTTGCCTATCGCGTTTTTTTTACTAAAGATATCATCTTTTATTCCGATATATACAATAAGTTTCACACTAATCAGGATTTACAATCAGTTTATAAATATGATCGTATTTCTGTTGCTCAAAAATAATTCGTTAGCGAGAATAACGTAGATGAAGGTACTGTTAGTAGCTATTCATT
>VAPK010172235.1_pt1 | contig 12635 bp, 12 predicted proteins | sample 3395031 | NCBI WGS metagenome assembly VAPK01 (sample SAMN08290443, study PRJNA428436) | hydrothermal vent metagenome | isolation source: Deep-sea hydrothermal vent chimney 1 | place: Pacific Ocean: Juan De Fuca Ridge | reverse complement strand
AGATCGCGCGAAAAGTACGTCTGGGACGGATCCGCTAAAACTTACCAGAACAGCCGTCTGTGATCCCTGCCTGTCGGGCAGCAGCCGGTTAAATTAAAAGACAGAATAAGCATGTAGAGCTGATAGCGGAGAATTTGCGGACGCGGGTTCGATTCCCGCCGCCTCCACCAAATAAAAGGTTCTGGTATTCTTACCAGAACCTTTTTCTTTTTCAGGGACAGAATTATAAAGAGAAAGAGTTTGAAAAAATCGTATTAGAAACAAAATCAATATTAATTATTTACTAATTTTTTGTAGTGATTTAATTTTACGAACCCAGGGTGTTTTTTTACGTAAACTTTCAGGTAATCCTTTAATTGCAACATTTGCTTCAGCAACTGTTTTAAACGAGCCATAAATTAATGCATATCGATGAACGCCATCTCGAACATAATGATAATAACCACCTTTACCTTTAAAGTGATTAACTTCATAAGATTTTTTAATTGATTTTTCATTTCGACTACTGGCAAGTTGTATTGTGTATCTATTAGGCTCCTGTTTTTTTAGCCATAAAACGGGACCAACAATAAAACTGATTGTTTTGCCATTCGCAGGGGCGATTGCCTTTTTATTCAATTTTGTATAGGCCTGGATAAGGCCTGAGCGTGCTGCATCTCTTAACCATTCCTCTGCTAAAACATTATTTTTTTGCACCCCTTTGCCGCTGAAATAATGACTTGCCAGATTATACTGAGCTATAGAGTTTCCTGTATCAGCAAGTTGTGACCAGATTTTTACCTCTTCTACAGTGTTATTATTTTTGCTGGCAATAACGGCATCACTTACAGAGGCAGCCATATTTTGAGAAGAGAATAAAAGCAAAATAAAGAATATTGTATTATTGAAATATTTTTTTATAATCAAATCCATCGAAGAAACACCCTTATAAAAGCTATTATGCTATTTCCATTGAACGTTTTCTTGCACAACCAGACAACAATTCATACAACAATATATTAGCCTGGTGCTTATGATCTTTATCTGTTTCTTTTTCTGTAGAAAAATAAGGTGCAACTAAACGAGTAATATTTTGATATGAAACCACATCAGCAACTTCTGCATCATGATATAAACGGATTGTCATTTGCACAGGCGATATTTGCGGGCACTGCGTAAAAACAAGGTTCAGTGATATTAATGTTGTATAGCGGCTTACTTCCAAACATTTTATTTTTACCAGCTTAAGATTATCACGATATATTAAGGTGTCTGAATCCAGCTCAATAATCTCAGGGAATACATCCCGAAGATAGGAATAATTTCGCTCAAAAAACCACATAGGTTGGTTATTTCGTGTTTGTTCTAAAGTATGACTCAAGTTTTTACCCTGTTAAGTTCTATCAAAATCAGACTATAACTATATTATATGTCGGCTTAAATTCAAATATTCTTTAATTTAATGTCCATACTCTAAAAACAACAAAGCCTGATATTATCAGGCTTTGTTAATCAAACACTTTATTTAATGTTAAATTTTGTTACTTTCTATGTAAAATCTTTTCCAAACGCGCCATGTCGTTGATTACACGCCATTCACCACCACCAGACTCCACTTTTAAGCGCCATGCTTCCAGTCTGTCAAGGTATTCTCGAGGATCAATGTTGTCTGAACGCAATTTAGTCACATTTAATGCAACAACTGAATAATTATTTAATGATAATGGAATATCACGCTTATAACCCTTACGTAATTCTTCTTTTAAATCAGAGAAAATAAGAATGGTATTATGCCCGGTACCGGCTTCATTCAAAAATTCAATGCCTTGCAATATTCCACCTGTTATATCAGTGTAGGCACTGCCTTTTACGCCTTTTACAAACTTATCAATTTTTTCACGGAAGACACGCTTTTGCTGGTTCGTCATACTCGGACGATCCTGGAAGGTGACTTTTGCAACAATATCCTTTTCACTAAAACTACCGGTATCAACCCTTGCAACCGCAAATGAATCACTTGGGCCTAATTCAGAAAGAATATAGTTAATAACTCTTTGCGCCTGTTTCAGCTCTTTAGTATATGTTCCTGACGTATCCATCAACATATACACACCGCGTGTATTAGGTACTTGTGGTTCATCGCTACATGATTGTAAAAAAAATGCTGCAACAACTAAAAATATCAAATAGGGTTTATGTCCTATTTTCATAATACGCCTCCAACGTTTGAACTTGATGAGCCGGTCTTTTTCTTACCGCCTTCTTTATTAAATAATTTTTCAATCCCAAGTGGTAAAAATATAAGAAAATCATAAACATGAACAAATATTTTTCCAAAAGATCTTACCAGGTTACCGACTAATCTTAACAACCACTCCAGTGAACGCAAAAAAGCAACCGTTGCAGTGCCTAATACTGTACGCATCGAATGAATAAATGATTCAAGTGGGATGGCGACAAAAGTCAAAGCAAAAGGCAAAACAAAACCCAAACCCATTTGTGCAGCCGTTGTTATCCATAAGGCTGAATTCTCTGTTACTTCAACTCCACCTGTATCACTCAGTAATGCAAGCGTTGCCTGGCTGTCTTGCATAAGAATTTCTCGCATATACGCTAAACCGGCTTCTACAGTTGCAAGTGAGAATAAAAAGATAAAGGTTATCCAGACCATTTTAACCCGCATTTTATCATTTAATGCACCAATCACAGGGAACAAGCGTGTAATGCGTAATGATTCCATTAAAAATAAACCCAATGATATTTCAACCAGAATTATTACAAGTGCGGCAACACTGGAAGTCTTAAATCCCATTAACATATCTGAACCACCAACCATTTCAGACATGGGACGTGCGATTAAATTAAAGTTAATAAATGCACCACCCACCGCAATCGCCAAAACAAAACCAGCAATAAAGAATTGGGTCATAGAAGAAGATGACAGCATGCGTTGCGATTTTTCAGTACCTTTTAAAATCTCTTCATAATCATGCATCAAACGATCAATAGTCACTGAACGTGCCAATAAACTATTTACTGACTTATCAACCTGAGTTAACACTTTTAAAACATTACGCCAGTGCGGCATCATTTTTTGTAACAGCTGATGACGTTTACTACTGGCTTTACGATACTCTTCTAAAGCACGAGTGCTTGATTTAACCAGAGACTGATGAATATCTTCAAGAATATTTCCTACAGTTGGATCACCTTTTGCCGCAGGAATTTTAGCAACGGCTTCTACAGCCTTAACCCATGCAGGTGGTGTTGGAGGCACATCCGTACTGGCAGTGAAACTTTCATCTATCGCTGTTACCTCTTCATTCAGATGACGATGCAACGAAGGATAGTCTCCCAGATCTTTACGTACTGTTGCATCAATACGTTCAAACTCACGTTCGATTATACGTTCTGTCGCTTCACGACCTTGTGCTAATAACACATCGCGATTGCGAATAATTAATATGTTACGTAAAAGTTTTACCGAGCGAGCACTCAGGCGAAAAGCATTATGTATCGCTTCACTGAAAGAAAGAATACCCTTATGAGCATGATTTCGAGCCATATAAAATACGACCATTAACAACACAAACCAGAGCGCACCGGATAATCCCGCACTCGATGGTATAATCATAAATACATCATTAAACGCCATTCTGACCCCCTTAATAAAACCAGCAATAATAGAAAATCGCCAATGCTCACAGAGTTTAGCGAGGATAACCTGGAGAAACTGAGAAACCTATCACAGGATGTCCGTACACTCTTTATATAATATAAGATGGTATTAGAGTGTATTAGTTAAGATGTATCTGCCGGGTCACATTAATTCAAGATACCAACAGCATTAATTGAGATGTTACTCTGCTATTTGCGGAAATTTATCAGAGATAAATTTCCGCATCCGTAAATGTGCCTGACCTAATAATTGACTTACCCGTGATTCACTTACACTAAGAACTTCACCTATTTCACGTAAGTTGAGTTCTTCATCGTAATATAAACTTACTATGAGTTTTTCACGCTTGGGTAAAATATTAATTGCCGCAACCAGTTGTTCACGAAACTGTTGTTTTTGAATACCTTCAACCGGATTGAGTGGTGAAATATTGCTATTATCATGCAAGCAATCATCATTTGTACCAAGGTCAACAAAGCTTAAAATACGGCAAGTATTGGTTTCTTGTATTAACTCAAAATACTCATCAAGTGTAATACCCATTTCTGCGGCAACATCTTTCGGTTTTGCTTCCCGACCTGTTCGTGTTTCAATTCGTGAAACAACTTTCATTAAATCACGGTGTTTTTTATGAACTGATTTTGGTGCCCAATCATTTCGTCGTAATTCATCCAGCATAGCACCGCGAATTCGAATAGTGGCATAAGTGGTAAAAGCAGCCCCCTGAGACGCATCGTAATGCTGTGAAGCGTCAAGCAGCCCAATCATCCCCACCTGAATTAAGTCATCCACAACGACACTTGCCGGCAATCTTGCCGCCAAATGGTAAGCTATACGACTTACCAGTCCCGAATGTTCTTCAATTAAATTTTCAGCCATCGTTGGCTCGGCTATTGGATACATAATTCGCCTTTCCTACCCTTATTTATGAGCTTTTCGCTCAAATGCTGACAAAGACATCCATATTTAATTTAAGATGTATCCTTCAATCTCAGATTAAATAATGCACAATCTATGCCTATTCTCAAATACTCAGAAAATTAGTGAGTTTTAAGTATAGGATAAGATATGTAAGGGAGAATATTATCCACTACGTTTTAACAATTCTTTTGCAATTTGCTCAAGAGGATATTGATCTTCTGCCGCCCCCATTTTGAAGGCTTCACCTGGCATACCCCATACAACGGAGCTTTTCTCATCCTGAACGAGCGTTTTAGCACCACTTTCAAGCATTTCTTTCAATCCAGCAGCGCCATCTGCTCCCATACCCGTCAGAATGACTCCAACAGCATTCGCACCAACATTTTGTGCAACTGAGCGAAACATCACATCAACACTGGGTTTGTGACGATTTACTACCGGACCATCATTCAAACGACACACATAACGTGCGCCATTACGTTCAACAAGTAAGTGTCGATTACCCGGCGCAATATAGACATGCCCCGGCAAAATTTGTTGTCCATCAACCGCCTCATATACCGTCATTGCCGAATCTTTGTCCATACGTTGGGCAAAAGGTTTACTAAAGGCTTTAGGAATATGCTGACTAATAACAACGCCAGGAGTATCAGCAGGGAGTCGTTCAAGTACAGCTTTAATGGCTTCTGTGCCCCCGGTTGAGGCACCAATAGCAATAATTTTTTCTGTTGTTTTTAAGCGTGAAGGTCCTTTACATTTTTGCAAAATAGCATCTGCCGAAAGTTTTGGTTCAACATTTAATTTAGGACGGTCAGAAATAGCATAAACTTTTGCCTTTGCTGCCGTTTTAACTTTTTCACAAATTTCATCTGAATATTCCTTTAAACCAACAGAAACATCAATTTTTGGTTTAGATACAAAATCGATAGCGCCTAACTCAAGTGCTTCAAATGTAACATCAGCACCTTTTTCAGTCAGTGATGAGACCATAACCACAGGCATTGGACGTAAGCGCATTAAATTAGTTAAAAAAGTAATGCCATCCATTTTTGGCATTTCAACATCCAGTGTTAAAACATCAGGTTCAAGTTTTTTTATTTTTTCACGCGCATCATATGGATCCTGTGCTGTACCGATTACTTCAATGTCGGGATCAGAATTAAAAATCTCAGTAAGCAATTGGCGAACCAATGCAGAATCATCAACAATCAAAACTTTAATCATAAAAAAATTATTTAACCCTAATTAAAAAAGTTCAATATCACCAGCGACAGGTTTTTTCTCAATGGCTTTACTGTAATTATTTTCGCGTTCAATAATTGTATTATTATGAATTGAACGTAATTTTTTCACCCTGACTTTTCCTGATGCCGGAAAAAACAATACTTTTCTTGGATAAATATCACCTAAATCTTCTGCTGTTAATTTTAGTGACTCATCTTTTATATACTGCATAACAAAATCAATATTTTTTTTGCCAATATCCAGTGTCGACATATTTTTTAAAACACGGCCACCACCAAATACCTTGATTTCCAGATTTTTACGGTGCCCGCCATTTTTTAATATATCATTAATCATTTGTTCCATGGCAAAGTTACCATAGCGAGTCGATTCACCTGCAGTACCAAAAGAAGAAACATTATCCCCCTTATTCACTGGCAACATAAAATGGTTCATCCCACCGATACCAAAAACCTTATCCCGAATACATGCTGAAACACATGAACCTAATACGGTAACAATAAGCTCATCATGAACCGTCACATAATATTCACCCGGTAAAATTTTTGCCGCATAACTGTTATGCGTTTTATCCCAATAACGATTAATATGTGTAAATCCAGGAAGTTCTGGCTGCATAGGCGGTAGTGTTAATATTTTTTCTGACATTTTTATTTTTATCTACTTGATTTTAACCTACGATAATTTCTTGTAGATCGTTTGTCCCAAAAGTTTAAAACGATCACAAATTTTATACATTGATTCTGAATGACCAATAAATAAATGCCCGTCTTCAACTAACATGTCAGCATAGCGATCAAATAATGTAGCTTGAGTATCTTTATTAAAATAGATCACAACATTTCGACAGAAAATAAAATCAAACGGTCCTTTCATTGGCCATTCATGCATTAAATTTAACTGCTTGAAGGTAATCATGTCCCGCAACCGATCATCCATTTTAACCATACCCGCAGTATCACCTTTGCCTTTCTTTACCCATTTTTTCATATCTTGCTGAGATAAACCCGTTACGCGTTCTTCGGTGTAGACACCTTGTGAACCTTTTTCAACCATATTGGAATCAAGATCAGTGGCAAGAATTTTCACATCCCAACCACTGTTCGCAGGTATTATTGAACGTACTGTCATTGCAAGCGTATAAGGCTCTTCTCCGGAAGAACAACCTGCTGACCAGATACGTAAACGTTTACTTGCTTTATTCTTCATGATTTGAGGAATTAAGTTTGAGGCAAGAAAATCAAAATGATGTTTTTCACGAAAAAAAGAGGTGAGGTTTGTTGTTAACGCATTAATAAAATGAACGAGTTCCTGCTCATCATTCTCAAGACTGGACAGGTAACTATCAAATGAGTCTAAATTCAGTTCACGCAAGCGTCGTGTCAAACGACCATAAACCATATCAACCTTATGATCAGCCAGGACAATACCGGTATGATCATTAATTAAATCACGGATATAACCAAAGTCTTTTATACTAAATTTAAAATCTCGTTCATAAACAGAGGTTACAGCCATGCTCTGGATTCCTTAGCAGTTTTAATCTAATTTATACGTCTATGACTTCTAAAATCAGGCGACATTATTTAATTGTAAAGCTTCTTCCATTCCCAGTAATTTTGCATTGTGACGCAATATATCAGATGGAGCGCGCCAGGCTATATCAACACCTTTTTCTCTCGCTTGTTCTACAAAGGAATAAAACAATTGCAATGAGGCAGCATCAATACGTTCAACCTGCTCACCATCAATAATAACTTTCTCATTAGAAAGTAATGCTTTTAAATCTGATTGAACATCTGCAACGGTTGAGATGTCCTGTATCACCTGTATTTTAAACACTGCATTATTATCTGATTTTATAGTTTTAGCAGTTTTCTCTTTTGTTTGTTTTTTCGCTGTTGTTTTTTTAGCATCCACTTTTTGCTTTGGCTTTTCTTTGCTCACAGCTTTATCCTCTTCAATAATTCCTGTATCTTCCGCTTCATCTTTCAACCAGGCCAGTGGATCAAGTCCAATCATCGATTTCTTTTTTTTAGCCATTACAATGTCCTTTCTTTTAATAAATCTGAGCACAGAGAAAAATAATCTTCTGAACCATTACTATTACCACGATATTCAAAAACTGTTTGTCCAAAACTTGGGCTTTCAGATAAAGCTGAGGTTTCCCGAATAGGCGTAGCCAAAACTTTTTTCGGAAAATATTCAACCAGGGTCTGATACACATCCTGAGCAAGTTTGCGACGTTGATGAAAGCGAGTAATCACTACCCATTGCTTAAATGTTTTTCCCAGTGATTCTTCAAACATATTCAGTGTGCCCATCAAATGAGATACACCGTGTAAAGATAAATATTCACTGGCAACAGGGATAAGCACTTCTTCAACAGCAAATAAGGCACTAATAACAAGAAAACCCGATGCCGGAGGACAATCAATAAAAACAAAATCCTGATCATCCAGACCTTTAAGTGCTGCTTTTAAACGCTTCGCCTTTGCTGCAGAGCCGTCTTCACTATTTTGCTCCAGCTTCCTTAAATTTTTACCCGCAGGAACCAGGTAAAGATTTTCACGTGCCATCACCATCACATCAGAAAGCTCTGCTTCGTTAGTTAAAACATCATCAATACCAGCAACATTACGTGTATCAATACCCAGGCTAGCCGATAATGAACCTTGAGGATCAAGATCAATAACCGTTACCTGCTTACCTCGCTCTGCCAGTGCATAAGCAAGATTGGCCACCGTCGTTGTCTTTCCCACTCCGCCTTTCTGATTAATTACTGCAAAAAGACGCATAGCCTTTTATCTCCATAATTCTTGTATGAATACCGTTATCATCTAATCGTCATGCAACCTGAGTTGCAATGTTAAGCCAGATAATAATTCAAGCTTATTTCTCATCTCGCTGCTTGATGCAGCCGCCTCTTCAACAAGACCAGCATTTTGCTGAGTCATTTCATCCATTTGCATCACGGCACTATTTACCTGTTCAATACCATTGGCTTGTTCCTGACTGGAAGCAGAAATTTCAGAAATAATATCTGTTACTTTCTTGACCCCATCAACAATTTCTTCAAGTGTTTTACCTGATTCATTCACCAAATCACTACCATGTTTAACTTTGTTAACGCTATCTGTAATTAAACCTTTAATTTCCTTGGCCGCATCTGCACTACGTCCTGCCAGAGTACGTACTTCACTTGCTACTACTGCAAAACCACGTCCCTGTTCTCCTGCTCGGGCAGCTTCAACAGCTGCATTTAATGCTAACAAATTTGTTTGAAAGGCAATTTCATCAATCACACTAATGATATCGGCAATCTTCTTACTACTGCTATTAATTTCATTCATAGCATGAATGGCTTTACCCACTACTTCCCCGCCTTTTTCAGCGTAATCACGTGTAGTAACTGCCAACTGGTCTGCCTGACGAACATTATCCGCATTCTGTTTAACGGTAGAGGTCATCTCTTCCATGCTCGCGGCTGTTTCTTCCAGTGAAGAAGCCTGCGATTCAGTGCGTTGCGAAAGTTCTGCATTACCACTCTCAATTTCTGATGCTGTACGCACAAGTGCATCAGTTGAGAATTTAACCTGGCCAATTGCTGTTCGCAGTTTTGACTGGGTAAACTGATATGCATAAGCTATTTGTCCAACTTCATCATTTAAACCTGTGTAAAGAAACTGGGATAATGGGTTTTGAGCAACGGCTTCGGTATTTCTGGAGAGCTTTAATAAATGCCTTAAAGTATAACGACTGGCCATATACGCTGCTATCAGCGCTATTACCCCACTACCAATTAATAAAGGTAACCCAACACTACCCATTACCCCCATCACCAATAGTAATGGAACAAGAATAGTTGAAAAAGCCAGTGTCATTTTTTCACTTATGCCTAACGGCAAACGACTTAACTTAACCGCATCCAGTTTTGAACGGCGCTTGTCATCCTCTGACTTGCCCGCCATAATTTTTGTATAAAGTTTGTCTGCCCGATCAACCCATTCTTTTTCTGGCTTGGCGCGAACAGACTGAAAACCTTCTACCTTACCATCAACATACAACGGTCGAACGTAGGCATCGACCCAGTAATAATCACCATTCTTACAACGATTTTTAACCATTCCCATCCAGGGCTTATTAGCTTTACAACTTTGCCAAAGATCGGCAAAAGCTTCAGCTGGCATATCCGGGTGTCGTACCAGATTATGGTTTTTGCCTTCTATTTCATCCCATTCAAATCCACTGATGTTAATGAAATCTTCATTTGCTGTCTCAATAATACCTTTCAGATTGGTCGTTGATATTATCTCTATATCCTGGGAAAAATGAACTTCCTTTGAGGTGATCGGCTTATTAATTTTCATAATAAAAGAACCTTTAATTTATATAATAATACTTATCTGTATTATGATGTTGAATCAAAACAACTTAGCGTGTATATAAACAACACAATAATATATAAACTTATAAGCCACGATAAAACTTCCTTACTTTAATAATCATTTATTACATTATCTAAAATTCATCCCACTCTGAATCATCTGTTCCAGAACGCACTGCTGTTGGTGAACGTCGCGCTGGAGCGACAACTTTTTTGCGTGCTTCTCTCGCTTCACTGATATCTACAACTGGTTTATCATCAGATTTTAGTATCGAGCTATGCATTTTCGAGCCCTCAATAGTAAAGAACGCCATTCTTTTATTGAGCACTTGTGCCTGCTCTTCCATCGAGCGACTTGCAGCCGTTGCCTGTTCAACCAACGCCGCATTTTGTTGCGTCATTTCATCCATTTGCATAACAGCACTATTCACTTGCTCAATGCCGTTTGCCTGTTCCTGACTTGAAGCGGCAATTTCAGAAATAATATCGGTTACTTTTTTAACACCATTTACAATTTCTTCTAATGTTTTGCCGGATTCATCAACCAGTTGACTACCCTGCTCAACCTTATCAACACTGTCATTAATCAAACCCTTTATTTCCTTGGCAGCATCGGCACTACGTCCTGCAAGTGTACGTACTTCACTGGCCACTACGGCAAAACCACGACCCTGTTCACCGGCACGAGCAGCTTCTACCGCGGCATTTAATGCAAGTAAATTTGTCTGAAAAGCAATCTCATCAATAACACCGATGATATCGGCAATTTTTTTACTACTATCAGTAATTGCACCCATTGCATCAACTGCGTCCGCCAGTACCTGGCCGCCTTGTTCAGCTTGCTCACGCGTACTCATTGCAAGTTGATTTGCCTGACGCGCATTATCCGCATTTTGTTTTACGGTTGAGGTCATTTCTTCCATGCTTGATGCTGTTTCTTCAAGAGAAGAAGCCTGTTCTTCAGTACGTTGACTTAAATCCAGATTACCTTTTGCGATCTCATTAGAGGCAATACCAATCTCATTTGAACCAGTACGCACATCATCCACCACTTCAGTAAGTGCGTCCGCCATGGCATTCATATCTTTCAACATATTCCCCAGTTCATCTTTAGAGAGAACTTCCCAACGTTGAGTCAAATCACCTGAAGCAATTGCTCTAATACCTCCAACTGCTTGCATCACAGGTTTAGTAATCATATTGACAATGAAGTAAGCCACTACAATAGCAAAAATTACCGCAATAACTCCGAGTATTAACATAAAGTTTTTCAGTGCATGGCCTGAAGCTTCCGCTGCAGCAACGTCAGTGTCTGCCAAACCCTGTTGGTCTTTAATCATCGCAGTCAGACTTTTAACGATTTTACCTGCACGTGGTGCCGCTTTAGTACCTAACCACAAATTAGCCATGTTCCATCTTTTGCTACCACGAATTTTAAACATTTTAGATGGAAGATCTTTAAACTCAGCCCGTGCAGCAGAGAATTTATTAAAAGATACTTTTTGTGCTGCAGAAAGAAGATGTGTATTTCTTGATAAATCAGAAAAACGTTTGATATTTTTAGCCCAGAATTTATCGAATGTTTTACTAAACTTCTCATCTCCCGTTAAAAGGAAGGCACGGATATTAGCTAACGATAAACCAGTTGTACCACGAACATCTGCCATCATACCCAGTAAGGCTTTACGCTGTGGTGTTGCTGACAGTCTGGCTTCCATATTAATTATATTAGTGATCTCGGACACCATAATAGCAGCGAGAGGTGCGGCTTCGGTTACCAGAATTTTAGTCGCAGGGGTATTATCAATAGTGCCACTAATCGCTTCGATTTCCTCTTGTGCCACTTTAAATTCTTTAAGTACGTCACCCATTGCTTTTAACTTTTCAACATTCGCCGGGTTAGTCCAGTTTTTGGAATATTTTGTCATCGTGACATAAGCATGATCAATTTGCTCCCATGCTTCTAACCGTCCGCTCTTAAATTTATCAGCATCAAGAATCATATAACCACGTAATGCAGCCAGTGATTGATTAATCCCGTTTAACATATGGTTGGAAGCCAGTACTGTTGGGCTACGCAGTTCAAACACACGTGTATTGATCTCCTGATTTGAGTTAATACGGCCTAACGCAACCACAACCGTTATGATCATAAGCAAGGCCATAAAAGCAAACCCCCCTGCAATTTTTTTACCTATACCCAGATCAGTTAACCATTTCATATAAATATTCCTCGTCAATTATTTATGGTGTGTGGAATCCTAAAACTCATCCCATTCGGAATCATCAGTGCCAGTACGTGCGGGTTGTACCTTAGCAGCATGTGCTACAGGTTTACGTGTTGTTCTTGGAGCAGACATTTCAATCGGCTTTTCAAGCGGTCTATTAGTTTGAGTAGCCGCTTGTTTTCTTACATGTGTTGTT
>VAPK010879653.1_pt1 | contig 12636 bp, 10 predicted proteins | sample 3395031 | NCBI WGS metagenome assembly VAPK01 (sample SAMN08290443, study PRJNA428436) | hydrothermal vent metagenome | isolation source: Deep-sea hydrothermal vent chimney 1 | place: Pacific Ocean: Juan De Fuca Ridge | reverse complement strand
CTAATTTTGAGACCAATAAACGACTATACTTCCGGCAAACAGGCTTTCTAAAATTCGAGGAGCATTAAGTGCTTTATAAGACAAATTAAAAAGCGTAAAGTTTTTAAAAGCTAAACTGCTAAAAAATTTGTTTAAACAGATTATTATCAATAATTTTGCCGCCCAATTTACACAAGGTGAATAAGAATAGTGAGCTTATTATCCCGATCAAAGGGTTAAGTATCGGTGATCATCACTACAACTTTGTGATAGGTGATTCGTTCTTTGAGAGTTTTGAACCTCTGAATATTCTGGATGGAAAGGTTGATTTATCCTTGGACCTTGAAAAAGAATCCAATTTGTTGTCGTTTCTTTTTCATTTCAGCGGAAGCATAAAATTAACATGCGACCGATGTTTGGAGGAGTATGATCAGCCTGTGGAAGGGGCCTTTCGTTTGATTGTTAAATCTGGTGAAGAATTTCAGGAGATTTCTGATGAATTGATAGAAATTCCTTTCACGGAACATCATTTCGATCTAAGTCAGTACATCTACGAATACATTCAACTAATGCTCCCGTTGAAACATGTTCATCCGGATGATGAATCGGGGAACAGTCCCTGTAAACCAGAAATGTTACAGAAGCTCAATGAACTTTCCAAACCGGAAACCGATCCGAGATGGGATGCTTTATTAAAAATGAATAAAAAATAAAACAAACATAAAAACATAAGGAAAATGGCACATCCAAAAAGAAAAATTTCAAAAACTAGAAGAGATAAAAGGAGAACGCATATAAAAGCACATGCTCCTGTATTGACCACCTGCCCCACCACAGGCACCGTGCACGTTTATCACCGGGCTTATTATGTAGATGGTGATCTTTACTACAAAGGGAAACTGGTTGCTCAAGGTGCCGAGGCTTAAATCCTTATTTGCTGAATAAAAGGGAATTTAACCCGGTTTAAGCGACCAAAAATTTCTATAGCCTTTGTTTGATAAAAAGACAAAGGCTTTTCTTTTTAGCTATGCTTGAATCGAAAAATAAATAGACAAAACTTATCGGCATTGTAAGTTTTGTGAATCGTTGTAAGGGTAAGATTTTCCGGAAATTTCCTCCGGAAAGCAAATGGAAAAGGATCGTTTTTTTAAATGCTATTTTTGTTGCTTTCATAAATAAGAAAAGTTCATCATGACCAAAATCAGAGCAGCCATTACCGGAATACATGCTTGGGTACCCGAAGACGTGCTCACCAACAATGATCTCGAAAAAATGGTTGACACCACTGAAGAGTGGATTACGACAAGAACGGGAATCAAAGAAAGACATATTTTAAAGGAAGGAGGAAAAGGAACTTCCGATATGGGTGTTGAAGCTGTGAAAGGGCTGTTGAAAAAAACCGGGACCACTCCTGATGAAATCGACATGTTGATTTGTGCCACGGTTACGCCCGACATGCAATTTCCGGCTACCGCCAATCTCATCAGTCATAAATTAGGTATTAAAAATGCATTTAGTTTCGATATGAATGCTGCCTGCTCCTCTTTTATTTATGCGCTCATCACAGCATCAAAATATGTAGAATCAGGCGAATATAAAAAAGTTGTTGTTGTAGGGGGCGATAAAATGTCATCCATCACCGATTATACCGACCGTGCAACTTGTGTTATTTTTGGAGATGGTGCAGGCGCTGTGCTGGTGGAACCTTCAACTTCAGAAGATGTCGGCATTATGGATCACAGATTTTATACCGATGGCGCTGGTTGGGTTCATTTGCACCAAAAAGCAGGTGGTTCTTTGAAACCAGCATCTCATGCCACCGTAGATGCCCGCGAGCATTTTATTTATCAGGAAGGCCAGCCTGTGTTTAAGTTTGCTGTAACACGCATGGCAGACGTTGCAGCAGAGATCATGGAGCGAAACAACATGGCATCGGAAGACGTAGCCTGGCTGGTACCTCACCAGGCCAATTTACGCATCATCGAAGCCACTGCAAAACGGATGGGGCTGGGAAAAGAAAAGGTTATGATCAACATTCAGAAGTATGGAAATACCACCAACGGTACAATTCCTCTCTGTCTTTATGAATGGGAAGATCAACTGAAAAAAGGTGATAACGTGGTTTTAGCAGCCTTCGGCGGCGGATTTACCTGGGGCGCCGTTTATTTAAAATGGGCCTACGACGGGAAAAAATAAGCACCAATCGGTTAACCTTTCTTATCTAAATACATATTTTTGATTTATTTTCTTGCTAAGATAGCACTCTAACAAAAGTTGGTTCAGGATTTAAGATTTAATTTCCGTACTTGCCCTGGCAATCAACTCAGTATCAATAACATGTATCTGTTGATGCGTGTCTTCAGGGTGTTCAACCCGCTGAATCAACAGATCTACTGCAACTTGTCCTACACGTGCCAGCGAATGATGAATGATGGAAATGGTAGGTTTATACATAAGCGAAATGGGTCCGTCGCTGAAACTGATGACTCCTACCTGCTGTGGAATTTTGATATTTAGTTCCTGCAGGGCAGGAATGATCCCGGTAAGGACTTCGTCACTGATGCTCATTATCCCGTCAGGATGGTTTTTCTTACTAAAGATTTCTGTTGCTCTAATTCTGGCCTCATGAGAGTCGTCGGCAAAGACCACTGCATGTTCCTTCAGGTTCTGCTCGCTTAAAGCTTTTCTGAATCCTGCCAGGCGTTGTTGTGTAATGGACAACGATGCATTCCCGCCAAAATATGCTAGCTTTTTTCTGCCGGTTTCAAGAAGATGTTCTGTAGCCGTGTAAGCTGCCCTCAGGTCATCTATGATCACTTTTGATTTTCCGTATTTTTTTAGGACCCTGTCAAAAAAGACAATGGGAATTCCTTCTTTTTCAAGCTGCTCAAAATGCTTATAACTACTGGTTTCCTTGGATACTGCTACCAGCAAACCGTCAACCTGGCTGGAAAGCATAAGTTCCGTGTTTTGAACCTCCCGTTTAAACGACTCATTGGAAGACAAAATCAAAACATTGTAACCAGCATTGTAACAAAACTCTGAAACACCTCTGATCATAGAAGGGAAAGCATATAGTGTTATTTCAGGAATGATAAGCCCGATGATCTTACTATACGAATTGCGTAAGCTCAGCGCAAATGCGTTAGGATTATAATGCATCTTTTGGGCAAGTTTTCTGATCTGCTTCTTTCGTTCGGGGCTAATATCAGGATGATTTCGCAACGCTCTTGAAACGGTAGTATGAGATACGCCTAACTGGCCTGCAATGTCTTTTAAAGTAACCCGTCTTCTTCTTTTCTGGATCATTTTTAAAGGATTATATGCGGGCTAAGATAAAGAATATATGAGAGTTTTGATGAAATTTTCCCAATAACAGTTGCTCATCTAAAAGTTATCAACAATTTGCCATAAATTATCAACAATTCAGGTGTGTGTTCACGTGTGCGTTAAAAACACTCAATAAGTTCCTTGTGTTTCAGGTAATTAATAACATATCTTTATTCAGCCATTGGCTTTTATTCATGAATAATTATGGAAATAAAAACAACATGAATCTAACACTGACACGTCCTGAATTTCCGGAAAAAAGTGTTTCCCGATTTTTGAAACTGAAGGTGAGTAGGTGTTTATTTATTATTTTAACCATTAAAACTTAAGGAGAAATGAAAAAATTTGTACATGTCTTTATGGTAATGTTAGCCCTAGCTGTAACGTCGGGGCTGATGGCACAGGGTACAATAAAAGGAACACTGACCCTGCAAAATGGGAAAACCGTTCCGGGTGCCAACGTCTTACTTAAAGGAACAACTACGGGTACAACTTCCGGCCCCAACGGAAACTATGAGCTTCAGGTTACTGCCGGAAAAAATGTACTACAGGTTTCTTTTACCGGATTTAAACCGATAACTTATCAGTTTAACATTAAGAACGGTGAAACCATAACCAAAATTTTTGTTTTGAAAGAAGACCTTCTGTCGCTTGACCAGGTAGTGGTGACCGGGGTGCAAAACGAAAAAACCAAGCTGGCATCCAGCGTGGCTATCACTACCCTTTCTTCAAAAACAATCTCTGAAATTGCACCAATAAGTGCTGCCGATCTGTTAAAATCCATTCCGGGATTTTATGTTGAAAGTTCAGGAGGTAAAGGAAATGCCAATGTATTCGCACGGGGGCTTCCAAGTTCCGGTGGATTGCGTTACGTACAGTTTCAGGAAGACGGAATGCCAGTGTTTGAATATGGTGACCTGATGTTTGGCAACACCGACATTATGGTACGCGTCGACCAGACCATGTCGCGCATGGAAGCAGTAAGAGGTGGCTCAGCTTCTATTCTTACCAGCAACGCTCCTGGTGGTATTATCAATTTAATATCTAAAACCGGTGGGCCAACCACAAAGGGTGTCTTTGTTCAGACTGTCGGATTGACCTATTTACATGCCCGAACCGATTTTGATATCGGCGGACCTATTTCAAAGCACCTTCGTTATAACATAGGTGGTTTCTACCGTGCAGACGACGGTATCCGTTCCCCCGGGTATCTTGCCAACGATGGAGGTCAGATTAAAGCAAACATGACTTATTTATTTAAAAAAGGTTATGTCAGATTCCGGACCAAGATATTGAACGACAAAACAATTGCTTATCTTCCTTTCCCTATGGAAGGAGATCCTGCTTCCAGTATTCCAGGGTTTAATGCTAATTTCGGGACCATGAAAAGTTTGGATTTGATGCAGCTTCACGCAATGACCCCTACAGGTAATTCGGTAAATGAAAATCTCGCCGACGGAATGCATCCCCAGATTTTCTCCTTTGGAGGTGAAGGATATTTTGACCTGGGAAACAACTGGAGCCTAAAAGATAATTTTGAGAAATCATACATCCATATTCAGTTTAATTCAATCTTCGGTATTGACAATCCAATAAGCGCCAGCGGTTATGCCGCCAGTAGGGGGCTTACCAGTTACCACTATGCCTTTGCCGATGGTTATCAGGCAGGGCAACCCATTACAAACATGAATTCTCTGAACGGGAACGGATTGGTCGCAACCTATGGCTGGTGGGCAGTAAGTCTGCCTTTACAGGAATTCGGCAATGATTTCAAAATCACTAAGAAAATGACAAACAACACCCTGACCGGTGGATGGTATTTCTCTACCAATCAGGTTTCTGCCAACTGGTGGTGGCACAATATGCTGGTTGATATTTCCGGGAACAATACCAGAAAGTTGAATCTGATCAATGATGCGACAAGTCAATCGTTGACTACTGACGGTTATTCACAATATGGTAGCCTTTACACTGACTATTTTGCACTGACTATGATCAATGCGCCTTATCTTTTCGATGAGATAGACCTTGGAAAACTGACTATTAATGCCGGTATCCGGTGGGATATGGGAAGAACATACGGACGTACTGAAAAGGTTGGATCCTATACTTATGATGTTAACGGAGATGGTATTATTTCCCCGGCTGAAACAAATGTACAATATGGTACGGGCACCTATATTCCTTTCCATTATAATTATAGCGTCTTGTCCTGGTCTTTGGGCTTTAATTACGAATTCAATAAAAATACGGCCATTTTTGCCAGGGCCAGCAATGGGCACCGCGCACCTGCCGACCGTACTTATGCTTTCGGGGCCACTGAATCAACTGCCAACGGTTTTCCATCCAGCGCAAAGGTCGAAAGTATTAATCAGTACGAACTGGGCTTGAAATACAATTCATCAAAACTGGCTCTGTTTGCAACAGCATTCTATAGCTACTTCAATCATATCGATTTCACTGACTTCGTAAATGTCAGCGGAACATTAACTGCCATTCAGCAATATTACAACACATCTGCTGCAGGCCTTGAACTGGAAGCTGCTGCCCAATTAGGAAATCTAAACCTTTCCCTTACAGGAACTTATCAGGATGCCAAATATAACAATTGGGTGTATCACGATGCCAGTGGAGTATTATATGATTTCAATGGACATTATATTCAAAGGCTGCCGAAATTATATTTCACCTTCAGGCCTACTTATAACTTTGGAAAACTTACCGCAAGCGTCGCATGGCAATATTTTGGCAAAAGATTTACCAATCCTCAAAATCAACAGGTCTTGCCTCAGTTCTCACAAATCAATGCATTCTTAGGTTATTCCGTAAGCCGTCATATTACCATTTCTGCGGCAGGAAGCAATCTGTTTAATGCCATTGGCCTTACTGAAGGCAACCCCCGCTCAGGACTTACCAGCGTAAACAGCCAGTATTTTTATGCACGTTCTATTCTGGGCCGTTCAGCAGTATTGTCCTTCAGGTATAGTTTTTAGGTAGGAAAAGCTGTTCTTTTTCTCGTTTTTAACGCTTATTTCACAACCCGTTAACTTTGTTAACAAATTTTGAATCGTATTAATATTATGTGAAAAAGCGAAAGGAAGTAAATAACGTGTTGATTCTTTCCATGGAGAAGCCCCTCACCGGGCTTCTCTATAGAAAGGGTTTAAGATTTAAAGGGCAGAGCTCCATATCTTCAAAACGCAGCTAAGAAATGATCTAATTCCATTTCGGATAAATAAAAAATAAGTGAATGAAGAATATTAGTATCAGCCCCATTGATATAACCATCATATTGATCTATATCGTGGGAATTACTGTTTGGGGATTACTTTACAGCAAAAGGAAAACGAAAGACAAAACCCACGAGGGTTATTTCCTTGCCGGACGCAATATGACCTGGCCCATCGTGGGGATTACGTTGTATGCTGCCAACATGGGCAGTCCGGCACTGGTTGGATTGGCCGGAGATGCATACAGCACAGGTATTTCCGTATTCAATTATGAATGGGTTGCCTTGGTTGTACTTGTCTTTTTCGCCATTTTCTTTCTCCCGTTTTATCTAAGGAGTAAGGTATATACCATGCCGGAGTTTCTACAACGGCGTTTTGATATTCGTTCACGGTACTATTTTTCATTTATCACGCTTGTAGGAAATATTATCATCGACACTGCGGGAATCCTTTTTTCAGGGGCCTTGATCGTAAAGATGATCTTCCCGTCAATGGAGATGTGGCAAATTATTGCTATTCTGGCGGTAATTACTGCTGCTTACACCGTAACAGGAGGCCTTTCTGCAGTGATGTACACAGAAGCCGTACAAGGTGTTTTACTCATGCTGGGTGCTGTGTTTTTGACATTTTTTGCGCTAAAAAAAATCGATTTTAATGTCGCCCGGATCTTTGCCGAAACGCCCAAATCCATGCTGAGCCTGATCAGGCCTATGAGTGATACGTCGATGCCTTGGCTGGGGCTTGTTGTGGGTGTTCCTTTGCTTGGCTTCTATTTTTGGGGCACCAATCAATTTATGGTCCAGCGCGTGTTAAGTGCAAAAAACACAGATCACGGGCGTTGGGGTGCGCTGTTTGCAGGTGTATTAAAGCTACCCGGTCTTTTCATCGTAGTATTCCCGGGAATTATCGGACGCCTGCTCTATCCACACCTCTCAGACCCGGATATGATCTATCCGACCATGCTTTTCCATCTACTTCCTGTGGGAATATTGGGGATTGTGCTGGCCGGTTTAATTGCAGCCATTTCTTCCAGTATCAGCGCGACGTTAAATTCTGCAAGTACGTTGATGACCATGGACTTTGTCAATAACCTGAAACCGGGATTAACACCAAAACAACTGGTAAGAATCGGTCAGGTATTTACAGGGATCTTTGTGGTAATTTCTGCCGCATGGGCACCAATGATTGCAGGATTTCCTTCTTTATTCAAATACCTGCAACAGGTATTGGCACTCATTGCCCCACCGATTGTGGCCGTCTTTTTGTTGGGGCTTTTCTGGAAAAGAACTAGTGCTTCCGGTGCATTTTATGGCTTGATGGGGGGATTGGTGTTAACGCTGTTTACCGTCGTAGTGCGTTATGTGAATCCCGATATATTTCCCTGGCTGGGACACATTCAATTTTTACTTGTAGCACCTCTGTTGTTGTTGGGAACAATAGTTGTTATTATTCCCGTTTCTATGTTCACAGCCCCACCATCGGAAGAAGTCGTGTCCAAGTTTACATGGTCTATCAAATTCTTTAAAGAGGAAAGTCAGGAGCTGGCTGGAACTCCCTGGTATAAGAACTACCGATATCAGGCAATCGGCGCTTTGGTGGCAACTTTTATTTTGGTGTATCTTTTCAAATAGCGGATCAAATGGACAGAGCAGCAGAAATATATTCCAGGGCTATCGATTTGCTGAAAAACGGGTTGTTAAAACAGGGGTATATCGCATCACTGGACAATCTGGCAAATTACAACCGCCTGTGGGCACGCGATAGTATTATTACCGGCTTAAGTGCTTTGCTCACCGATGACAGAGAATTGATTGAAGGGATGAAAAACACCTTGATGTCATTAAAGCAACACCAACATACCAACGGCATGATCCCATCCAATTTATCTTTAGATACAAAGGGTAACATTACTGCCGTGAGTTTTGGCACCCTTACGGGGAAAGTGGACACGGTCCTTTGGTTTGTTATTGGGGTATTAATCTATTACCGGAAAACCGGTGATCAGGATTTTATAAAGGAAATGCAATCCTCAGTTGAGAAAGCTTTTCATCTATTGTTGTCCTGGGAATTTAATGACCGTGGCTTGTTATACATACCTCAAGGTGGAAACTGGGCCGATGAATTCATCCTGGAAGGATATAATCTTTCAGAACAGCTGCTGTACTATTGGGCCTTGAATGAGGCAGTAATAATTCATGAAGACTACCTGACCAAAGCAAAAAAATTAAAAGAAATTATAAAGATAAATTACTGGCCTGCCGAATCCAACCGCCAAGCAGCCTATCATAAAACAGCTTTTGAACGACAAATAAAAAGAGAAGTTCATTATTGGCTTCCCGGATTCCGGCCTGCTGGATATTATTCATTTTTTGACTGTTTTGCCCAGGCATTGTCATTTTTACTAGCAATAAATTCCTCTTATCAACAAAAGGAAATTGTTAACAGTATGAACCAAATCCTATCAGAAACGGTCGGCTCCCTACTCCCATCATTTTGGCCGGTTATCAGAGAAAAAGATACCCAATGGGTTTCACTGCAAAACAATTGGAGATACGAATTCAGGAATCGGCCGGGAGCTTACCAAAACGGTGGAGTTTGGCCGGTATTCAACGGACTGTTAATTGCAGGATTGTACCGTTCAGGCCAACAGGCCATGGCCGGCAAACAGAAAGAAGCTCTGTATCAAGCCGTTACTTTGCCGGAGCAACAGTTTGGATTTTATGAATACATAGATGCATTTAGCCGGGAACCCGGGGGATCAAAGTATCAATTGTGGTCTGCGGCTGGTGTAATATTTGCCGAAAAGGCAACACAAAATATTTTTTTAGTTTGAAAAGAGAATCTCAGATTTATGAAAGGAGATATTATTAATTTGAATGATGAGTACCGGAGCACTGCAAAGAAAATTGTGGCACCGCTCATCAACGAAATAAAAAATAACAAAATAACATATACTTTTTCTGTTGCAGGGGAATCGGGTGCCGGAAAATCCATTTCGGCTGCCGCTATTGCCGAGCAATTGGAAAAGGAGGGATTTTCGGTGAAAATTTTCCAGCAGGACGATTATTTCTTTCTGCCCCCTTTTACCAACGATCAAAAACGGAGAAAGGAATTGCAATGGGTTGGCACCAATGAAGTGGATATGGCACTCATCGACAATCACCTTCTGGCAGCAAAAGAAGGCGCCCAATACATCGAAAAACCACTGGTTATCTATGGAGAAAACAAAATCACCACAGAAACTTTCGATATGACAGGTGTAAATGTTTGCATTGCCGAAGGTACCTACACATCTTTGCTGAAAAATGTCGACAAACGCATTTTCATTGATCGTAATTTTTTTGATACCCATAACGATCGCATGAACAGGGCAAGGGATGTGATAGACCCGTTCACCGAAAAAGTATTGGAAATAGAACACCACATCATCAGCCGGCATAAAGACAAAGCTGATATTATTATAGATAAAATTTTTGATGTTCATTTTGTAAAATAACCGATCCATGCATCTTATTTTCTTAAACCCTCAGGGAAATTTTGATAAAAACGATTCTCATCTTACTGAACACGCCGACTTTGGCGGCCAGTTGATCTATGTCAAAGAAGTTTGTGTTGCCCTGGTAAATCAATATCCTGATTTAAAAGTCGATATTGTAACCCGCCGGTTCCAAGATCCTGAATGGAGTAATGATTTTGCAGAACCCGTTGGCTATTATGAAAATGTTTCGCAAAGGCTTCGTATTGTTAGAATTTCCTGTGGAGGGACTTCCTTTTTAAGAAAAGAACTGCTGTGGGAACATCTTCAGGAATGGGTTGAAAACATCGTCAGCTTTTATGGAGATCAACTTCCCGATTTTGCTACTGCTCATTATGGTGACGGCGGTTACACAGCAGTGTTACTGAAGCAAAAAACAGGAATTCCTTTCACTCTTACAGCACATTCGCTCGGAGCACAAAAACTGGATAAGCTTTTTGATGCCGATCCGAATTTTGAAAAAATAGATACCTGGTATCATTTCAGCCAACGCATTCATGCGGAACGCCTCAGTATGCAGAAAGCCGGCGCCATAATTACTTCGACCTGTCTGGAAAAAGATGAGCAATATGGCCACCCGTTATACCGCGATGTTGTTAAAGATGAAAAATTTACAGTGATCCCCCCAGGCGTTAATATGCGTCTTTTCAATCAAATGGATGATGAAACTGACAGGAAACTTTTTGCCAGAATTGAGCGGGAAACAGGGGTTTCGGATCAACCAGTTATTATTTTGTCCAGCCGCCTTGAAGACAAAAAAAATCACATCACGGCTGTGAAAGCTTATGCTGGGAATAAAGAATTGCAGCAAAAAGCACGACTGGCCATTTTTATTCGCGGCATAAAAAACCCTTATGAAGAAGTTGATTCTTTGCCGGAAAAAGAACAAAAGATATTAAAAACCATTTTGCATGAAATCGATGTCCATCATCTTCGTGAACAGGTTTTTTTTCTGGATTTGCGGTCACAAAAAGAACTTGCCGGGGCTTATAAGTATTTTGCAAAACGAAAATCTGTGTTTCTATTGACTGCTTTTTATGAACCTTTCGGGCTGGCTCCCATCGAAGCCGGTGCCTGCGGACTAGTTCCTGTAACTACAAAAAATGGAGGCCCCGGTGAAATCTTTAAAGACGATGTCGGAATTCTTGTTGATCCGGCAGATCCGAAAGATACTGCAGGCGGACTTATCAAAGCCCTTGAAAATCATCAGGCTTACGCCGAAAAAATCATCAGTCTGGTGAAAGAAAAATATACTTGGGAGAAAACAGCCGAAGCCTATCTCCATCTGATTCAAGGACTTCAAGAGAGCACCGGCCAGGAGTCGGAAACGATTCCCACTCTAAATGCCCAAAAATTGATCCTGGATTACTTAAATTCCCGATGATGGCTGAACCTGAAGAATTCATCATAAAGCATTTCGGCAACGACACAACGCTGTTCCAATTGTATGAACAACTGGGAACACTCCGTTCTGATGAAAAATACAAAATCCATGAGCTACTCAGTTTCATAGATTCGAGCTATGGAACCTGTGCCACCATGCTGTTGTTGTATAATCAACAGGAATCAAGTGGTTTTATCCTTCAAGCCAAAAATGGCAAACCGGAAGAAAAAATCCTTATTGAAGATCACCAAACGGGCATTCGTTTCCAGGTACAATGGAATCCCGAAAGAGAATTAAGAAAAAATCATGCCTTGCTGATTGGAAGGGGGATCATCATTCTGGTTAAGGATAAAAAACAATTAGTACACGTTGATGAACTGGGGAATGCCTGCTATTTATGCGCAGAAAACATCCGGCTGCAAAACCCGGCAGAGATTATTTTCCCCATTTCATTACTGGACGAAACATTTTATGCCGGAGCAAATTTTGCAAGGTTGGGAAACCATCATTTTACTTTGTTCAACAAGGAACATCAGCCGCAACACTATCGTAAGAAGATTATAGATTTAATGTTTGATTTTCTGGATAAAACAGAAGCGTGCTTTCGCGTAATTTATAACGGTCTTGCCGGGGCTTCTATTGAACAACATGAGCACATGCAAGCAACAACAGATTATTTTCCTATTGAAAAAATTAGTATCTCTCCCAAAAGGGTATTAAAAAATAATGGGAAGATAAAAATCTCACAACCATTCTATTACACAAGCATACTTCTCTTTGAAAGTTCTTCTAAAGAAGAAATATCGCAACACGCCGATCTGTTTATTAAATGGTGGCACACAGAAGATCCGGAGCAAAATACCGAAAATCTGGTCGCCGTAAAAAACAAAATAGGCTATCGTTTATTTCTATTTCCGAGAAACCGGAAACTCTTGGCAGGAAAAGGGAAAACCAGTGCTTTGGCCAGTTTTGAAGTATCGGGAAATATGGTGCTATCAGATGAATCAACAGAAAGAAATACCTTCGACAATATTTCCCTTGCGGTTATCCGGCAGATGCTTGCGGAGGTTGACCCCGGGATTCCATTTCCGGCTCACGAATTTTGATTTCAGGGACAGACATCTTTCGGTCCTCTGGCTTCGGTCTCCCGGCTTCCCAATCCTAAATCGTTAATCCCT
>VAPK010863303.1_pt1 | contig 12637 bp, 20 predicted proteins | sample 3395031 | NCBI WGS metagenome assembly VAPK01 (sample SAMN08290443, study PRJNA428436) | hydrothermal vent metagenome | isolation source: Deep-sea hydrothermal vent chimney 1 | place: Pacific Ocean: Juan De Fuca Ridge | reverse complement strand
TCTATCTCAAAAGAACCACCGTACATACGTATGTTGGCCGAAGATGTAAAGTTGACAGGGATAGCCAGGATCATAGCCCCTTCTTTCTCAAATGCCCCTGGATTCATCCGCATCATTAGATTAGATTACCTATGGCAACCCAACGGTTTAATTCAACTTTGATCACCGAGACAACACTATACTGTGCTGCAAAGCTTAACAGGCCAAACTCGGCATCCAAGGTAGCTCCTGCGCCCGCGACTAACGTGGTTACTCCCACGCCTCGGCGTTCTACGACCATTTCAGTACCTATGGGAAAAGCTACGACCGAATTAGCTGGCATAGTCACCGTATTGGCCACTGCGAGGTCCATGGCGATGTAGTTACCACCATCGGTCAAAACAGGGGTGTAATCAGCTGTCTGTAGGTTAATATCTAGCGGTTTGTATATAGCTTGGAGTATGCCAGCCAAGTCAGATGCTCTCACAACCCGTGAGCGGCCACTGTTATCTACAATACGAATCTTTGTGGAGGCGTTAATATCTTCGGGTAAGACCAGGGTCATTACATTTTCTGATCTGCCGTTGTTGTTACTCATGATCATCATCCCCCGTTATTACGTTACCTTCACCATCTGTGAGTGGATGCCCACCATCGTTAATCCAATCGTCTCTGTTATGTTGGAAATCACCCTCGAACTCACCTGAACGGTAATGGGTATATTGTCTATGGACACCGGAGCCTGTAGGCATGTTGGGGTTCTTCGCCTGCGGCATCAGCCTAAAGTCAGCCCGTAAGGCATCTTTCAAGGCTACATCGACCATCCCGATTGTTTCAGCCGCCACGGTTTTCCCAAAACTCGGGGCTAACTCAATAGATAGACGCATGATAACCAGTCGTTCCATCCAATCGGGGATGAACGTTTCCTGGCTGGCATCACTTACCTTAGCGGCACCTACATGGAGACCGGACGCATCTAATGAAGCGATGATCCGATTATAGGTGCGCACACCTTTGGCAACCTCTGAAGTTGTTAAGGCTGTTTCAGCTGATTTAACTTGGATGTCATCCAGTGCGTCTTCGATCAATGATAGGGCTGTGGGCATGGTATTAAGTGTTCCCGTGTTCTTTTACGATGGCTTTCTGTCTCTTACCTTTAAAGGGGGGCACATATACGCCGTGCTGCTTCAAATGACTGGCAAACACCTTACGTATGTTTACTTTTGAGTCCGTGGCATCCAGGTTAAGACCAAATACGGAATTCCCGAATTGTATTAAGCGTGCCTTGCTGAGGATTGCGTAGTTCAAGGAGATGTTATTCATCTCACTCAGTGCGTGCATTTCCAAGGCTATGCGTGGGTTGTCTCGGTGCTTAATCGATACACCCTCATCAGTTTCGTACGTGTCACCTTCCGAACCTGCTACGATAATGTCTTCAACCCACTCCATAGGGTCTAATCTCCATCCTTCCTGCTTCATGGCATGCCAATCAGTCCATAGGACGATCTTATTCTCAAACGTGCCATCTTCATTGCGGAAGAACATGAATTTGCGGTAGTTCTTTAATCTTTGGGACATAATAGTGGGGGTTCCTATGGTTTATACCACCAAAGGCACCAGAGTCCCCCACTCTGATGCCCGTAGCAGCCTGTCGGGTATTACGCCGACGTTGGTTGTTAGCCTTCTCTATGCAGCGGAGTAGCGCGCAATAAAGTGGCTGTTAAGTACGGCGATTCCGTACAAGAGATCCCAACGGCAAATATTGGTGAACTCAGTCCCATCTGCGAACTTGGATACGGTCAAAGACACACCGTTCAGGTTTGCAGTAGTGCTTTCAACTGATCCGCCTTCAAAAGCAGCGAAGGAGCCAAAGGCTACACACAAGGCATCCTTGACAAACAACAGACCTTGTGATTGAGACGCAAGCTCCGTACCGATCATGTTAATCGGAGCACCGGCATCAGGACCAGCAACACCAGGACCACCCAAATCTACAGGGGTGCTTACCGTTTGATAAGGGCCGTCAGTGATTATAGCGGGTGAGATGTTCATAGTCATGTCGCCAGCACCAGTACTGGTAACATCTGAGTTCACCACAAATACTTGCAGTTCACCAGTTGCTTCTTTGCCTGCGTTACCTTTAACACGATATACATCATCGATAGTGAAGGAAGAACCGCGAGTCAGCGTAGATGCAACACCATCCCAACCATCTGTGAGGATAGTCTGGCTGCTAAGACCGCTCAAGGTGCTAACATGTGTTACAGATTGACCAGCAACCGTGATCAAAGGAGTAGCGCCCGTTGTATGACGACCATTCAGATGCTCAGGGACATTAACTGACTTGTGCAACGTAAGACCGGCCATTTCGCCGACATATGCTTTTTCGATTGCTTTTTCAGCGATGCGATTAACGAAAACAGTTTGAAGGGCTGAACCCAGGACTGCCATGGCGCTCGGACTGATAACAAACATCCGTTCCATATCATTAGGGATACCGTTCTCATCCATCAGTACATCGCCCTGGGCGACTTCAAGAACAGTGGAAGGTGCAGTATTAGGTGTGCCAGCATTTACCATGTGGTAAGTGTTTTTGTAGGCCACGTCCATGATGTCTGTTTCGAGACGTTGTACAATTGTACGGGCCGCTGATTCAGAGATGTTACGGGTAGTTTCGTCCACAAATTCTTCAGCAAGCTGTCTGCGGTCGATTTTGATGGACAAGTTAACGTGTTGATCCAGTGTGATTGAAACATCGCCCTGCTCAATGTCATTGATTGTGGAAGCGATACTCAAACCACTACCAGTCTGCAGGTAGATGGATTTAGGGACGCGGATAGTGGACCCGTACTTTAGGTTGCCAGCGAAATCCAGGTGACGCTTGACCATTTTCAGCATAACACTGTTGGTTTCGATTAGTGCAAGTGTGTGATTCGTGACCTTGTCGGTCAGAGTCATAGTATTGGTATTAGCCATTATATGGGCCTCTTAGTTGGTTAAAAAATTAGTTAGACCATCCCACACTATTGTCGGGTAGGTTCTTTTCAATTTGTACTAAGAGTGCCCATTTTCTTAATTTGGCCCGTTTTTGCTTAACGGGCTTTTGCAGGCTTACAGTATTACTAAGGCTCTCAAGTCAATGTGAGCAGTAGGGTGGTATATTATCTCTCTCCGGCTTTATGGCGTTTGAGGTATTCTTGTGGTGTAAGTGTCTGGCTCAGAAGTGATCCAGAAGACCCAGCCCCCATTGTTCCGCCAGATCCCCCCGATGTTTCATAAGGTTTAGTGGTTGCCGGGGCTACTACTGGTGCTGCGGCGGCTACGGGTGCCTTAACCACTAAAGAGGCCATCTGGGATATAGCCATAGCCGCCCCAATTGGGTCCAAACGATTGACACGATCTAACTCAGACAGGTTTGAGTATAGGGCGTGTTCAACACTCGGTCCGGTAGCACCTTCCAATGCCAGGATGACATCTACAACATGCTGGGCCATAGGGACGTGGGCATTTGCGGTCAAAACTTCAGCATATTCAGGGTTTTGATGTGAGTAAGCTGCTGCATTGTTCCGGTATGCGTCCATTTTGGCATTTTCGGCCATCTGGACTGTTGAGGCACGCATTTCGGCCTCTTTCTGCGCCATACGGGCATCCACCAAGGTTTCAAGCTTATATGACTCAAAAGCTTCATAACTGGCAAAGTCATCTTCGGTTTTATCGACTACCGGGGCTGCGGCGGCGGCTCTATCACCCATGGGTGGATTCTGGGCTTTGTACGCCTCCAAATCACGGATCGCCTGGTTTTCCCGGAAATGCTTGTTCCCAATGTCCTTTTCATGCTTGCTCTTCATCCCTTCCATCTCAGCACGGAGGGATTCTATGGTAATCTCAGGTACTTCAGGGGTTTCCAACACCCCTCCTTCTACCACCCCGTCCACCGGAGCAGCAGGTACTTCGATTCCTGGATCAACAGCAGGGGCGGTTATTGGCGGTAGCTCTATACGTTCTTCACTCATTGGGGAACCTCCGGGGGTAGGGGTTGTTGTGCTTGTACTTGTTCTGGCTCTACTGCATCATCTACTCTTTCAATCGATTCAAGGATTGCTACGTCAATCAAGGCACCTGCCTCCATTTCATGGGGGGACATAGGGATACCTTCTGATGACCCTTGCTCCATAAGTAACTGGTTTGCTTCAACCTTCTTCTTGATAGACTCACTCAGGTTTACACTGGACTGCGTGTTCTTATGCACGGTGTCGGCATCAGTTTTGACTGATTGTCGATTAGTAAACGCTATATTGGCCCGTTTCTGTTCCACGTCCAATTTCATACTCTCTAACTCGAGCAGTTCCAGCTCTGAGGGTTCTTGTGGCTGCATTGCTTCTGCTTCTTCCGCATTGGGTTCAATAGTTCCGTCTGCCAGGCCCATCTTACGCAATCTAGCGGTTAATTCGTCACCACGCACCATGTCCACGTTCTCGGCCATGATATCCATGCCAATTTCAGCGATTTTGGGTGATACCGAAGCCAGTTCCAGCATCTTCTCTACCGACTCTGCCCGTTGAGTGGCGAAAGAAGGCCCGGTACTGGCTACAACATCATAAAACCCTATTGATAGGTCATTGACGATCACGGTTTGTCCGGTTTGTTCGTCTTTAACCTTTGAATTGACGCGCCACTCGGAAACTTCCCCGGATTCGTCAATCATATTAAGCACCCTGTCAGAATGATAAATAGTTGGGATCATATCCAACAATAAAACACCTGTGCGGGCCACTGCTGCATCGAAGTTCGCCGCAAGGGACCGAACACTCGTGTTTGTCTGGGTTTGGAGGGCTCTAATAGCTTTACCACTTTGGTCAAACTGGGCTTCACCCTTAGCAGCCGCGTGATAACCCGAGGTTGCAGAGATATCAAACTCTGCCTGACGTATTGTATCCATCAAGCCCGGCGGTTGTTGCGGTTGTGCAGTTCGCGTGGGTAATGGCATTCCTTCAACGTGGTTGATAACCATTACGGGCCGATTCTCTACAGCCATGTTTGCTATGCCTCGCTCAATCTCTTCACCCTTCACCTGGGCGGTAGTCAACCATATAGGGCTAACCGGTTGTGAGGCGTGTTCAACAAACGCTGATATGGCATAGTTGTAAATCTGGGAAGCGTCACGGGCTGCCCGAACTATACCTGAGAAGAAGTGGTTCCCATCAATGACCTCGGTGAAGCCAAAGAGGGGGACAACTGGGATCATGCCCTTTTCACTAGGGATTTCATGCGGCCCTTCCAATACGCCATTTTGGGCGATCTTATAATGGATGGCCTTGAAACATTTCTTACTGCGTCTGGCTACGATGGTTTTCCCCATCTTTTCCAGTTCGTCGAAGATCATCTCAGATTCTTCGGTGATCTCAAGGATTGTCCCGTCCGACATCTGGGCCAACTCTTTAATATATGGTTCACGCACATAGTAATCAACAATCTGGACCGTTTGGCGATCCTGCCATTGATAGGCGTTCTGGTTATTGCCAATGTCCCCCAGGTCTGATATGTCAACATCAGGGTACCGTGAGGCGAAGGTTTCTCTGGAGACGCGTTCACGCACGGCCATCCATTGGGCATCTTCTTTGTTCTGCTTGACGGCACTCGGATCCCAAAGCAGACTGGAAGCAGCCCCAGGTAATGGTTTGATCACGATATCCTGCTCAAACTCAGTACCTTCAATACCCGTATCGGTATATTCGGGAACCAGGTACCAACCACCAATACCGCAAGTTACCGCTTCACGATATGCCTGGGTCGTGATGGCATCAAAATTAGATTGGGAAGTAATGGAGCGAATCACATTACCCATGTTCTCTGCTGTCTGTCGGGCGTCACCACCACGGGCAGAGCGCACCTTAATGCTGGTACGGTTATTGATCATTTCACCTACGATGTTCTCAATAATTGGGGAAATCTTGTTGACTTCAAAGCGGGGTCGGTTCCCTGGGGAAATTGACCCGTTCCCTTGCCCTGTGATAACTCCCTGTGAGGAAGAACGATTACTCCCCCACATACTACCGGGACTCGTCACAAAGTAAGAGTCAGAGATTGAGCGTTCACGTTCGGTGTGATCGGCGGTCGTAGACTCGTCAAAGCGTTTCAGGGCTAACCTGTGGACAGCTTCCAACAGCTCCGTGTCTGCTTTTTTCTTGGAAAGCTTCTCAGCTTCGTGGTCTACTGCGGGCATCGTATCTTTATTATATTCCATATATACCCTAAGGCTCTCAAGTTAACCAGGGGGCGCACTATAAAGGTTGAATGATTCATCTAGCGTCTATCTCAAATCCAACGGGCGAACGATTCAACGGGCATCAATCTAAAATCACCCGAGTTATCCAGTTGACCCGCAAAAGCGTAGACCAAAGCGTCTGCCAAGTTGGGGGAGGCTACCCCACGTTTCTTCATGTCCTGCTTGGACTCTATCTGTATCAGGGATTTACCTGCACGCACCACACGCTTCATGCCGACCAGTTCCAACCTGAGTTGGTCCAGGTTCTCGCAGGTGGCAGTGTCAAAGGATATCAGATCCTCTTCATCATATTCAATACCCTTTGTGTGGGCGTTGAACGTATTACGCATCCTGTCTGCCAGCAGGGTGTAGTGTTGAGCCCGGCGGTTCTTAAAGACATCCGCGTTCTTAAGGTCACCCTTATACAGCTCAAACTTAAATTCAGGGGAGTTTGCCCCGTTAAATGGCAGGCGTTCATAGGTCTTTGCCCCCTCCATACTGGATAGGATTTCATTAACCCCGGTACCCAGGCCAACCACATCGTATGTAAGGTTATCAGCCCCGTGGGCTCGCACAGTCTGGTGTACCTGGCGACAACCATCACCAAGGTCTGAGTGCCAGAGCTTTAAATCTTTCACCAAGTACCCCTCGCGCCTTACAAGAGCCTGGGCATCTACGCCGTTAGAGGGGTCGTAGCCAAAGGAAGTTCTTGAGTGGGCATCAAAATACCCCCGGCTTGTAGCATACTCGGTCTTGTGGAAATTCATGCAGGCATCTATCCACTCCCCCGAGAACACAGCGTCTTCCAAGTCTTTCACTGCCTGACCCATGTAGACGTGGAGGAATTTCTGGGGGTCTATGACTTTCATCTGGGCAGCAGCAGATATAATTGAGCTGGGACATTTCCAGTTGTCCAGGTAGTTGATCTCCTGCACCCAATAGGTGTCCAACTCTACGCCGTCCAGTTCAACCCCGGGCATTGTGCCAACGTAGCGACCGGTGGCCTTGATGGAGTGTAAGAACGGGCGCACAAAATCTATATATACCGGGTCTGACTCAGATGCAGGGTTAAACACTATGTAGAACTGTGAGCCCTCGGCGCGTATGGTGGGCAGGAGCTTTTCCCAGGAATTGGTGGATATCTTGGCAGCTTCCTCGATCCAGCAGTCAGTTATGTTGGCCGCAGATGTCAGGGCTTCGGGGTTGGACTTGAGCCCCGCGAATAGGAAGGTGGTCCCAGTTATTGGATGTGTTAGGGTGTCCCGTGTGTAGGTATAGCCCAGACCGTACTCGTCATTGATATCACACAGCAGCTGATGTACTGATTGGGAGATGGATGTCTGGTATTCACGACAGCACAGGATACGTCTGTCGGCCTTCAAGCCTTCAACCAGTAAGTGTAGGGCTACACTGTGGGACTTGCCGCTACCACGACCACCAAACAAGACGTTGAAGCGGTGGTAGTATTGGAGGCGATTAAGGAGGGCCGGGAACTCTATGGGGGGTCTATCAGTCATCGTCTAAGTCATTCTCTATTAAGGCTGTTGGGTTAACCAAGCGTTCCTGGGGGGTATCAGAGCCCTGGTAGGTTATCTTGAGCTCATCAAAGTCATGCTTTATTGTCTTTGTAACCTCTTTCTTTTCATGGTTATCCAGGTTTGTCTTGGACAAGTGAATAGCTGTGGCGGGGTTATCCTCCTTCAACAACCGTACGAGAGACTTACGGATGAGCCCTTTGAACTGCTCCCTCCCTTGGTCAAAAGCCACCTGGTGACTCTGGGTGATCACGGAACGATCAACCTGAAAGAAGGCCGCAATGTCTTTTAACTTTGCACCGTCGGCGGCCATTTTGGTCACCATCTCATCCTTAACCATTGATGAGCGCATGCCGGGTGTCATATCCTTGAGGGAGACACCATCTTTCACGGCCTTCATTTCGTCAGCGAAGTTGCGGCGCAAAGTCTTGATATCCATGCCGGTAGCATGAGAAATCTGTAGTTGAGTTAGGCCGTATTGGGACAATTTTGTGACCATCTTGGAGGGATCACGGATCAAATAAGTATCTTTCATATACCCCTAAAGGCTCTCAAAAATCATGCGGGGGGAGGGAGATCTAGGGGGGTTAAGAATGTTGAGGGAATTCATACGGTTACGTAGGATGGTCAGGATTGTCAGGGGAGGTTGAAAAATGGCCCCCGGCTGTAAAGTGGTCTAATCACTCCCTCTACAACTCTACATACTTTAGCAACCACCCTAGGCGTTTCCAGGCGGTCCGGGCAGTCCGTAAGTATCTTATAATATTATAATGTTATAATAGTAGAGTGTACTAATATACCCACTGGGGGTAGGGGAGGTCGTTGAGGGATCCCTTGTGTGATTATAGGTTAATCCACTCCAGCCCCCTTCAATCGTCTTCAATCACCTTCAATCGTCTGTGTTACATATAGGTTGTTATACATAGCCTTCAATCGTCTGTGTTACATATGGGTTGTTTGATACATCACCTCACATAGTCTAGGGTTACCTCCTCCTGCTCCCCCTAATCGTCTGCGTTATTCATACATTACCTTACATAGTCTAGGGTTACTTGCTTCGCCCCTCTGGTCTGTGGCTGCGCATACAATTATCTCAACTGTTTCAGCTGTGCCTATTGACACGGGTTGCCTTTGTGTTATTGTATATAGGTAGTCAATGCAATAGGGCATAACCCCTACACCCACGAGGATAGAAACACGCCATGACCACCATTGAAACTGAACGCAGTCTCGTAGTAACTCAGCAGTTATCGGGAGCCCCTTCTCGTACATGCCTAGTCATGATAGTGCGGGCTGAAGCAGACAGGAACGGGTACCTCTTAGACTACCCCCTCGTCTCCTTCGGTGCTGCTGCCGATGCAATAGAGCATGATAAGATGACCAGTGGCCGCCCTTTCAATGATGCTCGTATGGTTAAGATCTTGCGCCTCGCAGCCATTCGTTGGGGCCAGATCGTGATGGCTGTTTGACATGGGCCGTCATTGTGTTACCATATACATGTAGGCTGTGTCACCATCACCAATAACCAAAGAGGATTAGGACCATGGCTAACAACATCAACGGATTCACGATAGCACAAATGTTAGAACTCACCCCCAATCGCATGTCAATAGTCTCAGTAGTCCGGGATGAAGCAATTAGGCTTGGGTACAATCTTGGCATCCTTAACTCCTTCAGTGAAGCTGCTGATGCAATAGAGCAACACAAGGATACCACTGCCCACCCCTTAGACGACGCACGTATGGTTGAGGTGCTTCGTCTCGCCTCCAAGCGTTGGGTCGAGATACGTAGTGCCCAGCATAAAGAAGGAGGTGTCTCATGAGTAAGGCTGATGGCCTGTTCGACACCCCCCAACTCAAGGCGGAACTATATAGGCATGACACCGCCCTAAGTGACGAGGACATCAACGATATCGTGATGCACGCGACCCATTCACCGACCAGCTATCACCAATTACCCGATGGCCTTACCATACGTAGGCACTTCTTCGGATCCTTTAGTCTGTCATATGGGAGTGGCTTAAAATGAACAAGCATAGTCGATTAGATGTCCCCCACCTCATAAGGGCGTTACGTAGGCATGACCCCCACTTGAGTGATGGTGATATCGGGAGGATCGTGTTCGATGCGATCAATTTACCAGAAGAGTGTGTCCATTTACCTGATGGTCTCATCATTCGTAGGCATGATCAGGGGGGCTTCAGCTTGTCAGAGGGTGCTAGGTTTGACATCAACCAACTCAAAGAGGCACTGGGTTTACATGATAGCACCCTGTCTGCCGGGGCAATCGATGACATCGTGAGGGATGTGAAGGGGTCAGTGCTTATCTCTCATCAATTGCCTGATGGTCTCACTATCCGCAAGCGTAACCAAGGGCTGTTTAGCCTCTCACTTAACGGAGTAAACATATCATGATGACCCATATACCTATGACCCCCGATCAGATGGAAGATGCCTACGACCTTATCAGGGATTACATAACCAGTACACCTGAGATTGCGGCTGTGTGCATGGGACAACTCCGCACCCGCAGATACGCCGTGGTTAATGAGTTCGTCATCATCGCCCTCTCCCTGGATGGCGAACCCAGTCTCCAGGCTCGCGAAGAGGGTTAAGATATAATGAAGACCTTAAACCCATTTAAACCAGTTAGAATGAGTCTGAATCAACTGGAGCGAGCCATAAAGCTTATCAACGACCACTTAAGTCCCGGGTACGGGGAGGTGAAGGTAGTCTTAGCACGTCTAAGTATCCACAGATATGTTACGATTGGCCATGGCCTTGTTCTCACACTATCCTTAGATGGTGAGCCCAGCCTGTCAACCCAAAGGAGTAATGGCTATGCGTAAGTCACAACCAGCAATCATGAGTGATCAGAACCAGGCTTTCTTCCTTAACACATTACGGGTATTGACTGACTTTGATGAGGATGACCTCGAGGCTTACTTAAAAGACTTGAAGCTGCTCGGTATGATATGCTTGAGGGTTAACAACCTGTATATTACCTTCAACGGTGTGGATGTTCTGTTCCGCCAACTGTATCATGAGTAGGAATGATCCGGGGCTGTCATATTCCTCCAACTTCAACATGAGTGGGATGCCAACCTTAGCGAGGATGAGCGAGGCCAATGAGTTCTTCTTCTTCGACACCATGCGCAGCTTAACCTGCCTTGATGAGGTGGAAATTGAGAGGTATTTCAAGGACTTAAAGCAGTTCGGGCTGGTCTACGTAAAGGCTGGCGACCTGTTCATTTCCTACACCAATGGTGGTGTACGTTTTAATCGACTATCCAAGGAGTAACATAATCATGAAAGACTTAATCGTAATTGTATTAGCCGTAAGCATAATGATAACCTCTGCAGCCGTTGCGGGACCGATGAAGATGTCGGTGTGTGACAAACAAAACGGGGTACGTGTCATCGTTATATCTATCCACGATAAAGTGTCACTTCTCGATCAAGTATCACTTCTCTGGACGGACCTGGATGCCAGAGAAAGCACGTCCAACAAGTTACCGGTGGATGTGGGTGCGGATGTGTTCGGGGCATCGGGTGCATTCTTATTTAGGGAGAGGGGGGTTACTTATGTCACTACATATATATATTATATCGCCTCTGCGACCCTGATAGTCTCCCACAGCATGAGGGACCGTGGCACAATTACGACTTCATTTAACTGTACAGAATGGAAATAAAAACTAAAGCTTTTATCCCACAGCCCGTTAAAATTAGTGTAAAATAAATAAACAAAATAACCAACATAAGGAGCACGTACATCATGATCACACGTACAATAGAAGGTGCAGCAGAATGTCTTGGCACTGAGACAGATTTGCCCTCCCACGCAATCCTCGCGTTATTACGTATAGTCACAACCCAGGGTAGCCTTTACCTGCAGGAACAGGGTGTCCATCTACATCATGTTGGCGGTATGTACTTCATAAAGCGTGAGGCCGAAGACGAATATGAAGAGTCAGAAGCCCGATTTGATTAAAAATAACCCTAAAGCTTCCTCCACATGGGCCGTTACAGTTAGTGTAAGGCAAACAAATTAACCAAAAAGGGCACAGACCTAATGACTATCCTCTCCGGCATCTTCGCAATCACCTGCTCTTTCGTACTGAGCTTTGCCCTGACCACCGGTATCCTTGCCCTCATCGCCTAATAACCACCACCACTATTAAGGAGTAGCTTAATCATGAACGGACCAAAGACATGTAAGATGCAGGGTATCACAGGCTTCAGCAGGAATGGGATATCTCGCCACACCACTAGTGAGCACCGTAAGCGTCAAGAGATCAAGAAACGTAAGCTAATCAAGCACTTGAAGATAGTTAAGGCGGTCTTAAACAAGCACGATAGGGCAGTGATTCAGAACGATCGTTCCGTTAAGGGGGGGTTTGGGCATGTCTAATAGTAGTCGATGCTCCCATTGCTGGGTGGTCAAGGATAAGGCCGAGTTTTACAAGCGCGCAGCGTCGACCACCGGTGTGCAGAACACTTGCAAGGAGTGCTCCAATACCTATGCACGTAAGTGGTCCAAGGCAAACCCGGGTGACCGGACCCGCCGTGCGCGTGAGTACAACTACGCCAACCGCGAAGCCGTACGCATCTATGCTGCCAAGTATCACAAAGATAATTACAACAGCCAACGAAGGGGGCAGACCAATGATGACCACCAATAATACCGAGAAACGTTGTTCTAAGTGTGAGGTGATGACACCTTTGAAGGATTACTACAAGCGTGAAGCATCCCTTGATGGACTGCAGACCGTCTGTAAAGAGTGCCAGAAGGCAGCCTCCATAGAGGTATACCAGGATGACCCCGAGCGCCGTAAAGCCATGTCCACAGCGTGGGG
>VAPK010383439.1_pt1 | contig 12637 bp, 12 predicted proteins | sample 3395031 | NCBI WGS metagenome assembly VAPK01 (sample SAMN08290443, study PRJNA428436) | hydrothermal vent metagenome | isolation source: Deep-sea hydrothermal vent chimney 1 | place: Pacific Ocean: Juan De Fuca Ridge | reverse complement strand
CATCGGGGTACGCCCTTCGTACCTGCTTGGCACCTTCGTTCTCGATGTCGAGGATCACGTTGATGCCTCGATCGAGGATCGGGACGACCTCGTCGCGCATGGTCCCGTACAGGTGACCTCCATACTTTGCCCACTCGAGCACCTTGTCCTCGTCGATCGCCCTCTCGAACTCCTCGATCGTGACGAAGTGGTAGTCGACACCGTCGAGTTCTCCCTCACGGGGTTGACGGGTCGTTGCAGACACAGAGAACCGGGTGTCGGTTCGATCCAGGACGGCGGCGAGAATCGTGGACTTTCCGACCCCCGATGGTCCGGAGATGACGACGAGTTGGCCTCTACGAGAAGCGGTCAAGGAGCTTTGCTCGCTGGTTCGGTCCGAGGCCTCTGAGAGTCCGGTTGTCCGCGATGCCGATCTCTTCGAGCAGTCGCTTCGTCGAGACCTTTCCCATGCCAGGCATCGAGACGACGATCGCCTGAATCTTGGTTCCCGCAACGAGGTCGTTCTCCTCCGCTCGCGTGAGGACATCGGAGAACGTGAGGCTGCCCGTCTTGAGCAACTGCTTGATCTCGGCGCGCACCCTGCGGGCCTCTCCTGCCCGTTCGAGGGCCGCGGCCCTCTGTTCATCGCTCATCTCGGGAAGCATGTGGCGTCCTTTCTCCTGGGGAATCGTATCAAGGTTGGACACTCACGATGCAATACCGGCGAGAATGTCCCTGGCAGCTTCAGCGGGATCGCCGGCCCGGGTGATCGGACGTCCTATGACGAGGTACGTTGCTCCCCGCTCTACCGCATCGTTCGGCCCGGCGACCCGAGCCTGGTCATCGTCGGTTGTCACGGTTCGGATTCCCGGCGTGACACGGATCAAGTCGGGTGCCACCTGGCGCACCACGTTGAGCTCGAGCGGTGAACACACGAGCCCTTCGCATCCCGCGGCCGCCGCGACGGTTGCCATCTTGCTCACGAGCTGGCCTGGAGTACGTTGGATACCGAGGCGTTCGAGATCGGATGAATCGAGAGAGGTCAGCACGGAGACTCCAAGCACTCCCGCCGCAGCGTTGCCTGCACCTCGTCTGAGTCCCCTGACCGCAGCTTCGAGCATGGTCTGTCCTCCCCCGACGTGTGCAGTGATCCAGCGTGCCCCGTGTCTGGCAAGACGCTCCGCTGCGGCTTCGACCTGTGATGGGATGTCGTGGAGTTTCGCATCTGCGAACACCGGAAGATCGAGACGCACGAGCGCATCGATCGTTCCAGGGCCAGGTCCGTGAAGGAGGCCGAGACCGATCTTGACCCCCGCGACGTAGGGTGCGACGCGTTGAGCGATCTCGACTGCAGCCTCGGCGGTGGGAAGGTCGAGTGCAACGATGATGGGGCTGTCTGTTCTCGCTACCACGGCTTGTACGCTCCCTTGAGTGATCGAATCGATTCGATGTCGTTGTCGTGCAGGTACTTGCGGACTCCCTTGAGGACCTTTGCTGCGATGCGGGGCCGTGCGAAGTGCGCCGTTCCAATAGCGACGGCGTCGGCTCCAGCCAGGATGAACTCGATCACATGGTCTGCGTGTGAGACGCCGCCGCAGGCGACGATCGGTGCGTCCGGTAGATCACGTGCAACCTCGAGTACACAGCGCACGATGATCGGCCGGATCCCCGTCCCCGAGTAGCCGCCGATCAGTCCCGAGAGTGCAGGACGCCGTGTGGAGATGTCGATGGCCGCACCCATCACGGTGTTCGCTATCACGAGCCAATCCGCCCCTGCGCTCATCGCTGCTTGAGCCACTTCCGATATCGGCATGGCATCTGCGGACAGTTTCGCTCCGATCGGAAGATCGGTCACCGACCGGACTGCCTCGACCACATCGTGGGTGACCTGCGGGTCGAGAGCGAACGGCTGCCCATCGAGGTTCGGGCACGACAGGTTGATCTCGATACCGGACACACCGGCTGCGCGCATCTTGACTGCCACCTGTGCAAAGCCGTCGGGGTCGTGAGCGACGACGCTCCCCCACACCGGGACCGTCATGTCCCTGAACGCGAGAGAGACGTCTTCCAACCAAGCGTCTATGCCCGGATTCTGGATGCCGATGCCGTTGAGCATCCCCGCGTCGGTGGTCGCCATCCTTGGAGGGACACGGCCGGGCCACGACTCGGGTGCAACCGACTTCGCGGTCACCGCACCGTAGCGCGACAGGTCCACCGTGCGCCTGAACTCGACGATGGATCCCAGCGTCCCCGACGCCCCGATGAGCGGTGTGTCGAGGAGGACCGGCCCGAGGGTCACGTTGAGGGGGTGCATCACCTCAGAACCCTACGATGATGATCCTGCAACGAGGTGACCCTGTTCGGATGTGACCGGGTGGTTTCGACCGATCGTGCAACGGCGAGTCCGCCCGCTGCGGTCGTCACGGTCGCGATCCCGTGTCGTGTGGCTGCGATGCGGATGAGCCTCCCGTCTCCACGGGCCTTGCCGCCGGCGGGAGTGTTGATCACGAGGTCGATCCGTCCCTCTTCGATCAGTCGCACAGGGTCGTACGCCCCATCACCGACCTTGTCCACACGTGTCGAGGGGATCGAACGACGCTCGAGGTAGTCCGCCGTGCCGTCGGTTGCGAGGATCCTGAACTCGAGATCGTGCAGGATCGATGCGATCTCGGCGCCAAGAGGCTTATCCGCGTCGGCGAACGAGAGAAAGACTGTCCCCGAGACGGGCACGGTGTGGCCGGCTGCATGCAGAGCGCGAGCGTACGCCTCACCGGGGTTCTCACCGATTCCCATGACCTCGCCGGTCGCCCGCATCTCCGGTCCAAGCATCGTGTCCTCCCCCGAGAAGCGCGTCCAGGGCAGGACCGCTTCTTTCACCGCGGTGATCTCGAGGTCCGGGGTGGACATGGGAAGTGCTCCGGATTCCTGGAGGTCCGATATTCGTTCTCCCATCATCACCCTCGTCGCGATCTTGGCCAGGGGAACCCCCGTCGCTTTGGAGATGAAGGGAATGGTACGCGATGCCCGCGGGTTCGCCTCGAGGACGAAGACGTCGTCTCCCTGAACGGCGAACTGGATGTTGATCAGTCCGCACACGGAGAGGCCTTCGGCAAGGCGTCGCGTGATGTTCGATACCTTGACGATGACGTCGGGCGACAGGTTCGGCGGTGGTACGACGCACGCTGAGTCTCCCGAATGAACCCCCGCCTCCTCGACGTGTTCCATGATCCCGCCGATGTAGAGATCGACACCGTCGAAGACCGCGTCCACGTCGACTTCGGTCGCAGCTTCGAGGAATCGGTCGATGAGTAGCGGGGATCCCGACAGATCGACCTCGCCTCCCGGTGTGGGTCCGTAGAACTCCCCCAGGTAGGTGGAGAGTTCCTCGATCGAGTAGATGATGCGCATCGCACGGCCGCCGAGCACGTAGGAAGGGCGTACGAGCACCGGCAGGCCGATACGGCCGACGACATCGTGGGCTTCTTCGAGCGACCGCGCGGTGCCGTTGGGTGGCTGGGGGATGTCCCGCTGGGAGCACAGGGCCGAGAACTGCTCGCGGTCCTCGGCAACGTCGATGGCGTCGGGCTGGGTGCCGGCGATCGGAACACCAGCACGTTCGAGCGCCGCGGCGAGTCCGAGGGGCGTCTGACCCCCGAGTTGAACGATGACCGCCCGTGGCTGTTCGATCGCAACGATGCCAAGAACGTCCTCTGCCGTGAGAGGCTCGAAGTACAGACGCGTGGAGGTGTCGTAGTCGGTCGAGACGGTCTCAGGGTTGCAGTTGACCATCACCGTGTCGTATCCGCTCTCCTCGAGGGCGAACGCGGCATGGACGCAGCAGTAGTCGAACTCGATACCCTGCCCGATCCTGTTGGGTCCCGAGCCGAGCACGATCACCGTGTGATCCCCCGGTTCGGGTGCCTCCGACTCGTCTTCATACGACGAGTAGAAGTATGGCGTGGCTGCAGGGAACTCCGCCGCACACGTGTCGACGGTCTTGTACGCGACTTCGATCCCTGCTGAGGAGCGAAGCGATCGCACGGCGTCCTCGTCCATTCCCCAAAGGTACGCGAGTTGCCCGTCGGAGAACCCCCACTGCTTGGCGTCGCGGATCGAGCCGGCTGATGCGGCTCTCGTCTCGAGTTCGTTGCGGACCGAGACGATCGATGCCATCTGGTCGACGAACCACGCATCGATGTGTGTCGCCGCGACGATCGCATCGACGCTGACGCCTCGCCGAAGTGCTTCAGCGACCTGGAAGAGTCGTTGGGGTGTCGGCGTGGCGACTGCTTCGATGAGGGCGGCGTCGGACAGGGAGCGTAGCTGGCGCTCCAGTGGATCTGCGTTGAGACCCATCCGCCCCGTTTCGAGAGAACGCAGCGCCTTCTGGAGTGCCTCGGGGAACGTTCGGCCAATCGCCATCGCTTCACCGACGGACTGCATCGAGGTTCCCAGTACCGGGCGAACGGAGGCGAACTTGGCGAAGTCGAACCTCGGAATCTTGACGACAACGTAGTCGAGTGCCGGTTCGAAGCATGCTGGCGTTGCCTTGGTGATGTCGTTGGTGATCTCGTCGAGTGTCATACCCACGGCGAGCATGGCCGCGATCTTGGCGATCGGGAATCCCGTCGCCTTCGACGCAAGAGCGGAGGAGCGTGAGACCCGCGGATTCATCTCGACGATGATTCGCCGCCCCGAGATCGGATCGACGGCGAACTGGACGTTGGAGCCGCCGGTCTCGACGCCGACTGCACGCAAGCACGCAATCGCTTCGTCGCGCATCTCCTGGTACTCGCGGTCCGACAGCGTCATGACAGGCGCGACCGTGATGCTGTCCCCGGTATGCACCCCCATCGGATCGAGGTTCTCTATCGAACAGACGATCACCGCGTTGTCGGAACGGTCACGCATGACTTCCAGTTCGTACTCTTTCCACCCCGCGACGGACTCCTCGACCAGTACCTCAGACACGGGAGAGGCTGCCAGAGCCTCTGTGACCACGTCGCGGAACTCCCCGGGGGTGTGCGCTAGGCCGGTACCGCCGCCACCGAGTATGAAGCTGGGTCGTACCATCGCCGGCAGGCCGATCTCTTCGAGTGCCCGCTCCGCTTCTTCGACCGACGTCACATAGCGTGCCTCAAGCGTTTCTATGCCTGCAGCATCCATGATCTCTTTGAACTTCCCTCGATCCTCCGCGGCACGTATCGCGTCGATCGATGCACCGATAAGTTCGATCCCGAGGTCATCGAACACGTCGCGCTCTGCGAGTTCCATCGTGACGTTGAGCGCTGTTTGGCCTCCCAGAGTCGGCAGCACGGCGTCGGGCCTCTCCTTGACCAAGATCGCCTCGACGGTGTCGGCTGCTATCGGTTCGATGTAGGTCGCGTCTGCGAACTCCGGGTCGGTCATGATCGTTGCCGGATTCGAGTTCACGAGGATGACCCGGTACCCGAGTTCCTTGAGGACCTTGATCGCCTGGGTCCCCGAGTAGTCGAACTCGCATCCCTGGCCGATGACGATGGGTCCGGAGCCGATGATGAGAATCGAGCGAATATCTTTTCGCTCAGGCACGGGCAGTTCCAACGATCGTAGCGAACCGATCGAAGAGGATCGATGCGTCGTTCGGGCCGGGGGCAGCCTCAGGGTGGTACTGCACCGAGAAGGCCACGACATCGCGACATGCCAGGCCTTCGTTCGTTCCGTCGTTGAGGTTCTGATGTGTGCCGTCGACGACTCCGAATGCCGAATCGAGACTGCGAGGAACGGTGTCGGACGTTGCCAGGGTTCCCGTGGGTGGCGGTTCAGTTCCCGCAAGGGACCAGAGATCAACGGCGAATCCGTGGTTCTGTGACGTGATGTCTATGGTCCCGCTCTCGAGCGAGCGCACCGGATGGTTCCCGCCATGATGTCCGAACGGCAACTTGTAGGTTCGGGCACCGAGCGCCAGGGCGAGGAGCTGGTGCCCGAGACAGATGCCGAACAGGGGAACTCTCCCGAGAATCTCGCGAACTGCACCGATCGGGCCCGAAAGTGGCTCCGGGTCTCCCGGACCGTTGGAAAGGAAGACGCCGTCGGGATCCAGGGCCATGACGTCGGTGGCCGACGTCCCTGAAGGCACGACGGTGACCGCCAGTCCACGGTCGGTCAAGGCGTTGACGATGGCGCGCTTGATCCCGAAGTCGTACGCGACCACGTGGCCCAGTTCCGTCCCCTTGGCCGGGCGGTGATAGGCGTGATCGGTTGTGACGCCACTGACGAGGTCGGTGCCCAGTAGCGGCGGGGTGGATGCGGCGATGTCTCGTAGCTCCGAGACATCGACGTCGGTACCCATCGCTACCGGCATCGCCCCGAACTGCCTGATGCGACGCGTCAGACGACGGGTGTCGATGCCCGATACGGCAACGACGTCGTTGGCGATCAGGTACTCGCTGAGGTTCCCCTGTGATCGCCACGACGATGCCGGTGAGATCGAGCGCATCACGACACCGCGGGCATGGATTCGATCGGCCTGGTCGTCTTGGTCTGTGACACCGTAGTTGCCGACGTGAGGAACCGTGAACGTGATGACCTGGCCGGCGTATGAGGGGTCGGTGATGATCTCCTGGTACCCAGACATGGAGGTGTTGAAGACGATCTCGCCCGTGGCGACACCTTCGGCGCCAACGGCGATGCCGTTGAGTACCGTGCCGTCGGCGAGTGCGACGACGGCGGGATTCACGAACCTGCCTCGTAGGTGATCCTCCCCGACAGGATCGTCGTGCGCACTCTCCCTGTCCGCTGCGTCCCGAGATACGGCGTGTTCCTCGATCTGGATCGCGTCGTTTCCGGCGTCCAGGCAGCAACCGGGTCGAAGACGACGAGATGGGCGGGTTGGTCTACCGCCACCGCAAGACCGTGGGCGGGGATCTGCCCGATACTCGCCGGTGTGATCGAGAGCGCTTCGAAGAACCGTGACACGTCGTCACCGATGGTCTCGACGGCTACCGATGCCGCCCATTCGAGTCCGGTCACGCCGTTGGGCGCATGCTCGAACGGCACTTCCTTCTCTCTCGCTGCGTGCGGTGCATGATCTGTGGCAACGATGTCGATGATTCCGCTGCGTAGCGCCTCAGCCAGAGCGTCACGATCATGCTTGGTGCGAAGCGGTGGCATCATCTTGAAGTCCGGATCGGTCGTCTCGACGTCTGTGTGATCGAAGGTCAGGTGATGCGGCGTGACCTCACACGTGACTGCAAGTCCATCCTCCTTGGCGGCGGCGATCAACTCGACACCTTTCGCCGTCGAGACGTGCTGGACGTGATAGCGCACGCCTGTGAGGCGGACGAGTGCCAGATCCCTCGCAATAACGATCTCTTCTGCCTCCGACGGGATCCCGTACATCCCGAGCCGTGACGATACGGCACCTTCATGCATGAATCCGTGGGCGCTGAGCGTCGAGTCCATGGCGTGCTGGGCAACGACACCTCCAAGGTTGGCGATGTAGTCCATGGCCAGGCGCAGAACCGCGGCGTCGTCGACCGAGGTCCCGTCGTCTGTGAAGATCCGAACGCCCGCCTCCCACAACTCGTCGATGTGTGCCATGCGCTCGCCGAGGCGCCCCATCGTGATCGCACCTGCAGGGAAGACGTCTGTGTACCCCACACGACGTGCCCGTTCCGAGACGTAGAACGCGATCTGTGCATTGTCGATTGCAGGAACGGTGTTCGGCATGGCTACGACGGCCGTGTAGCCACCGGCGGCCGCGGCGGCCGTACCCGTCGCGATGTCCTCCTTCCACTCCTCGCCTGGATCTCGCAGATGTGTGTGGAGGTCGACGAGGCCGGGACCGACCCAGGCGCCGGAGGCATCGATCATCTGGGATCCTTCGAGGGCGTCGCCCAGTGCAACGACGGAACCATCTGCAATGCCAACGTCGGTCTGTTCGATACCCGTACGTGTGAGGACGGATCCTCCAGAAATCACGATGTCAAACATCGGAGTCACCTCCCAAGAGTGAAAAGAGCACGGCCATGCGGGCCGCCACGCCGTTGGTCACTTGTTGCAGAACGAGGGCACGCTCGTCGTCGGCGACGTCGTGACCGATCTCGACACCTCTGTTCATCGGGCCGGGATGCAGGACGATGGCGTCGGGTTTCAACCGGGCGAAGCGTTCGCTCGTCATCCCGTACCGCTTCGTGTACTCAGGGAGTGATGGGAATACAGAGCCTCCTCCACGCTCGGTCTGGACACGAAGGAGGTACACGACGTCCATCGCTTCCATCACCGCGTCGAGGTCCGTAGTGGTCTCTGCGGGCCACCCCGTCGTGTCCACGGGGAGGAGTGTCGGCGGTGCGACGAGAGTGACATTCGCGCCGAGCGTCGCCATCGCGAACATGTCCGAGCGTGCAACACGTGAGTGTTTGATGTCCCCCACGATTGCTATGTCGAGCCCATCGAGGGATCCGAAGCGTTGCTTGATCGTCAGACAATCCAGCAGTGCCTGGGTCGGGTGCTGATGAGCGCCATCGCCGCCGTTGACGATCGGGATGTCAAGCCACTCGGCCAGGCGCCACGGCGTCCCCGTCGCACCGTGTCGCACGACCATGAGGTCGACACCCATGGCGTGTACGGTGAGTGCGGTGTCTTTGAGCGACTCGCCCTTCGACAGCGAGGAAGTCCCAGGCGAGAACGACATCGTGTCTGCGGAGAGAGCCTTGGCTGCCTTCTCGAAAGACATCCTCGTACGCGTCGATGGTTCGAAGAACATCGTTGCCACCGTCTTTCCCCTCAGCGCCGGCACCTTGGGGATGGGTCGGGTGAGGACTTCGGCGAACTCATCGGCGTCGGAGATCAGATTCTCGAGCGTCTCCCGCTCGAGGCCTTCGGTCGTGAGGAGATGCTTCACGATGTCGCCTCCTTGCCGATCCAGACCCCGTTGTCACCGTCGATCTCAGAGAAACGGACGGAGACGTGTTCTTCGAGAGATGTCGGGATGTTCTTGCCGACGTAGTCGGCCCGTATGGGGAGTTCGCGGTGGCCCCGATCGACGATGACCGCCAGTTGGACTGCCGATGGACGGCCGAGGTCGGCGAGCGCGTCGAGCGCGGCGCGAATGGTACGGCCGGTGAAAAGGACGTCGTCTGCAAGCACGACCGTCTTGCCGTCGAGATCCTCGGGGATGTCTGTCGGACCGATACGGGTTCTGGGTCGTGTGTCGATGTCGTCGCGGTACATGCCGATGTCGAGGGAACCGGCGATCACTGCCTTGTCTTCGATCTCGCCAAGAGCCGTCGCGAGGCGTTCGGCAAAGGGCCTGCCTCTCGTCGGGATACCGAGGAGGACCGTTCCTTCGAGACCGTGGTTGCGTTCGACGATCTCGTGTGCGATCCGCCGTGTCACTCGCGTGAGATCATCCCCATCCATCACCTGCCGCATGAAGGGTCCTTTGCTGTCGTTGGTACAGAAACAGAAAAGCCGCACATCGAGATGTGCGGCAGCCGGCGTGTGCTCATGTTCGTTCCTTCTCGGCCTCACGGGACCGGGTTAAAGGGTGCTTGTTGGAGCCACTGTAGTACCGGGATCAGCGAATGGGCAGCGGTCGCTGAGTTGACAGTTCACAGTCGGCAAGCCTGGCCGTTTCTGGGTGCTTGCGCTTCGCCGGCAAACGGTAAACGGAGAACGGAGAACGGAGAACGACTGCTCCTTATCCGCTGGTCTTCTCGGTGTCTGATCGTCCCGGTTCTTCCTTCGCAACGGCGACCGCTGAAAGGATGCCGTTGACGAACGCGCCACTCTTTGCGGTCGAGAACTCTTTGGCGAGTTCCACGCATTCATCGATGACGACGCCGAGCGGCACGTCGGTGAAGAGCAGCTCGAAGGTGCCAAGGCGCAAGATGTTCCGATCGACTGCAGGCATGCGCTCGAGGCGCCATCTCGTGGAGGCGGCGCCTATCGCTGCGTCGATGACCTCTTTGTTCAGCCAGGCACCTTCTGCAAGTGATGCAGCCCTCGCCGAGACCTTCGTGATGTCAATGGCATCCATCGATCTGGCGTCGGCGGCGTAGAGCGCCCCAAGCGCGCCAATCCTCGCTGCGTCGGCCGTCATGTCACGCGCGTGATGTAACCGCCGGTGCGCGTGTCCACCTTCACGACATCACCCTGCTCGACGAAGAGCGGCGCCTGGATCACACGGCCGGTCGAGAGCGTGACAGGTTTCGTCGCACCCGAGACGCGGTCTCCTTTGACTCCCGGTTCGGCGAAGGTGACCTCGAGCTCCACCGATGCCGGAAGCTCGATGTCGACGGGAGTTCCTTCGAACATGGCGATCTTGACGGTCATCCCGTCCGAGAGGAAGTCGGCGTTGTCGCCGACGAGGTCCCCCGAGACGTTCATCTGCTCGTAGGTCTCGCCGTCCATGAAGTTGAAGCCCATGTCGTCCTTGTACAGGAACGTGTAGTCCCCGCGATCGATGCGTGCCTTCGGAAGGTTCTCACCGGCCCGAAACGTCTTGTCGAGAACGGCACCGGTGCGCACGTTCTTCAACTTCATGCGTACGAACGCCTTCCCTTTCCCCGGTTTCACGTGCTGGTGATCCACGACCGAGAAGAGGCCTTCTGGCAGGTTCAACGCCATGCCTGGCCGTACGTCGTTGGTAGAGATCATGGCGGAGTCCTCCTGGGCGGGTTCGCGGCGTCTACACGAGGTCGATACCTGCGAGGGCGGCACGTACGGTAGCGTCGTTCGGGTGTATGAGCACAGGCGATCCGAACTCTTCGAGGAGCACCATCCGCAGGCCCTGCGAATCTCGTTTCTTGTCGAGCGCCATCATGGCTCTCACCGCCTCAGCGTCCGCCTCCGGGGCCGTCAGCGGGAGACCGATCCTCACGAGCACCTCCTGCTGACGGGTGACACCAGCGAAGCCGAGATGGTGGGCGGCGGCGTGACCGGCTGCGACCATCCCGATCGCGACTGCTTCTCCGTGGGGTCGTCCTGTGGTCGACTCGATGGCGTGTCCCACGGTGTGGCCGTAGTTGAGGACCGCTCGAGAACCCCGTTCGGTGAAGTCTTCGTTCACGACTGCCACCTTGACCGCAACGGAGCGGTTGACGATGTCCTCCAGGTCGGTGTCGATCCCGTCCGCCTCGAAGGCCGCGATGATCTCGGTGTCCGCGATGAACCCCGTCTTGATCGCTTCTGCTGCACCGACGATCTTGTGCCGGCGTGGAAGGGCATCGATGGTATCGATGTCGACGATCACGGCTTCAGGATGTGAGAACACGCCGGCAAGGTTCTTCCCATCGACGTTCACAGCAGTCTTCCCACCGATAGCTGCATCGACCGCTGCGAGCAAAGTCGTTGCGACGTACATGGCGGACACGCCACGGAGGTAGGTCCCAGCAATGAAGCCGGTCACGTCGGTGAGCGCTCCCCCACCCACACCGATCACGATGTCGTCCCTGGTGAATTTGGCTCCGTTGAGGAAGCGGTAGACGTCTTCGACGATGCCGAGCTGTTTCGCCTCCTCACCGTCGGGCAGGGTGTATCCCGACACTTCGAACCCAGACCTGTGAAGGTCGTTCGCGTAGCGTTCGGCGAGGGCCACCGTCGATGGTTGGCAGAGGACGGCTACCCGGCGACCGGTACGCCGTGCAAGGAGCTCGGGGAGAACACTCGAGACGCCGTGGCCGACCAGGATCGTCGACACCGGCTCGTCACCTCTCCAGATCACGTGGCGACGCATCGGACGACCTCCCTTGCAACCTGGTCCGCATCTCGCGATGTGGTGTCGACGATGATGTCGGCAGCAGCGCTGTAGATCGCTTCGCGTTCGATCGCTATCCGCTCGAGGTCTTCCTCGCCACGTAGCAGCGGCCGATCCGTGGATTCCCCAGACAGCCGGGCGATGAGCGCGTCGGGTGGCGCGGTGAGGAGGACCGTTGTACCCGTCGCGCGCATGGTCGCGAGGTTATCCGGATCGAGGATGGCGCCCCCGCCGGTCGCGACGACACTCGTCTGTCCTTCGGCGATCGTACCGATCATGGCGGCTTCGATCCGACGAAACGCCGCTTCGCCTTCATCGAACAGTTCGGTGATCGTCTTGCCGGTTTCGGCGACGATCCGCTGGTCGAGGTCGATGAATGGGACACGGATCGAAGCAGCGACACGCACGCCCACGGTGGTCTTGCCCGTCCCCATCATGCCGATCAACCAGACGTGCTTCATCAGAACGACGCGAGGCGTGCCCGGTACGCAGCACAGTTCGTGGCGAGATCCCCTACGGTGTCGCCACCGAAGGATCTCGTCACCTCGTTGGCGAGAACGTAGGCGACCATCTGTTCTGCGACGACACCTGCTGCAGGTACCGCACACACGTCGCTGCGCTCTCGGAACGCTTTCGCTTCCGCCCTGGTGGTCACGTCGACTGTATCGAGGGCACGCATGAGCGTCGCGATGGGCTTCATGTACGCGGTCACCCTCAGAACGTCCCCGGTCGTCATGCCGCCCTCGAGGCCTCCTGCGCGGTTCGTACGTCGAGCGTAGGCATCGTCGGTGCGGATGATCTCATCGTGTGCCTGCGAGCCTCGCGCGCCCGCCTGAGCGAGTCCGTCCCCGATCTCGACGGCCTTGATCGCCTGGATCGACATGACCGCACCTGCAAGGAGGCCGTCGAGCTTCCTGT
>VAPK010732832.1_pt1 | contig 12638 bp, 10 predicted proteins | sample 3395031 | NCBI WGS metagenome assembly VAPK01 (sample SAMN08290443, study PRJNA428436) | hydrothermal vent metagenome | isolation source: Deep-sea hydrothermal vent chimney 1 | place: Pacific Ocean: Juan De Fuca Ridge | reverse complement strand
TGTTTAATAATATTAGTCAGGCCTTCCCTGATAATCTTAAACATGTTCATCGTCAAGAGAGATGAAGGGCGGCAGGCCTTGGGATTCAAGACATGATGCATCTCAAAATTTATGCCATGCGCCTCCAGGGTCTTAAAGCAATACTGCCTTAAATCGGCCAGCCAGCTCGGCCAGTTTACCTCACGACCGTCCAGGCTGTCCATATAATTACGTATTTCCAGCATGCTGTCCTGGCAAATATCAGCAATATTTTCCAAAACCCGGCGGTTCTCCTCATCCGTTGTCCGGGCGGCATTCATTTCGGCTAACAGTTTTATGTTAGTCAGATTACCGCCAATACCATCGTGGAGATCATTCACCAGCTGTTTCTTAACCTTCTCATGGCGCTTCCGTTCACTGATGTCACGGATAATAACTACCTCATGCTGCTGACCCTTAATTGTCAGATGGGCGGCAGAAAACTCAATAGGGATCTTTGTTCCCTGAGCGTTTACAGCCATAAGCTCAAAGGCCCGGCCGGAATCATTCAGGCGCTGAATATGGGCTCTAAGGGTAGCTCCCCGCTCCTCACCCTCATCATCAGATGACATTATGGTCTTAAAAATATTGGCCCCCATTACCGCCTCACTGCTGAAACCAAATATTTTTTCTGCCGCTGGATTCCAGTAGGAGATATTATCCTTCTGATCAATAAGAATAATAGCATCATTGGCGGTACTGGTAATGGCGGCATGCAGTTTTTCCCGCTCCTCTAATTCCTGCCGATAATTAATAATCGACTTCTGCATTCTGGTAAAACCATCGGCAGTCTCTTGAATCTCCTGGAAGATGGAGTCCGCCTTGATGGTGGGAGTCATATCATTTTTCTCAATGGCCCTGGCCGCTTCCTGGAGAGCAACCACCGGCCGGGTAATGGCTCTGGCAAAAGCCATGGCCAGCAGGGAGGCAATACCAGAGAGCAGCACCGTATAAATAATATTCAATTTCCGACTATGTTTTATCTCTCCAAGATAATCATCATCAGGAATATATACCCCGATAACCCAGGGCAATTTTTTATCGGCAAAGGGGGTGAACATGGCCGTATACCGCTTGCCCTTACAGAGAAAAGAGGTGAAGACCGGCTTTGGCAGACGCATATTACCATCCTTATCATAATGCCACTTCACCGAGGCAAAGGCCTTGGTAATCACCGGATTATCAAGCTCATCAACACTGGCGAGATGGGTGGCTCCTGTGGGGCCGGTATGGACAATCAAACGTTTGATATCATGATAGGCGATGACATCGCCATTACGGTTCAGCATAAATGCCTCGCCGGATTTACCGACCCGCAATTTACCGATAAAGGTAGAAAGCTCGGCAATATCAATATCCACTCCAACCACCCCCTGCAGACGGCCCTGGCTATTATAGGAAGAACCGGCTATGGTAATCCCAGGCCGCTGGGAGGTAAAAAAGATGTAAGGATCCGTCCAGACGATATGATTATTGCGAATGGCCTTCCGGTACCATGGACGCTGCCGCGGGTCATAGGTATCACTTGGATCGTTCTCCCGGGCAAGTATTTTGTAATTACTGTCCCGCCAGGTCAGCTGGCAGGTTCTACCCTTGGGGCCATATTTAATAATCTTGGTACGAAAACCATTTTTAATCCTGGAATTATCACGATTGACATAGAAGAAGTCCCCAGTCGGTGTCCCGAAATAGATCCCGGCCAAATGGGGATAGGTGGCCAGTTGATCGAAGAAATAACGTTCCAGGGCGCCAAATCCCACCGCGCTCTCATGAGTTACCACCCGGGAGCTTAGCAGCAATTTAGTAAGGTTAGCGGCGCTTCTGGCCTTATAGAGATGATTATACGACTGTTCCATGGTCAAGTCAGAGATATTAACCATAATATCCCGTGAATGACGCAGGAGGATGTGCTGTGAATTAAAATAGGAGGAGGGGATAATGATAAGATTAGCTCCCCATACTAAGAGAATTGAACCAATTATAGTCGCCCAGCGCATGGAAATTTTCATCATAACCCCCAATAAGGATACTAAAAATACAATCAGGGTACAGATACCCATAAATACCCCGGCCGGGGTATTTATTAATTACTACATTTTGTGCTATTATATAAATATTCCATTAATGAATATAAATAGTATCTGTCCAGACCATGATGAATAGTCAAACCAACAATAACAGCCAATATCCACAACCGCTGCCAATATCATTTGCCCGCAAGCAAATGGGGAGCGGCCCTGTCAGGCCGGCTTGCTTAACCAAATACGGCTATGGCTATTATCTGTTCTGGGGTAACTCCATGGAGCAGGCCTTTAACAAAATGATCGACTTTTGGGAAAAAAGGCGGCTTGACAGCAATGAGTCATTAGTTCTTGAGATGCGGGATCTGGATCAATATCTCGTAGAGAACGGCTTTGTCCCCCCGGACAAAGAAGAAGAATCCCTGCGGCTGGCTGGAATAATAAATCAGTTTAATAATAATCAACCACCACGCAGTCACTAAGGGCCTGTAAATTTATCCCTCGGCCTTATAACCCTTTTCCCGCAGATAGTTTTCAATATCAAGCGGCGAAAATCCAATTTTTTCCGCCACCCTATGGGCATGACTGTCTCGCGATATCCCCGAAATCATCCTATAGGTAGGTTTATCATCCTTAAAGTCCGCATGCAGATATTGTCCCTGGCCCTGTTCACAGAATCTATCCACCAACTCGTAACTGTGAGTTACCAGCATGGTATTATTACCAATGGCAAGAAAACCATTCATAATATCCACCGACAGGGTTATCTTTTCATTGGTGGTGGTACCTTCAGCTATCTCATCTAAAATAGCGAGACTACGGGGAGTTACCGAATAAAAGATATCCCTTGTAACCTTTAATTCCGTACCGAAACGGCCCTCATGGTCTGCGAGACTATCAAAGGAGGGGGCCTGGTAGGTTATATGATCGGCCATATTAATCATAGCGGCACTGGCTACTACGGGTGCCCCAATCTGGGCCAGAAGCTGATTCTGGACGATGGTCTTGCAGTAGGTGGTTTTACCGCCACTGTTAGGGCCGGTGATAAAGGTCATCCGAGCCTTGGTCAGGTTCACATCATTGGCCACAAAATTTGGATCATCCTTGGCACTAATGGGATTACGCAGACCGCGGGCCACAAAGAAATGACTGGTCTCATTGGTAATCTCCGGGATGGTCGTTGGGTGCGGCATATCTTCCGCGAACCGGACAAAGGACAATAACTCATCAATGGCCGCCACCGCCTCAAGAGCAGAGCCGAAACGATTAGATTCCAGAAGCATCTCTCGTACCGGCAGAATAGCAGTTTCGTAATCTATGATAGGCTTAATCAGCAAGCCGTAAAGACCGCCGCCTGCCGTCATCATGGTGAAGAGCAGACAGAGAACCAGGGCCTTGGGGGGATTCATGAATGGAATAAGCCAACCGGCCAGAAAAAAGAGAGCGGCAAGACCCGGCCCCCAGAAACCAAGCCCCAGGCGGGTGGGATAAAAGCGTAATCCCGGATTAAAAATGGTCTTGTCACTCCTGGCTTTAAGACCGCTCAAGGTACGATAAACCGGGCCTTCCACCATCTCTCTGGTAATAGAACGGTTAAAACTCTTAATGGTCTTAACCATGGAATCCAGATAAACCGTCTCCGGCTGCGGAATTTTTTTGACCAGAGTCATCATCTTCTCAATGGCCCGCATGGCTTTTTTATAATCACCATAAGCCGTCATTGGGTGAATGTGGGCATTAAGAAATGTAAATATATCCGCCTCTCCCTCATGGAAACCGACAAGAAATTCCTTAATCTCCTTCTGCAGATTGACATTGGCAGCCAACTCACAGAAGGCGTCCTGCTTGGCGTACACCAGCTCAATTGATTCAGGCGGGTTAATGAGAGAATGGCAGAGATGAGCAGCTCCGACAAAGGTCTTAGTGTAATCTAAGGACTTAAAGAGTTTGTGAATCTCAATGGTTTCTAAGGTACGTTTATCTATTACGGTTTCAGGCAGGAGTTCAAGCATTTTTTCGCTGCTGACCTCATCACCCTCTAACCGTTCATTTATAACTTCATTTCTAAAATTGAGCTCAATAATGAGCTTTTCACTGTCAACCTTTTCCATACATCTCCAGACAAAAAAGTAAAAAAGCGCCCCATTGACAAGGCGCCGCTTAATAAGCAAAATATAACACTGCATATATTCCATAAGAAAACAATAATAGCAAGGAGCATCTACTGCCAGCCGGCATTTACAGCCTGCCGTCTGGAATATACGGGCTCTGAATAACAAGATGAATCATCGCCGAATAACCTCTTATTTTTAGCTTGTACCAAGCTAATATTTTGTGATACAAAAATATAATTGAATTGGTAACTGTTCAGTTGCGCCCAATCCGGAGTTTCGCAAGCCCGCTTACCTGCTGAACGGTATTATCAACCATATCTTGGACACATCCAGAGTCTGCGCTTTCCTGAACAGTTACCCAAGAACCAAGGTATTCCTGATTTCAATTTTTAACATCATGGTGAAAAATAATGAGCAACAAAAATGAACCAAAGATTATAATTATTGATGAATCAACAGTGGAGGCCTCCTCCCTCATGGTACTTCTAAGTCCCTTAAGCCGAAATATCAGCATCTTCATGGATTACGAGAAAGGTCATGACGCCATCAGCCACACCTTAAATGCCGACAGTCACTTCGATTTGCTGTTCATCGTCTTCCCCCCGCCAAACGCCAATGAAGAAAAAAACAAGCTGGCCATCAAAACTATGGCGCTGGCCCTGCGCAACGGCTCAGCAGAACGTACCATTATTCTGGGCGGCGGTAAGATGCCGCCCAGATATGCAAAAATCAAAAACGGGGAACACCTGCTCTCCAAACCTATTACCCGTCAGCGGCTCAAAGAGGTACTACGCCCCCTGGGCTATGATCTGCCGCGTCTGAACTGCTGGGAATACATGCACTGCGGCCGGGAACCCAACGGCCTGCGCGTCAGTAGCCAGGGGGTATGTCAAGCCGCACTGGAATGCGCCGCCTCTGATATGCATGGCGGTAAGAATGGCGGCCGGGTATGCTGGGCCGTCAGCGGCACTCTTTGCGGCGGCTGCGTGCAGGGTTCTTTTGCCTGTAAGATAAAAGACTGCATGCAATGCGATTTTTACCATCTTGTTCAAAAGGAAGAGGATGAGGTCTTTGAGAGCATTGATTCCATCCTCAACCGTCTGCGCCATAAACGAGAGCAGTTAACGGATTAGCGTCATTCAATAATTGCATTTACCATCCTGGTCAGGTAACATAGGGCTCATAAACAGATCACGAACTAATGAGTTTAGTTCTTTCCAGTTAATCACTTCCAATATATTACAATGATAACCCTGCTTGACTATGGTGCCGGTAACGTCAGAAGCGTCCGTAACGCCATTAAAAAATTAGGCTTTAAGATTAAAGACGCGGCCTCGGCCAGAGACATTAACCAGGCTGAAAAGTTAATTTTCCCAGGAGTAGGCAGTTTTGGCAGCGCCATGACCCGTCTGCGGGAATTAGGTTACATAGATGCCCTGCGGGACTATTTATTGGCCGATCGGCCCTTTCTCGGCATCTGTCTCGGACTCCATACCCTGTTTTCCGGCAGTGAGGAGTCCCCCGGCATCGAAGGGCTGGGGATCATTCCCGGCGCCGTGGGCCGTTTTGACCTTGGTCTTGCCCCGCTTGCCATTCCCCATATAGGTTGGAACGGTATCCAACGCCGCAAAGATTCCATCATTTTTGATAATTACAAGAACGAAAAGCTCTATTTTGTCCACTCCTATCGGGCCATGGAGACAGATGCCAACCGCGGCTGGATTCTCACCACCACCAATTACGGAGAGGAGTTTATCAGTTCTGTAAACCGGGGCAATGTCTGTGCCACTCAGTTCCACCCCGAAAAAAGCGGGGCCGCCGGGCTCAAAATTCTCCAGAACTTTCTATCCGCGGATAAAGTGCTTGAGTTGAGCAGCAAACCAGCAGCCACCGACAACGAGACTAAGCTGGCAAAACGAATTATCGCCTGTCTTGACGTCCGCAGTAATGACAACGGTGATCTAATCGTCACCAAAGGCGACCAGTACAATGTCCGGGATGAGGGTGAGGTGAGAAATCTTGGTAAACCCGTGGAACTCGCCCGTCGGTATTTTAAGGAGGGGGCCGATGAAATAACCTTTCTGAACATCACTGGTTTCCGGGATTTTCCCCTAAAAGATCAACCTATGTTAGAGGTCTTAAAACGTACCTCAGAACAGGTTTTCGTACCGCTGACCATCGGCGGCGGCATCCGCGACTTTACCGATTCTCAGGGCCGCGATTACTCGGCCCTGGATGTAGCTTCAGAGTATTTTCGTTCCGGAGCCGACAAAATATCCATCGGCAGCGATGCCGTGTACACGGCAGAAAAATACCGCCTCCAGGGCCTCCATGATAACGCCATCAGCCAGATTTCAGAGCGTTATGGCAGCCAGGCGGTGGTCATCTCTGTCGATCCGAGACGAATATATGTCAAAAATGAGACAGAGGCGGCGGATCACCACGTCATAAAAACCACTCTGCCCGGCCCTAAGGGCGAGGAGTACTGCTGGTATCAATGCACGGTGAAGGGCGGCCGTGAGGGCCGTGACTTGGATGCCCTGACCCTGGCCCAGATCTGCGAAAAGCTGGGAGCTGGCGAGATATTACTGAATTGTATCGACCGGGACGGCACTAATATGGGATTTGACCTGGAGCTTATTAACCTGATACGTGATAATGTCGGTATCCCGGTTATCGCCTCCAGCGGCGCGGGCTGTCCGGCCCATTTTGCCGAGGTCTTTGCCAGCACCAGAGCCGAGGCCGCTCTGGCCGCCGGCATATTCCATCGCCGGGAGGTGCCGATTGGTAAGGTCAAAGAGTATTTGGCCAAGGCTGGAGTGGAGATCAGAAAGCAGTAAACTGCCCTACTGCGGTTCCAGATGAATTACCACATCCACCACCTGAAGATCGGAGTTTATGATACGGTTTTTAACCGCTTTGCCTATTTCATGGCCCTGGCGGACAGTGATATCCCCATCCACCACCATATGAAGGTCTACATAAAGCCTGGCCCCAGATAAGCGGGCCCGCAGGCGGTGAATATCGCATACCCCCGGCATCAGCATAGCTATTTCTCTAATTTGTCTGCAAATCTCATCATCGGCGCTGGTATCAACCAGTTCCTTTAAACCAGGCAGCATAATTTTGTGAGCGGCTTGCAAAATAAACAGGGCAACTACAACCGCCCCCAACCGATCCAGAAAGGCCATCCCCGGCAGCACAATACTAGCGACTATAGAAACCAGCGCCGGAATAGAACTCATGGCATCACTGCGATGATGCCAGGCATTCGCCAGAACCGCGCCGCTACGGCACTTCTCCCCCGCCTGTCTTGTCCAGCGGTAAAGCGCCTCCTTCACCAACACCGAGAGTGCCGCTACTCCGGCGGTGATCAGATCCGGCCGAATATGCCTGCCGCCATGAATGGTCAAAAAGGCCTGGCGGATAATCCCCACCGCGGCCAGCACCAGCATCAACCCCACAAAAAGGGTAATAATAGTCTCAATGCGGCGATGGCCGTAAGGATGATCCGCATCCGCCGGTTTAGACCAGAAATAAGAACCGATAATGATTGCCAGATCAGAGATGGTGTCCGACAGACTGTGGATGGCGTCTGCCACCAGGGCCTGACTATGCCCCACTATCCCGGCCCAGAATTTAACCGTTGTCAACAGGATATTAACTATCAGACCGACAACAGTAACAAAACGAATATAACGGGAGTTATTGTACTTTTGAATGTTCAGGGGAGGCATAGCAAATTTCACCTTCCGAATTAATATTTCGTACCAGTTCACCATGGGTATCCATTTGGAGTAACCCCGAGCCGTATGAGTTCACCAGTGTCTTAGATTCGGAGTCTGCACTTTCCTGTTCGATTTGGACTCTAACCTATACTCCCTATCAATATGAGGAGTTCAAAACCGGCGAAGATGAGGTGCTGGTAAACTCTTACAACATTTCACCCCTCAGGGCCTTGGTACAGTTGATTTTTTACTATGTACTCAGCCACCGCTGCCGGGGTAAGAGTGCGGATATCCCGCCCCGCCGCCACCGCTGTCCTGAGCATGGAAGATGAAACAGCATGAGCCTCCATGGCAGGCACATATATTTCCCCTGCCACTCCCGCCGCCTGCCAGCTTTTACCATCATCCACCGTGCTGAAGGCAGGAAAAAACTCCGTGATGTATTCAGCCGCCGGTATCAGACTGCCGGGACGGTTCAAAATCACGAGATGAGCCTCGTCAGGGAGCAAATCATACTCCTTCCAGGTATGAATGTCAGCAAAGGCATCAAGCCCGATAATAAAATAAAGCTGCGATCCGTTGCCCTGCCGCAGAGCGCGGAGGGTGTCAATGGTAAATGAGGGGCCGGGTCTCTCCCCCTCCATGGCGCAGGCCGAGAGACCCGGCTGCCCGGCAACAGCCAGTTCCAGCATGGTTAGCCGTTCTCTAAATTGGGTGATGGGGCTACCGCCCTTATGAGGAGGCCGAGCAGCAGGCAGCATAAGAACCCCATCCAGCGCGAAGTGTTCCCTCACCCCCAAAGCGGCGGATAGATGACCATTATGTACCGGATCAAAGGTACCACCGAGAATGCCGATCTTTTTCCCTCTGCCCCAGACTCTGCCCATTACCCTAACCCAGGCGGCCTGATTTCAGATTAGCAGTCACTCCCGAACCTGACCGCTGCCGTAGACAATAAACTTCTTAGTGGTCAATTCTTTCAATCCCATGGGGCCATAGGCATGCAGCTTGGTCGTACTTATACCGATTTCCGCCCCCAGGCCGTATTGACCGCCATCGGCAAATCTGGTGGAGGCGTTAATCATCACCGAAGAAGAATCCACCTCCCGGATAAAGCGCTGAGCGTTGGCGTAGCTCTCGGTGAGAATGGTCTCCGTGTGCTGAGAGCCGTGGGCAGCAATATGATCCATGGCCTCATCAATATCAGCCACCACCTTCACGGCCAAAATCAACTCCAGATACTCCCGATCCCAGTCTGTATCATCGGCGGCCTGAGCTTCAGCCCAAAGGGCCATAGTCTCAGAACACCCCCGCATAGTAACTCCGGCCTCAGCAAGACGTCTGCCGACAAAGGGCAGAAATTTCGGGGCCGCCTCCCTGTGTACCAGCATAGTCTCCAGGGCGTTACAGACTCCCGGCCGCTGGGCCTTACTGTTAAGGATAATAGCCGCGGCCATCTCAAAATCGGCATTATAATCCACAAAGGCATGACAAACGCCCTTATAATGTTTCAAGACCGGAATTCTGGACTTCTCGGCCACAAAGCGGATAAGCCCCTCACCGCCGCGGGGGATAATCAAATCTATATAGGCCTCCTGGGTTAAGAGGGCATTAACCGCCTGCCGGTCAGTGGTGGGAATCACCTGAATAATGGCGGCTGGAGCCCCCTCGGCGGCTAAGGCATCCTGCAAAATTTTAGCGAGAGCCAGATTAGAATGGATGGCCTCGGAACCGCCGCGCAGGATAACGGCATTCCCGGCCTTCAGGCAGAGAGCGGCGGCATCAATGGTAACATTAGGCCGTGACTCATAGATCATGGCGATAACCCCCAGAGGTATCCGCATGCGGCCCACCGTAATACCGCTGGGCCGTTTATTCATCTCGCTGATCTCACCCACCGGATCAATCAGGGCTGCTACCTCACGCAGACCGTCAATCATGGAATCAATGACCCGGTCTGACAAAGTCAGGCGGTCAAGCATGGCGGCGGCAAGTCCCTTTTCCCGACCTGCTCTCAGATCTTTTTCGTTTTCCTGCTGGATAATCTTAATCTGCTGCCGCAATTCATCGGCCACCCGGTTCAAAACCCGGTTCTTGACCTCGGTTGACATGGAGGCCGCCGCCCTGGCGGCCAGCCTGGCCTCTCGGGCCATCTGGGTTATGGTTTCCTCTACAGACATAATATCCCCCATTCCTTTTTTGACTGATTGCCGCTATAACAGCACCAGATTATCACGATGAATAATCTCCTCGCTGTCAACAAAACCTAATATCTCTTTGATTTCCTTACTCTGTCGCCCCTGGATTTTCCTGATATGACGAGCGGCATAATTTACCAGACCGGCGGCGAGAGGCTCGCCGTTAGCATCTAAGCAATGCACCGGATCACCAATTCCGAAATCCCCTCTAATTTCGACAATTCCAGAGGGCAGCAGACTCTTGCCTCCGGCCATAATCGCCTGGCAGGCCCCTTCATCCAAAACCAGAAAGCCCTTGGGACGGAGGGTATAGGCAATCCAGTGCTGGCGGCTGTGCATAATTTCATCCTGGGGCAGAAAGAAGGTACCCACAGGCTCCCCGGTAAATAGACGCCGCAGAATCCCGGCCTCCCGGCCGCAGCAGATTAACGAACTACCGCCCCGCGCCGCCACCATCCGGGCCGCCATAATCTTGCTGCGCATACCGCCGGTACCCAGGGCACTGTGGACATGCCCGGCCATATCCTCCACCTCCTGATCAACACGCACCACCGTATGTACCAGCCGGGCCTCGGGATCAAGAGCGGGATTAGCGCTGTAAAGGCCGTCCACATCCGTGAGGCAGATCATAATATCCGCCCCGATGAGATTGGTGGTCATTGCCGCCAGGGTATCGTTATCACCAAAGCGCAGCTCCTTAACGGAGACCGTATCGTTTTCGTTAATTATCGGCAGAAGCTGCCAGTCAAACATGGTAAAAATGGTATTGCGGATATTCAGATAACGATCACGATTGGCCAGATCATTATGGGTGAGCAAAACCTGGGCCACCTTTTGCTGCCGGGCCTCAAAGATGTCCTCATAGACCCGCATCAGGGCACCCTGGCCAAAGGCGGCCGCAGCCTGCTTTTCTTTCATGTTCAGGGGCCGGTTACCGAGCCCCAAAGCCTTACGGCCGGCAGCCACGGCTCCTGAGGAAACCAGAATAATCTCCAGGCCGCTCTGGCGCAAAGCCGTTAGATCATGAGCCAGTTCCTCCATGACCGGCCGGTTCAAGCCCTGGGAGGTGGTAAGGACAGCGCTCCCCACCTTTACCACGAGACGCCGGGCTCCCTTTAAAAGCTGCCGCCGCCGGTTCAGGCCCTCATCAATATCGAGTTGAAAAGTCATTCCTCTGACACCGCCATAATGGCGGCCAGTTTATCCTTTAATTCCGCCATCCCCAGCCCCTCCAAGGCCGAGACCATCAAAACATCCAGCCCCTGTTTCTGAAAATGGCAGCTCAATGCCGCCAACTGCTCCTCATCGTCGATGAGGTCTATCTTGTTCAGAACAATGAAGCGCTGACGGCTGGCCAATTCGTCCCGATAGAGGCGCAGCTCCTCCTCTAAGACCTGATAATCCAGCCAGGGATCAAGAGCGGCAGCATCAATAACATGGAGCAGCACCTTAGTTCGTTCAATATGGCGCAAAAATGTGTGACCCAGCCCAACCCCTTGATGAGCGCCCTCAATGAGGCCGGGAATATCAGCGATAACGCAGGGGGTATCAGAATATTCAAATCTCAGGATACCAAGCTGAGGCTCCAGAGTGGTAAAGGGGTAAGCGGCGATCCGAGGCCGGGCCGCCGACAGCTTGGAAAGCAGGGTGGATTTACCAGCGTTGGGCAGGCCGATGAGGCCCACATCAGCCAATAATTTCAATTCGACCTTCAGCCAGCGTTCTTCACCCAGTTTACCAGGCGTGGCTCGGCGTGGAGCCCGATTATGGGCGGTGGCGAAACGGACATTGCCCTGACCGCCCATTCCGCCGCTGGCCGCGAGAAAACGCTCGCCCTCGGTTACTAAATCGGCCAGCAGCTCGCCGGTCTCGGCATCCTTGATTAAAGAACCACGGGGCACTAAGACAATTTTATCGCCCCCCTTGCGGCCATGGCGTTTCTTACCCATACCCGACACCCCGTTTTCTGCCATGAAATGAGAACGGTACTGAAAATCAGTCAGGGAGAGGAGGTTACGGCTGGCCTCGAGATAAACGCTGCCACCATGCCCGCCGTCTCCGCCGTCCGGGCCGCCCTTGGGAACAAACTTCTCCCGCCGGAAGCTCAAACAACCGCGGCCGCCGTCACCACCCTTAACAAAAAATTTAGCCTCATCAACAAAGGACATATCTCTCCGCCGCCCATAAAAAAACCGGATCAACAATTTCCCGCCAGCCGCCCGTTAAGGATCGTCCGCCGACAATAGCTGTCCGGTATATTAACCCTGTAAACAGGGATTATTAATTTGCTTCCGCCGGATATATGCTTACCCGCTTACGGTTACGGCCAAAATCTTCAAAGGTTACCACCCCGTCAATTTTAGCGAACAAGGTATAATCACGCCCGCAGCCCACATTGGTACCAGGATGGATCTTGGTTCCCAGTTGACGAACCAGAATATTACCAGCCTTAACAATTTGACCGCCAAAACGCTTGACGCCGCGCCGTTGTCCCTGACTATCGCGGCCGTTCCTTGAGCTGCCGCCTGCCTTTTTATGTGCCATGCTGAAACCTCTATT
>VAPK010726688.1_pt1 | contig 12645 bp, 12 predicted proteins | sample 3395031 | NCBI WGS metagenome assembly VAPK01 (sample SAMN08290443, study PRJNA428436) | hydrothermal vent metagenome | isolation source: Deep-sea hydrothermal vent chimney 1 | place: Pacific Ocean: Juan De Fuca Ridge | reverse complement strand
GAGGTGCACTAATAATGTTACATTTATTTACATAGAGACGCCCTATTTTGGCGTCTCTACAACCTCATCGGCAATGTTAAATATAAATAATTTCCAATACGCACGACAGCCGGTTTATCCTGCCCCTCTAATTCCATATCAATATATTCCTCATTAACATTCTTTAAAAAATCAATTAAAAAATGAGGATTAAAACCAACGATGAATTCGGATCCTCCATATTCAATAGGTATTTCTTCTCTGGATTCTCCAACATCAGGCGTATTTTTAGAGATAACCATTTTATCTATAAAAATTTCAAATTTGATTGCCTGAAAATCCGGTGTCGCTAATAAATTTGCGCGACGAATTGCCGCTAATAGTTCCTGTGCGTTCACGCGTATTTTCTTTTCAGTGAATCTTGGAATAACCTGATTATAATTCGGAAACTCTCCTTCGATAACGCGTGTGGCAATTAAAATATCATTAATATTAAATAAAACCTGATTAATACCTATAACAAAAGATACTTCACCTCCGCCTTCATTTAAATTCCTGTTAATTTCCTGAATAGCTTTGCTAGGAATAATAGCAGAGATATCCTCCTTTACATTATTTAATAATTTTTTCTCAATTTTAGCCAAACGCATTCCATCTGTAGCCACTAAACGAATATTATTATTAGATATTTCAAACAAAACACCATTTAAAACATAGCGGGATTCCTCATGAGAAACGGCAAAAGAGGTTAAGCAAATCATTTTTTTTAAAACAACTTGTTCAATCCTAATAATATCACTATCTTTAAATTTTGGAAATTTTGGAAACTCATCCTGAGAAAGTCCATGAAGCTTAAACCGGCAAGTATCCATACTAATTTCAATTTGATTATTTTTTTTCGCGTGAATCGTAACCTTCCCTGAAGGTAATTCTCTAATCACATCGCTAAATCGTTTCGCTGGAATAGTTATCCCTCCTTCTTCAACAGTTTCCACAGGTAATTCACAGGATATACCAATATCTAAATCAGTTCCGTTTAAACGTAAAGTTTCATTTTTTAATTCTAATAATATATTAGATAAGATCGGCAAGGTAACTTTTGAAGAGATAATATTTTGAACAGTCTGAATACCATTTAATAATATATCCTTTTGAATATTAAAAATCATGATGTTAAAAACCTCCTGAGTTACTATAAAATAAATTTTTTAAAATAGTTGTCGTAATAATAGGTGTTGTGGATTATTTGAATAAGAATAAAACTTATTGAAAACAATAGCTTTACAAAAAAATAACCTGTTAATAATCTGTAAATATATTTTGAATAGATGTGATTTTTTTGTGAAAACTTATTGAAAACTATTTTTTTAAAATTTCTTTTAATTCTTCTACTTTATTTATTATATTCTTATTATTCGCTTGTATTTCCCGTTCTATTTTTTTATAGGAATGTAAAACCGTTGTATGATCTTTTCCACCAAAAGCCTTACCGATTTCCGGTAAAGACAGGGTTGTTAGCTGTCTTGTTATATACATAGCTACTTGTCTGGGTAAAACAATATTTTTATGACGTTTTTTTGTTTTTAAATCAGCAGTAGAAACATTATAATAATTAGCTGTAGCTTCCTGAACCATTTCTACACTAATTGTTTTTACGGTTTCTCGCACCATGTCTTTTAAAATCATTTGGGCCATTTTTAAGGTAATGGTCTTTTCCTCTAATAAAGAATAAGCTGAAACGCGGATAAGGGCTCCTTCTAATTCCCGAATATTGGTTCTAATTTGTTCCGCAATAAAAAAAACAACATCATCCGGCACATTAATGGGTTCCTGCTCTATTTTTTTTCTTAATATCGCGACTCTGGTTTCAAAGTCAGGAGGTTGAACATCAGTGATAAGGCCCCAGGCAAATCTGGAAATTAATCTTTCTTCTAATTTGGCAATTTCTTTAGGGGGGCGGTCTGAAGTGATGATGATTTGTTTACGATTATTATGTAAATTATTAAAAGTGTGAAAAAATTCTTCTTGTGTAGACTCTTTTCCAGCGATAAATTGAATATCATCTATTAAAAGAACATCAATATTTCGATATTTTTTACGAAATTTGTCCGTTGACCTGTGGCGAATAGCATCGATCAATTCATTAGTAAACTGTTCGGAAGACATATAGCGTATTTTTAAAGCCGGGTGAAGATGATGAATTTTATGTGTGATCGACTGGATTAGATGTGTTTTTCCAAGGCCAACCTGCCCATAGATAAATAAAGGGTTGTAGGCTTTAGCTGGAGACTCAGCGACGGCAAGGCTGGCAGCGCTCGCAAACCGGTTAGATGGTCCTATGACGAAATTTTCAAAAGTAAAGCGATCAATAAGGTTGGATCGCAAATGATTTTCTTCCTGAAACCCGTGTTCCAGTTTGGATAAACGACTATAGGTTTTTTTTTTTAATATATTTTCATTGACGGAAAATTCAATGGTAACAGGTTTTTGAGAAAAGGTGTTAATCGTTTCTTCAAGAATTGTTTTATAATGATCGACAATCCAGTTTTTAAAAAAAACATCAGGGGTTTCAATTAAAAGCGTTTCAGAGGATTTTTCTTTAACCTGAAGATTTGAAAACCATGTTTCATAAGAGGCTACACCTACTTTTTCTTCTATAGAATTTTGAGCTGAGTTCCAAACGGTTGTTAGATTCATATATACTTAGTATTAAATAAGTTATAGTTTTGTTAAAAGAAATTCACAAGTTTTCCACAAGTGTGGATAACTCGTTAAAATGTGATTAAGGGTTTGTAAACAAAGAATCGGCATACGTTAAATCGTTCAATGGCGGCGCGCATTATTAAATATGCATAGAGTATTATTGTACAAACCGTAATTATAACAAAGAAGATTTTGATTGCAACAAGAAAGTTTAATCGCAGAGGTGCTTTGATAAAGTTTAGTGGATGTAAAAAATATTATTTGGTTTGGAAGTATAACTAAATAGTTGAGTTAGAGCAGAATTTAATATCTTGACTATCAAAAAGCCTGTGTTATAATTCTCAAATTATGAAAAAGAATCTAACAACACCAACGATCATAAAAGGTAAAAGAACGCACGGTTTTCGTAAAAGAATGGAAACAGCCAACGGCCGAGATATTATTAATCGTCGTCGAGCAAAAGGACGAAAACGGTTGAGCAAATAAGGGCACGGCATTCTTTGTCTATAATTAAATTAATACCAATTCCATTAAATAAGTACTCATTTAAAAAGTTTACTTACTCGCAAAAACGTCGAGATAAGTAAACTTAAATTAGGAATTAATTAGTGGATTTGGTATAAATATCGATTTAGGATAACCATTTCTGTAGGGAACGGGGGTATACCCGAGCTTTACAGGATAGTATTAATTGATATAAAATCTATTATGATTGCGATTTTCAAAATTTTTATAAAATCGTATCAAAAAATAAGCCGAATTTTTTTACCAAAGACATGTCGGTTTTATCCCTCATGCTCTCAATATGCCATAGACTCTTTGAGCAAATACGGTTTGTTTTATGGCCTTTTTAAGGCCATTGTTCGTATTGCCAAATGCTCACCTTTTTTTAAAGGTGGCTATGATCCGGCATAGATTATTTTTTGTAATTGTTAGAAATTTAGGAGTAAATTTTCTTCCTCGGACAGCCTCCTAGCGATTACCTATTTTTTTTATGGAAAAACGTTTTTTATTAGCATTTGCCCTTTCTTTTTTTGTTTTATTTGCCTGGTCGGCTATAACTCCGAAGTCGCCAGAAAAATCAAACATTAATTATTCACAACCAGTCGAAATAAAAAGAAACGCAGTGCATCAACGTGGTGCATTGGATTCCACGCCACCCCCACAAGAAGTTTCTGAAAAATCAGAAGTTGAAGGAATTCTTACAACTTTAGACTTAGAAAAACTTACTGTAAGATTTTCTAATCTAGGTGGAAATCTTCGGAATGCACATATTAAGGAATTTGATACAGAGCTGCCTATAATAAATATTGGAAATGTTTCCGGATATGAAAATGATGTGTTTGTTTTAGAGAAAGAAACCTCAAATAGTGTTCTTTATGTTTATGAGGATAATGATTATAAGATCTCTAAGAGGTTTGAGGTTTCCAAGGATGATTATACCATTCAGTTTGAGGTAAAAATTCAGAATAAAACAGAAATATCCAGAATGGACAATCTAAATATTGATGGATTTTTAATAGATGATGGTAGAGTGGACAATAATGTAAAAAAGAAGAGCCCAACGTATATGAGAGACAGGGCTTTATTTGAGTATGCCATATATTCAAAAGAAGGTATTTATAGAAAGAATAGAGCTTTTAAATTTTCTCATAAAGAGAGAAAAGAAGTTGAGGGTAAAGTTTATTGGGTTGGATTCCGAAATCGTTATTTTTGTGCGCTTATTAAACCATACTTTGATGTGAACGGTTATTTTATCAACCCTATAAATGATAAAAAATTAAAAATACAAATGCAATTGAGGGGGGAAAAAATTCCTCCAGGTGGGAGTACTAGTTTTTCTTCTCTAATTTATATAGGGCCGGAAAATTTAGATATTCTGAAAAAATATGATGTAGGTTTTGAAAAAATACGTAGATATTATAAATTTGGTCTTTTTGATGCGATCGCAAAATTAATTTATAGTATCATGCAAATGCTTCATAGAGTAATTCCTGTTTGGGGTGTTTGTATTATGTTTATTAGTATTATTATTTATTTTTCAATGTATCCTATGACAATGCGCAGTATGATGTCTATGCGAAAAATGCAAGCTATCCAACCTAAAATGGCAGGTCTAAAAGAAAAGCACAAAAATAATCCTCAAAAATTAAATAAAGAAATGATGGAGTTATATAAAAAGCATAAGGTTAATCCTTTGGGGGGATGTCTCCCTATGATTTTGCAGCTTCCGGTTTTTATTGGGCTTTATCAGGTTTTGTGGCGTTCGGTATCATTTAAGGGTTCAAAATTTTTATGGATTAGAGATTTGTCTGCTCCGGACAGGCTATTTATTTTTCCATTTTCACTGCCAATTATAGGAAATGAATTTAATTTATTGCCAATTCTTATGATTTTTGTGATGGCATTTCAGCAAAGATTATCAGCAAAAAACATGGCAGCAAAAGATCCTCAGCAGGTTTCACAACAAAAAATGATGATGATAATAATGCCGTTAATGATGGGTTTTATTTTTTATAAATTTGCTAGTGGTTTAACATTATATTTTACAATGTTTTATTTATTTTCTACTTTTACACAATGGAAAATGTCCAAGAAGCAACCGTTGGAGGTGAATTAAATGGATAAAAACAAATCCAAGGGGTTTGAGTTTGAGGGCTGCACCGTAGAAGATGCTATTAAAAAAGCGGTTGATCAAATGGGGGTTTCGCGAGATGAGATCACGGTAAAAATTGTATGTGAGGAGAAAAAAGGGTTGTTTGGTATGGAGGGAGCAAAACCGGCAAAAATTAAGGTAACAAATAAATAAGAATGATTCACGTTTCACGTGAAACATGAGAGGCCTTCTAGTGGCTAAAATCATTTCTATATGTAATCAAAAGGGTGGAACAGGAAAGACAACAACAACTGTTAATTTGGCTGCGGCCTTGGCAGAGCATAATAAAAATGTTTTAATTGTTGATTTAGATCCTCAGGGTAATGCAACAAGCGGGGTTGGTATTAATAAAAATGAGTTAGAATGTTCGGTTTATGATATTCTTTTGCATAAGACAGATGTTCAGAAGGCGCGTATTAGATGTGTATGTCCAAATTTGGATGTTATTCCGTGTAATATTAATCTCACAGGAGCTGAAATCGAGCTTGTTGGGGCTTTGTCGCGAGAAACCCGTCTTAAAAAAGCTTTAGAAGTGGTGGAAGACGAATATGATTACATTTTTATTGATTCTCCTCCATCGTTGGGCTTACTTACACTGAATTCCTTAGTGGCTTGTCGGTCGATTATTATTCCTATCCAATGTGAATTTTATGCTTTGGAAGGGGTGTCCCAATTAGTTAATACCATTGGATTAATTCGGGATGGTTTGAATGCAGAATTGTCTATTGAGGGGGTTTTGTTAACAATGGCAGATTTTAGGACAAATTTAACAAATGAAGTAATCAAGGAAATAAGAAATTATTTTAAAGATAAAGTGTATAAAACGGTTATTCCGCGTAATATTAGACTTAGTGAGGCTCCAAGCCATGGTAAGCCCATTACATTATATGATGGAGCATCTATAGGGGCTAAAAGATATAGGGATCTCGCTAATGAAATTTTGGGAAGTCTGATGCAAGGTGAATTAGAAATGGAAGGTTCAAAAGCGCAAGAGCAGTTGAAATTTGAATAAGTGCTTAAGGGGAATTTATGGAAAATAAAGCTTTAGGCAAAGGGTTGTCTGCCCTTATTCCTGAAAAAAAAGAAATTCGGATTGGTGAATCTGTTTCTTTTTTGAATACATTGTCCATTCAGAACAATAGTTTGCAGCCACGTACAAATTATAATGATGCGAGGTTGGAAGAGTTAAGAATTTCAATAAAAGAAAAAGGAATTTTGCAACCTATTCTTGTTCGGAACAAGAATGGACAATATGAGGTTGTTGCCGGTGAGCGCCGTTTAAGAGCTGCAAGAGATTTAGGTCTGGAAGAAGTTCCTGTTATTGTTAAGGAACTTACAGATCAGGATGCTTTAGTGATTGCTTTGATAGAGAATATTCAGCGAGAGGAGCTAAATCCTATTGAGGAGGCGGAGGCTTTTAAGCGGTTAGTGGAGGAATTTCAGTATACACAGGAAAAAATAGCACAATCTGTAGGGAGAGACAGAACTACTGTAGCTAATCTTTTGCGTCTTTTAAGGCTTCCGGAATCTATTCAAAAAATGGTTTATAGCGGAGATCTTTCGGCTGGGCATGCGAGAGCTTTGTTGAGTGTTGTAACAAAAGAAGAACAGATTAGACTGGCTAATTTGGTAAGGGAAAAGGCTCTTTCAGTTCGAGAGGTTGAATGTCTTGTTAAGCGGGGTGAAAGGGGTGCGTCGGTTCAAAAAATAAAACCTGTTAAAGATCATGAAATTGAGACCCTTGAAGAAGATTTGCGAAAAATTTTAGGAACAAAAGTGAGTTTGATTGCGAAGAATAAAAGAGGAAAAGTGGTGATTGAGTATTATTCTTTAGATGATTTAGATAGAATTATTAATTTAATTAAGAGATAAGGCATCGTTCAAAAATAACCTCGACAATCATGAAATAGGTGTTGTCGGGTTGAGATATATAGTTGTCGAGGTTATTTCTGAGCCGATCCTAAAAGGATTTGGTAACCGTTCACAGCATATCTCTTTCAGGCATAAATTTTGATTATACAGTCAAATTTATGCCTGAAAGAGATATGCTGTGAACGGTTATAGGATAAAAGAATTTATTATGAAACAAGCAGCACTTGTTATTGTTAAGCCTGATGGGATAAGTAAGGGGCTTGTCGGGGATATTTTTACAAAATTTAATACGTTAGGGTTAGATGTGGTGGCAATGCGCGTGGCTAATATATCGCGTGAACTGGCAGAAATGCATTATCATCATCTAAAAGGTAAGCCTTTTTTTAAAGAGACGGTTGACTTTTTTTTTGGAAAATTTCATAAGCGAAAGCAACTTGTAGTGATTATTTATTACGGTGAAAATGCTATAAAAAAATGTCGTAAAATTGCAGGGGCAACTAACCCTGAAGAAGCTGACCCTGAAAGTATCCGGGGAGCGTATGGTCGTATTACAACAAAAGGAGTTTTTGAAAATGTTGTTCATGTTTCTTCAAATAAAAAAGAGGCGGAGAGGGAAGTTAAACTTTGGTTTAATCCATCGGATATTATTGTCAATTTGTATCCAATAAAAATAATTCGAACACACAAAGAAAAGGTTTGGAAATGATTAAAGGAATGACAGGTTTTGGGAGTGCGCAGTTATCAAACAAGAAGGTTAAGGCTATGGTAGAAATTAAGACGGTCAATCATCGCTATATTGACATAAATTATTATTTACCAATAGGTTTTGCATCTCTAGAAAACAGGATTCGGCAGCTTATTCAAAAAAATATTCAACGGGGCCGTGTTACGGTTTCCGTAAAAATTACCCAGTATCCAGGACAAAGTATTTCGTTAAATAAAGAGGCTGTAAAAACACATTTGAAGTATGTCAATAGTTTGAGGCGGGAGTTTAAGCTGAAAAATGATGTAACGGTTTCGGATATTATTCAATTGCCAGGAGTTTTGATAACAAAGGAAACTTTGGTACGCCCCGAGGAGTTATGGACGGATTTAGAAAAATGTTTGAAAAAATCTGTAAATGGTGTTGTGACGATGCGCAAGCAGGAGGGGAAGAGTTTGTTTGTTGATGTTACAGGCCAATTGAAGCGTATGTTATTGCAAACAAATAAGATAGAGAAAAGGTTGGAATTGATTCTAAGAGGGAAAAAGAAAGAAGCAACAGATGAAGAGTTCAAGTCATTTCAAAAGAGCACAGATATTAATGAAGAAATTTCGAGGTTAAATCATTATGTTGATGAGATGAAAAAACTTCTTAAGGATTCGGGTTCGGTGGGTAAGCGCATGGATTTTATTGCTCAGGAAATGCAAAGAGAAACAAATACCATTGGCTCGAAGGTTCAGGATAAGACGGTTTCAAATGCTGTTATTGCTTTAAAAAGTAAAATTGAAAAAATACGTGAACAGGCTCAGAATATTGAATAAGGCAGGAAAAACCGGAAAAATTTTTATTATTTCCGGACCCTCCGGATCCGGAAAAACAAGTTTGTATAAAAAGCTTTTAGCAGGAAAACACAATTTGGCCAAATGTGTTTCTGTAACAACGAGGGAAAAGCGCTTCGGAGAGAAGCACGGAAAAGACTATATTTTTGTCAGCCGGAAAATGTTTTTATATAAGCAGCGTTCCGGTCACTTTTTGGAGTCAGAAAAAGTTTTTGGTAATTACTATGGGACCCCATATAAAAATGTTCAAAATTTGTTGTCTGTAGAAAAAAATGTTTTGTTGTGCATTGACGTTAAAGGGGCAAGAACGGTTTGTAGAAAGTTTCCAAAGGTTATCCGAATTTTTATTAAAACTCCAACATTAGAAGATTTAAAAAAACGTCTGGAAAAACGAGGTTCTGAAGATCAAAAAGTTATTTATCAACGTTTAGCAGAAGCCCGAAAGGAGTTAATGGAGGCTAAACAATATGATTATATTGTAGTGAATGATGATTTAAAGATCGCTGGTTTAAAGTTGGAAGATATTATTCAGAAGGAGCTTATGCAGTAAATTTTTAAAACGTTTATCTAGTAGAATTGGTATAATTGTCAGGTATAGTTTTTCAATTTGATATGAGCGTTTTTGTTTGTAAATCGACAATCTATAGGAACTAACTACTTGTTGACAACAAAAGTAGGCTGTGTTATAAGTAACCCTATTATTTTTGAATAAGATAGGGTTTTTTTACTATAATTTAAAGGTATCTTTTAAGGAAGGTATTAATATTAAATTAAGGAGAGAGTCACTATGAATAATCAACCTATAGAAGAATTATTGCCAAAATCAGATTGGAGTATTTATCGGCTTGTTCGTATGGCGGCGAATCGGACAACAGAATTGGCAGATGGGAGTGCATCTTTAATTAAAAAATCAGGTACGGATAAGCTGACAACCATTGCTCTTGATGAGATTTCTCAAGGTAAAATAATTTACAAGGGAATAGCGGAACAATTTTTACAAGATCAAAAGGCCGAAATAAAACAGGACGAAATTGAAGAAGAGTGATGACGTCGAAAAAAATTATTTTAGGAGTTACAGGAAGTATTGCCGCGTATAAATCTGCGGATATTCTACGGCATCTGAAGAAAAAGGGGTTCAAAGTTTCGGTAGTTATGACAGTCTCTGCTGAAAATTTTATAACCCCTTTGACCTTATCAAGTCTTTCAGGAGAAGAAGTTTATCGGGATGCGGCTGAAAAAGTTAAGGGTTCCTTTATGCCACATATTGATTTAGCGAGGAACGCCGCGGTTCTTTTGATTGCTCCTGCAACAGCAAATATTATTGGTAAAATAGCTCATGGAATCGCGGACAGTCTTCTTACGTGCATTTCTTTAGCAATAAAAGTTCCAATAATTATAGCTCCGGCGATGAATACGTCCATGTATCAAAATAATATTGTACAGGAAAATTGTTTGCGTTTAAAAAAGAATGGTTTTTTTTTTGTTGATCCGATAGAAGGTGATTTGGCTTGTGGGGAAATCGGAAACGGACATATTGCGGAAATTGAAGATATTGTCGAAAAGGTTTGTCAGGTTTTAGATAAAAAATAGAATATTTTCCGAGAAGGAGATTTTTGTTCAGAACAAGACGCGAACCGAAAAAAAACCGAAGGCGTAGGGAAATAAGAGTAATACTTTTACTTATACCAATTCCACTAATTAATTCCTGATATTAGTTTTACTTATCTCGACGTTTTTACGAGTAAGTAAGCCTTTTAAAGGAGTACTTATTTAATGGATTTGGTATTATTTCCTATATGTGTACGTTGAGGATTTTCTTGAGTTTTGCAACGCAGGTCTGGATAAAAAGATTATTCTCGGACAGCCTCCTAGTGGCGTGGTAGCCAAGTGGTAAGGCAGAGGTCTGCAAAACCTTTATTCAGCGGTTCGATTCCGCTCCACGCCTCCAAATATTCGGAAATGTTATATCAAAGTCATTAAATAATTATTCTATTTTTAGCTTTGCTATTCTCGTTAAACCGTCGAGATAAGTAAAACTAATATCAGGAATTAATTAGTGGAATTGGTATTAGTGGGCAAGTGGTGGAATGGCATACACGTTGGACTTAAAATCCAATGGCCGTAAGGCCGTGTGGGTTCGACTCCCACCTTGCCCATTTTGATATTGATAACTAGTGTCCCCTGAAAAATTGCTTTTAGAACGGCTGCATGGCGTATCAGTTTCAGGGCAAAGACGCTTTAAACATCCATTGTCTGACGAGCGAAGTGAGGAGTTTGGATGTTGAGTCTTTTCACTGATGCTTATGCCTTGTTGAAGTGGCAAAAGCCATTTTTCAGGGGACACTAATTAACGGTATGGGCGGTTAGCTCAGTTGGTTAGAGTGCTACCTTGACATGGTAGAGGTCACAAGTTCGAATCTTGTATCGCCCACCAGGATAAAAAAGATCATCCGTGCATGATAGTTCCCTTTCCATCCGGGAGAGGGTTAGGGTGAGGGAAAATTGGCGAATACATCAATAGCCCTCACCTATTTGCCTTCGGCAAAGTCCTCTCCCAAAGGGAGAGGAGAGATGAACAGTTACAAAAAATAAAATGGACTATAAAACAGATTTAGATAGATTGCGGCATAGCTGTTCTCATGTAATGGCTCAGGCAGTAAAAGAGCTTTGGCCTGAAGTAAAAGTGACTATAGGTCCGGCTATTGAAAATGGGTTTTATTATGATTTTGATAAACCAGAGCCCTTTATAGATATTGATTTAAAAAAAATTGAGAAACGGATGCGCCGTATTATTGAGCAAAAACCGGTTTTTACGCAAAGTTTTATGTCAAAGCAGGAGGCGGTCAATTTTTTTAAAAAACAGGATGAAAAATATAAGGTGGAGTTAATTAAAGGGATTGAAGATGAGAAAATTTCTATTTATAAAACAGGAGAAAATTTTCTGGATTTATGCAAAGGACCTCATGTAGAAAATGCGAGTGAAATAAAGGCCTTTAAATTGTTATCTGTTGCGGGGTCCTATTGGCGAGGTAATGAAAATAACGCACGATTACAGCGAATTTATGGGACGTGTTTTTTTACTCAGGAAGAATTGAAAGAACACCTTCATCTTTTAGAAGAAGCTCAAAAGAGAGACCATCGTAAATTAGGAGTTCAATTAGATCTTTTTAATTTTTATCCTGAGTCGGCAGGGGCAGGTTTAGTGTTTTATCATCCGGCAGGAGCGATGTTACGCAAAATTATTGAAAATTATATAGAGGAACAAAATATTAAACATGGTTATGATCTGGTTATGACACCGCATATTTTGAAGGGAAAGCTTTGGGATCAAAGTGGGCATTCTGAACACTACAGAGAAAATATGTATTTTTTTGAAGTGGACGGTGAAGAATATGCGGTTAAGCCGATGAATTGCCCTGGGCATAGTTTGATTTACAAATCCCGAATACGTTCTTATAGAGATTTACCAGTACGTTTTTTTGAATTGGGCACGGTTTATCGTCAGGAGAAAACAGGTGTTCTTCATGGGCTTTTAAGAGTTAGGGGGTTTACACAAGATGATGCTCATATTTTTTGCCGGGAAGATCAGGTTAAAACAGAAGTCGTGAGTGTTATTGATTTTATGTTTAATGTTATGCATGATTTTGGTTTTAAGGATATGACCATTGAGTTAAGCACCAGACCGGAAGATTTTATTGGATCGTTAGAAAACTGGGATGCAGCGACAAAATCTTTGGAAGATGCTCTAAAAGAAAAAAAGCTGGAGTATCAGGTTAATGAAGGGGATGGCGCTTTTTATGGACCCAAGATTGATATTAAATTAAGAGATGCACTTAAACGGGAATGGCAATGCGCAACGATACAATGTGATTTTTCTTTACCCGAACGGTTTG
>VAPK011267108.1_pt1 | contig 12649 bp, 9 predicted proteins | sample 3395031 | NCBI WGS metagenome assembly VAPK01 (sample SAMN08290443, study PRJNA428436) | hydrothermal vent metagenome | isolation source: Deep-sea hydrothermal vent chimney 1 | place: Pacific Ocean: Juan De Fuca Ridge | reverse complement strand
GCGAATTTCAGGCGGATGGGTACCGAGTATTTCAATCCTTCATCATGGACGAAGCTGACATCTTCGCCATCAAGGGCGGTCGCAATAGCACGTACCGCTTGGGTTTGGTTGACGCCTAATAATGCGGCTTTAGGCCGGTCGAGTTGCAGAACCCATTGGCTTGTGCCAGTTTCAACACTGTCATCAATATCGACAATACCGGGGGTGGCGGCAAAAAGCTCGCGAATTTCTTTGGCCACCCGAATTTGGCCAGCATAATCGAGCCCATAGATTTCCGCCACTAGCGGCGATAATACGGGAGGGCCGGGGGGCACTTCGACGATTTTTACATTCGCGTGATATTTTCGGCCAATGGCTTGTAAGGGTTCACGTAAGTCTTGGGCGATGTCATGGCTTTTGCGTGATCGGTGTTTTTTATCAACTAGATTAATCTGGATATCTGCTACATGCGAGCCTTCTCTCAAAAAATATTGGCGAACTAACCCGTTAAAGTTAATGGGGGAGGATAATCCGGCATACATTTGAAAATCGGTAATGTCTGGTGTATGTTGCAGTTGATGGCCGATTTCGGTTAATACCCGAGCAGTTTGTTCTAGACTGGTCCCTTCTGGCATGTCGACCACAATTTGGATTTCTGACTTATTATCGAACGGCAGCATTTTGAAAATCACGGCTTGGTTTACGGCCAGTAACAGCGATAAACCAATCAGTGTGAAAACAGCCAATAATAATAACCAGCGTTTTAATCGTGCATAGCGGCCAATTAAAAAACTGCCGATAACGGTGTTAAAAAAGCCATACATCAAGCCATGGTTTGGCGCGTGATGGTCTTCGCTATGCTGGGTAACTGAGTGTTGATTCTTAAAAACTTTATAAGCAAGCCAAGGTGTGATGATAAATGCCACGGCTAGCGAAATAAGCATGCCGAGGCTCGCGTTGATCGGGATGGGACTCATATAGGGACCCATTAAGCCAGAAACAAATGCCATGGGTAATAGGGCAGCAACCACCGTAAAGGTGGCTAAAATGGTAGGGCCGCCGACTTCATCGACGGCTAAGGGAATCGCTTCTGCCAAGGAGAGTTTTGCTTGGTGCATGTGGCGGTGAATGTTCTCCACCACGACAATGGCATCATCGACCAAAATACCGATAGAGAAGATCAATGCAAATAAGGAGACTCTGTTCAGGGTAAAACCCCAAGCCCAAGAAGCGAACAAGGTGATCAATAAGGTGATGATCACTGCCGAGCCCACGACAAAGGCGGCACGCCAACCTAGGGTGAGCAGTATTAGGACAATGACAATTAAGGTGGCAAAGGTGAGTTTTTTTATTAATGTTTTGGCTTTGTCATCGGCGGTTTTACCATAATTGCGGGTGATGGTGACTTGCACGTCTTGTGGTATGTAAATCCCTTGCAGTTGCTCGATGAATTGAATGATATCTTGGGCTACATTCACGGCGTTACTGCCTGGTTTTTTAGCGATGGCTAAGGTGACCGCTGGATAGATGCCTTGTTGCTTTATGCCTTTATCCGGCGCAGCGGAACCGGTACCAAACCATACGTAATTATCGGGTTCATCCGGTCCGTAACTAATATTGGCCACATCTCGCAAATAGATAGGGTGTCCATTTTTAACACTAATAATTAATTCACTGACCTCTTCCGCATGACGGAGAAAAACACCGGCCTGGACGGGCATTTCGGTATTATGCTCAACAATATTTCCCACATTTTTTGAAATGTTTGCCGCTTGTAAGGCCTGGCGTAAGTCATTGAGATCGATGCCGTAGGCAGCAAGACGAGTCGGGTCGAGTACCACTTTGATAGCACGTTCTGGGCCGCCAATGGTATAGATATCACGGGTCCCTGGAATACGCTTTAATTGAGTTTCCAGGGAGTGGGCAATTTTTTGTAATTCATAGCCATTAAATAACGCATTTTCACTCCACAAGGTTAGGCTGACGATGGGAACGTCATCAATGCCTTTGGGTTTGATCAGCGGTTGCCCAATACCGATACCTGCCGGTAACCAGTCTTGATTGGAATAGATTTTATTGTATAAACGCACGATGGCGTCGGTTCGGTTTTCGCCGACTAAGTATTGCACCGTTAAGATGGAAAGCCCGGGGCGTGATACCGAATACACATGCTCAATCCCGCGAATTTCCATTAATACTTGTTCCGTGGGTGTGCTAACGAGCTGCTCCACCTCTCTGGCGGAGGCACCAGGGAAGGGAATAAAAATATTGGCGAAGGTGACATTGATTTGTGGCTCTTCTTCGCGTGGGGTAACCAATACCGCAAATACGCCCGCTAATAAACCCATCAAGGCTAATAAAGGCGTGATTTCGCTTTGCAAAAACAGTTTGGCGATGGACCCGGAAATGCCTAGTTTTGTCGACATGACTTTATTCATTAATGGGAGGTTTGTTGTTTTTGCAGGAGACTGGCTTGGATAGGATCATCAGCCACCCGCTCACCTTCCATGAGTCCCGCTAATATTTCGATTAAGCCATTTTCCAACCGGCGACCAATTTTGACATAACGCATCCCGAGTTGGTCTTGATCATTTTTTACATATAATGCAGTTATTTCACTGCGCTGCACTAACGCACTAAAGGGAACAACTAATTTTTTGGTTTGACCGCGAATCAAACCGACTTTGACAAACATGCCGGGATAAAGCTCTGGGGTGTTTTTCGGCAATATCAAGCGCAATTGAAAGGTATGACTAAGCGGATCGGCTTGTGGGGATATAATGATATTCCCAATCGTTAATTCTCTGAGTGAGCCATTTTCGGGGAGCAGCAGGCGAGCCTTTTTAATTTTTCGAATGGCGCTAATCAGGCTTTGTGGCAAGTCCACTTGCACCCGCAATTGTTCCAAGGATAGGCCGGTCATGAGCGGTTTCCCAGGTTGAGCGATTTCACCCAGTTCAACATGGCGTTTTACCACAATGCCACTGTAAGGTGCTTTAATGATCGTGTGGCGTAATTGCTCTTTGGCACTGTCTAATTTAGCTTGTTCCATTTTGATGCGTGAAGCAGCGGCCTCAACGCGAGTTTGAGCATTATCCAGTGTGGCATCAGAGGCCAAGTTTTCTTGCTGGAGTTTTTTAATGCGATTCAATTCGGTTTTCGCTTCATTAAGTCGCACCAGAGTCTCCAACAGGCTAGCATTGGCCTGATTTAGTTGTGCTTTCTGTTCCGTATTACGCAATCGAATCAGCACTTGTCCCTGGGTAACAATATCTTCCACATCGAACTTTATGTCAATGACTTCACCGCTGGTTTGAGCCGAGACGGTTGAGCGATTGATTGCCTCAATGATACCGTCAGTGAAAAATATGTCGGGCAGGGTTAGGCGCTTAGCCGGTGTGCTGCTTAACTGGGAGATTTCTGTGCCAAATAATGCGGTCAATGGGAGGCAGGTCAAGAAAATGGCCAGTAGTTTTCTCATCATAGGCGGTTCCTTGGCAGATGGTTATGTTTTAGGGACTGGGTGATAAGGAGTGTGTCGTATTTTATCATGATCATGCATTCGGTAGCGAGCAAAGGCTTGTGGGTCATCAAAATGCATAAATGGGTTACCGACGATTTGTTCGGCTAGGCTTGAGGAGGGTTTGGTGGCGTAATTGTGTCCGGGATGGATAATCGTATCTTTGGGCAGGGTACTGCCTAATTGTCGTAAGGTATCAAACATCACATTGGGATCACCACCATCGAGATCACAACGACCGCAACCAAATACAAACAAGGTATCGCCGGTAATGAGTTGGTTGGCCAGCTGGTAACATGCTGAACCGGGGGTGTGGCCGGGGGTATGAAGAATAGCAATGTCCGTGTTACCCAGTTTGATGATGTCACCACCATGATGAGCACTCGACGCGCCTTGATAATGCCCCCAAAACTGCGCCTCTTGTTTGAGCAGATGAACCTGGGCGTCATATTTTTCCAGCACCTGTTCGACGCCGTTTATATGATCAAAATGACTATGCGTCAATAAAATGTCGGTGATTTGTACATCTTTGTCACGGGCAAGCTTAATGATTTTATCGACGTCCCAGGCGGGATCAACCACGGCGGCTCGGTGGCTGGCGGTATCATGAATGAGATACACAAAATTATCCATTGGCCCAAGTTCAAGTGTAGTAATAGTGAAATTGTCGGTTGGCATAAAGGGTTTCCTGTGGAGAAGTAAGGCGCTGATATAAAAATTGATGTCAATTTTTCGTTCAAAACGCAATCTGAAAAAAGAAATTATGCATAAATAATATCATTAATCTGATGTATGTCGCATTTTCTACATTCTATTGTCATTTAAGTTTCACAGACGAACGATACCCTTAATAAGAATATCCCATCACCTTATCTGAAGCGACGGAATTTCTGACACTTGCTGAATCGCAAAAAAATTAAACGATTGTTTTATTTCGAGTAAATAAAGATGGTACGTAAATCGCAGAGCTAATATTTGTAAGCCATTGTTAGCTTGTAAACCGGATAGGCCTCATTCTTTCGTGAAGCCGAGTCCATCAATGGAGGCATTTATGAGTGATCAAAGTAATTATCTGGATAATGTATCTAAAGATCAATCTGGCGTTGCGATTAATGATGATGAATGGAGTCTCAATGCCGACGAGGTAGAGAAACCTGTTAAATCTAAGCGGGGTCGTAAAAAAAGTAGTTCTGCGCGAAGGGCGATTGAAGATTATTATGAACAAAAGCGTATGAGCGAAATTTTAGATGACGAATTATACATCGGCTATGACAAAGCCAGTTAGCTTACATTATTTAGCCCATTAATCGGGTATACCCGCCAAAAGCGTTATTCACTGGGGTAGTGAGAGTGAACAACGCTTAACGGTATTCGTTTTTTTAGTAACTTCATCCGATCCATTCTCAGAATTTTTTAGTCGCGCATCGTATGTCATTTTTCAGCGGCTGGTTCCCCTTCGTTAAATTATTTCTTCCATTCCTTGTGAGTCTAAGTCACTGATTATCAATCGACGTGAATAAAGGGGTTTGGTCATCGATGCATAGTGTCGATCAAATTTTGACTTGAGAGGATGGAAGGTTTGGCTGTTGCCAGTTATGTTTCGTGTGACTGGTCGGCATCCATTCTTAAATCGGTTCAGAGATATCTTCCAGTTCTTCGGGTTTATTGATGGTAATAATACCTTTTTCACAGGAGATGAGCCCATCTTCTTCCCAGGCACGCATTTGTTTGTTGATGCTTTCCCGGGTTGCCCCCGTTAAGCGGCCAATTTCTCGTTGTGAAAGTTTAATCCCTATTTCGATGCCCGTGTCCGTTTTATTGCCGTAAGTTTCAGCCAGCCCCAAGAATTTTTTCGCCAATCGGCCAGGTAAATTGCGGAAAAAGATGTCTTCGAAAAGTTCGTCGGTGCGGCGCAAGCGCGTGGCTAATGTGACTAATAGCTTAATTGCGACTTTGGGATTTTTCTCCAAAAAAGGGATAAAATCACGTCGTTCGATGACCAACAGTTCAGTGGGTTCTGAGGCCACCACAGAAGCCGTGCGCTCATCGCCATCAAAAATAGCGATCTCACCGAATATTTCACCACCGCCCAGCATGCCGAATACCAGTTCTTTGCCGTCTTCGGAGTCTGTGTGCAGGGTGACTCGACCATCGACAATCACAAACATTTGAGTGCCTGGTTCCCCGCGATGGCATATAACCGTCCGGGTTTTCACCTTTCTGCTCTTCACAAAAGGCACCAGTCCTTTAAGATCTTCAGGAGGAATGTTATTAAATAATGTGCAGTTGCCTAATAACTTTAATTTGTCTTGGCTACCTGAATTATTCATTCGGGATATCCTGTTTAGCGTAGCGTATTATGTTTGGGTCAATGATATGGGGTTTACAATGGCGTCATTGACAATATGTTTTTCCGTTAATGTTGTTGAATATATCAACAAGCGTGAATCACATCAAATGATTAATAACGGGTTGTGTCAAGTATTATTATCGATCACTCTGTGAACGATACTATCGCTTGATGAGCCATGTATCTCATGTATACTTAGCACCGGCATAAACTCTCATTTTCACATCCCACATTGATGGCGACCTTCGCCTAAAGCGCCTACTTTTGTGACCGATCTTTCGTTACAAAATTCGTAGAATAGCACAACGATTCCTGCGGTTTTTCGCCATCAAATTGGCCAAATCTGGACGCGAAAACCCCACATTATGAGCGTGCTGAAGTATGTATTACTGTAGTACAAATAGTAATCAATTTAAAGTGACCAGATATGTTGTATGGCGCCGTGGTATTCAAATCGTCTCATTTTTCATCGTTAAGCGCGAAATATCGCTTTACAAACAAGTGAAGTTAATTAGATGGTTTTGGCTTTTATCGGTGGATTGGCCTAGGCTGATAACACCATTGCGCCATAAGGGAACTTCTTCTCTGCGAAAATAAACTTCTTGATTATCTTGTGCTTTTATGAAGGTTCCATTAGTGCTTTGGTCGATTAAAATAAATTTTCCACGGCGATATTCCAAAATGGCATGCACTCTGGAAACTAAATCGGCATTGACCACGATGTCACATTGTTGACTCCGGCCAAAGGATAAGGAAGGAGCCGCCGCCGTCACTTCTTTGGTTATGCTATGGTATTCAATTCTTAGCTGAGTTGTGATGATATTTTCTGCAAGATTAAAATTGCCTATCAGAGTAAAATCTGTTTTCTCCCAAATGACATCATAGATGGTAAATTCGGTTTGTTTGCCTTTAATCGCAATGTGATCAAATTCTCGTGTTTTATTTTGATTGACGGGACTCAGTAAATCGACAACGTCCTGGGTGGTTATGATCTGACCGCCTTTGGCAATATGCGCCATGTGCGCTGCCACATTAACCACATCGCCAAATACGTCATCCGTTTTTACGATCGTATTGCCAAAGTGTAATCCGATACGAACCACAGTGTGGTCACCATTTGCCATCGCTTGTTTCTCAATATTCTCTTGAATGCTGCACGCGGCTTGAATTGCGCTATCAGCGGTGCTAAAACGGCATAGTATTTCATCTCCGATGGTTTTGACCAAGGTTCCCTCGCACTGATGACTGATATCAATCATTAAGGTGAGACATTTGTCGATGCAGGCTTTCGCCTCAGCATCACTCAAAATGTCATATAGATGGGTGCTTCCTACCACATCGGCAAACATGATTGCGTTTTTCAAGACAGAGCTGCTCTAATAACTATTCTAATTGGAAATCTTCCTCATTCTCATTTTTGCTCCGATTGATAGGGGGTGTGTCCCGTTGATTGTGTGCTTAACAAAGGCCTTGATAAAAATCCACATTCCTACTCACAATGCTATATTCAATCCGCTATCAGTATTTTAAGCTGGAGCCGGCTTAAAAAGCTAGAAGCGATCGCGGCTTTCTATCGGCTTAGCGGGTATTTTAACCGCCATTGGCAAAAGAATTTGGTTTCGCCGTAATTTTGCATGGTGGGGTTGATGTGCTTGATTTTTACTGATTTAAAAAACATTGTCGATCGATCTAGGATCGAATGAGAAGGTATTGACTTTATTCGCCTAAGCGCACACACAGTGAGCTGCTATTCAGGGTTTGGAGGACGATGAGTTGCCGAACTGGTTATAAACCAAACTTTAACGTAGGGGATACAATTGAGTGATGGTTTATCGCATTGCCATTGACTCGATTAAGCAATGAACTTGTGAGAGTGGGGTCATTTATGCTGGTTAAATAAGCGTTACTGTTTTGGTGAGTATTGGGGTGGTGTGATGATTATGACCCAAGGCTAGCAATGAGTAAAACAACAAGGGTAAAAGCAAACGAGACGAGTATCCCAATGGTGAGACTCGACAGCAGTGTGATGCCTAAATCATATTTTAAACCTTTGCTATTTTCTTCTGCTAAGCTGGCTAAGGTTAATGCCTGATAAAGTTGTTTCATGAAAATGTCTCCTAACATTAATGGAAAAACTAAATTATATTGTCAAATCATTCAAGCTGCTTGCGATGGATAATTACATTCAACAGTATCATTGAAGCATATAATTATGACTTAGCAATCAATCAAAAAAAATAGTTGATGATGAAAAATGACAAATTATGACAATGGCTAATTTCCTATGCCCATAGCGTTATCTATATAGCTGTTGATAGTGCCTTAATCTTCGTTCTCAGCCAGGCGAGACAAGACCACATAGCCATATTGGCTACGAAGCGAAGAATGAAGAGGGGATCTGTTCAAAGGCTTAAATTCATCACACTATGGATATATATCCTCAATGTGGTATTTTGAGTAAGACCCCACCCCCTAATAAGATGTGAAAACGATGAGTAATTTCTATGTCAAAAACGATTGCGATTGTTGAAGATGAAATTGACATTGCAGATAATTATCGAGAAGCCTTGCAGCGTCAAGGGTATGAGGTCAAATTGTATGCATCAAGAGAAGTCGCGCTGAATGCATTCAGACAAGCATTACCTAATCTGGTGTTATTAGATATTGGCTTAAAAAATGATTACGATGGCGGGTTTGAGTTGTGCCGGATGTTGAGAGGTATGTCAGAAAGTTTGCCGATTATTTTTTTAACAGCAAGGGATTCGGATTTAGACGCCATATCGGGGCTCCGTTTGGGAGCGGATGATTATTTAATTAAAGATATTAGTTTGCCGCATTTGTGTGCTCGAATTGCGGCATTATTTCGTCGAATTGATGCATTCAATCAACCTTCAGAGGCTGAGTCGATGCTCGAAAGAGAAGATTTAATATTGGATATGAATCGTTACGTGGCTCATTGGAAACAAACCAAGGTTGATTTGACGCTCACTGAATTTTGGTTGGTTTACAGTCTAGCGTTGCATCCAGGGCATGTAAAAAGTCGAGAGAAATTAATGCAAGATGCCCATGTCGTGGTGGATGATGCGACAATCACTTCACATATTAAGCGTATTCGGCGTAAATTTTGTGAAATAGACTCTGCCTTTTCTAATATTGATACGGTGTATGGTATGGGATATCGTTGGTCAGCTAACTAACCATGCCCAGATTAGTCCAATTACCCCTAAAAAAAACCTACCTGCAATTACGGGGTAAATTGTTTTTTGGCTCACTTAGCTTGCTTATTATCCCATGGATGGGATTCCTGTATTTTCAGGAAATGAAGCTTTATTTACAGACCAACCAAGAGCTTAAGCTGCAAGAGCGGGCCAATGTTATTGCCGAGGTACTACGAGGGCAGCCGAGATTATTTTATCAATATTTTACCTCATCTGCTCAGCAACAGGTATCGCATCTGTTTATTCGACAATTGAAATCTCCGATTAATATCGACGGTTATGATGATGATTGGCGAGTCTATCGTGATCGCTGGTTGACCTTGCGTCCCGATCCATCGAAAACGGATAATGCCATCAAGGACAAGGTAAGAGTGGACTACCAATTGGGTGTGCTTGAGCCATATATGTATGGTATTTTCAGGATTTATGACAAATCAGTTATCTATCATGATCCAAATGATGCTGATCCATTGTCGAGTGATCATTTGGTCGTTTCAATGTTCCATTCCAAGCATGATTGGCTGCGCTACTATATCACGACAGTGGCACCCGGAGGGGTGATGGCAAAATATGCGACAGAAGATCAAGGTGGCGATACTGTTTGGGCGATGAATCGAGATATTTCCGGTGAATGGCAAGAAACCTCATACGGTTATAATATTGAATTAAAAATTCCGACCAATCTGGTGGCAAATCAAATATCTTTTGATGTGGTTGATGTTGATGATGAAAAAAAACGTGAAGTGATGACTAGGTTGAGTGTGCCTCTTTCCAGCCTGAGTGGTCTTATCAATCCCATGGAGGCGAACATGCGAGCGTTGTTAGAACGCTTGAGTGAGCCGGGGATGCGCATTTGGCTAATGGATTCAGAACAGCGAATTATCGATTTATTTGGCCAATTATCTAACGATGATGTAGCACAAGCGCTGATGCCTGCGTCGGATATGGCAGAATTCAATATGTCATCGAATATGTTGAATGTGTTTTACCGATTTTTATTAAAACAACCGGTATTGGAATTTCAAGATGACCTTTCGCAAGCTTCGCGTTTACAAGGGCCGGCCATCAATATGGCGCTTACTGGCGTGGCATCGGCCCATTGGCGGGAAACACCGGATCAGCGAGTGAATATACTCAGAGTGGCTCAACCGATTTATTTTAATGAAGCCATTGTCGGCGTGGTGGCCATTGAAAAGACAAGTAACCGTATTTTAGCCTTACAAAATCGAGCCATTGAAATTTTAATCAATATTAGTGTCATTGCATTTTCGGTGGCGATGATTACCTTATTGATGATCGCGGCAAGGTTATCTCAGCGTATCCGTAAACTACGCAATGAAATTAATGCAGCGATCACCCCGGATGGACAAGTGATTGGTGGCCTAACGACGACCAATAATCGTGATGAGCTGGGTGATTTATCGCGTAGCTTTGCGGATATATTACGACGACTATCGCAATATAATTTATATTTAGAATCGATGTCAGAGAAGTTGGCCCATGAGCTACGTACCCCGATTACCGTGGTGCAGTCCTCATTAGATAATTTGGATGCGATTGATATTCATTCTGAAGGAGAGAAATATGTTAAGCGAGCTCGAGAAGGTGCTATACGGTTACATAATATTGTCAAACGAATGGGTGAAGCGACGCGCTTAGAGCAAAGTTTACAGCATGAAACACCGGTAATTTTTAATATTGTGGAGGTGATTCAAGGGTGTGTCGAGGGCTATCAAATGGTATATGTTAATTGTCAATTCCGCTTACAATTACCAGCGAAAGCCGTGACTGAAACCCTATTAATCAATGGGGCGCCTGATTTGATTGCCCAGCTATTGGATAAATTAATTGTCAATGCGATTGATTTTCATCGCGAGCAAACAGCCATTGTGATACGTCTTAGCAAACAACCAAAACAAGTGATGTTGGCGGTGCTTAATGAAGGAGCGCATTTACCAGAGGAAATGCACAGCCATTTATTTAATTCAATGGTATCTGTCAGGCAAACATCCCAGGCAGAGCCCCATTTAGGATTAGGGCTTTATATCGTGCGCTTAATTACGGAATTCCATCAAGGCAAGGTGGCTGCACATAACCGTTCCGATGTGGCGGGAGCAGAATTTCGTGTTTATTTTCCATTGGCTAAATGATCATAAAAAACCAAATGACCGAGGCATTAACAATCGAAATTAGCACCGCTGCCGAGCCGATATCCTTAGCTCGACCAGATAATTCATGGAATTCAGTACCGGTACGATCCACCACCGCTTCGATGCTTGAGTTGAGCAATTCCACAATGACAATCAAAAATAAACTGCCGATCATTAAAGCACGTTCAATACCATTGTCACCTAACCATAAGGCGATAGGCATTAATACTAAGCATAATAACAGTTCTTGTCGAAACGCTGCTTCGTGTTGGTAACATGCCTTTAAACCTTGCCAAGAATAACCGATGGCATTGCTGATGCGCCTTAGTCCGGTGTGTTGTTGGTTTGCCATGTCAGGTCCAATTGTTTAGCGGCACGAACTTCATCCAAGCGTTTTACCGGCAGGGTGTGTGGTGCTTGTTTGACAATGTCGGGTGTCGTTTTCGCTTCGTCAAGAATTTTTGCTAAAGTATCGATAAAACCATCTAAGACTTCTTTCGGTTCTGTTTCGGTGGGTTCGATCAGCAAGCATTCTGGGACTAATAATGGAAAATACGTGGTAGGGGCATGATAGCCGTAATCAAGGAGTCGTTTGGCAAAATCCATGGTATTAACGTCGTATTCTTTCGCGGACTTTTTAAGGGTCACGATAAACTCGTGAGTAGCTCGGCGAGTTGGGTAAGCAAGCTCAAATCCTTTTTCTGCTAATTTAACCATCATGTAATTGGCATTCAGAGTCGCGTATTCAGCCACGCGTGTCATGCCTTCTTTACCTAATAAACGGGCATAAATATAAGCACGTAATAAGATGCCAGCATTTCCCATAAAGGTAGACAATGGGCCCATGCTTTGCGGGCAGTCTTGTTCACCCAATAAGCGGTAGCTATCATTTTCATGGGCAACAACGGGGGTTGGTAAATACGGTAATAAACGCTCATTCACACCGATGGGACCGGCACCCGGTCCACCACCACCATGGGGTGTGGAAAATGTTTTATGCAAGTTTAAGTGGATGACGTCGAAGCCCATATCGCCTGGACGTGTTTTGCCAAGAATGGCATTGAGGTTGGCACCGTCATAATATAACAGACCCCCTGCCTGATGAATAATGCTGGAAATTTCTAATATGTTTCGTTCAAAGACACCGAGGGTGGACGGGTTAGTTAGCATAATACCGGCCGTGGCTGGACCAACCGCCTCGCGGAGTGCGGTTAAATCAATATCGCCTTGTTTGTTCGTCGGAATTTCTTTAACTTGGTAGCCACACATGGTGGCCGTGGCTGGGTTGGTGCCATGAGCAGCGTCTGGAACTAAAATTTCTTTGCGTTGGGTGTCACCTCGCGCATCGTGATAGGCTCGAATCATGGCAACGCCAGCGAATTCACCTTGGGCTCCAGCCATGGGAGCTAAGGCGATGGATTTCATCCCGGTG
>VAPK010345071.1_pt1 | contig 12649 bp, 9 predicted proteins | sample 3395031 | NCBI WGS metagenome assembly VAPK01 (sample SAMN08290443, study PRJNA428436) | hydrothermal vent metagenome | isolation source: Deep-sea hydrothermal vent chimney 1 | place: Pacific Ocean: Juan De Fuca Ridge | reverse complement strand
CCAGATTTTTTGTTTTTTATTCATATATAAAATTAAATTATTTCTAATTATCTTAAAATATTTTCACGGATAGTGAGAATCTAGAGAACAAGGCAAAAATCAATAAAAAAGCGGAATGTACAATAAGTACATGAGCATTTTAAAGAGGTTTTTAACGCTGTTATCTAGGTTCTCACTATTCGTGAAGAGGTTTCTCGGTTACAACTTGTATGTATGTCTCACCTTTTTTAATCATACCCAATTCATTTCTGGCTCTTTCTTCAATAGCAGCATCACCTTTTTTCAAATCATTTACTTCAGCCAGGAGAGATTCATTTCGTTGCATGATTTTTTTATTTTCTTTTTCCTGTTCGGTAATGTCTTGTTGTAATCGCCAAACTGTAGCTAGGCTACCTTCACCTATCCAAAGATCATATTGTAAAACGAGAAAAAGAAGGCCAAGTATGACAGCAATAATTCGCATCAACTTTTCCTCCTTTTAATTTAAAAATGATTTCAATTAATTCCCTCCCCATTAAGGGGAGGGTTAGCGAGGGGTGATATATTTTATCCCCTCGACAATTGTTCCTGCATTGTTCTACCTTCGCCCGTCCTTGGGCTCGTCCCCCTAGCCCCCTCCCTGAGGGAGGGGGTATAAAATCAAATTACTTTAAGTTATAGAACGCATCTTTACCTGGATAAATTGCATTTTTACCTAACTGCTCATTAATTCGAATTAACTGATTATATTTAGCAACACGATCAGAACGAGACATTGAACCTGTTTTAATTTGTCCTGCACACGTTGCAACAGCAATATCAGCAATCGTGGTATCTTCTGTTTCACCTGAGCGATGTGAAATAACAGCGGTATAGCCTGCTTTTTTCGCCATATCAATCGCATTGAATGTTTCAGTTAAGGTACCAATTTGATTTACTTTAATCAGAATTGAGTTTGCAATACCTTTATCAATGCCTTCTTTAAAAATTGAGGTGTTAGTTACATATAGATCATCACCCACTAACTGAATTTTTTTACCTAAACGTTCAGTCATTTCTTTCCAGCCATCCCAATCATCTTCAGCCAGACCATCTTCAATACTAATAATAGGATATTTGTTACACCAGTCTTCGAACAAATCAATGAGTTCTGATGAAGATAAAATCTTACCTTCAGATTTTAAATTATATTTACCATCTTCGTAGAATTCACTACTTGCAGCATCAATCGCAATCACGATGTCTTCGCCTGCTTTATAACCGGCTTTATCAATGGCTTCTAGAATAACGGTAATAGCAGCTTCATTCGATGGTAAGTCTGGTGCAAAACCACCTTCATCACCAACGGCTGTATTCATGCCCTGTGCAGACAATACTGACTTTAAAGTATGGAAAACTTCTGAGCCCATACGAATCGCTTCTAAAATATCTTTAGCGCCAACAGGCATGATCATAAATTCTTGTAAATCAACACTATTATCCGCATGCTCGCCACCATTGATAATATTCATCATTGGTACTGGCATTTTAAAATCATCTTCTGTTGATAGATAACGAAAGAGCGGCATATCAAGTTCGTTAGCAGCCGCATGCGCACACGCCATTGAAATGGCAAGTAGTGAATTAGCGCCTAACTTTTCTTTATTATGAGTGCCATCTAATTCAATCATCAAGTTATCAATTGCAGCTTGATCACTGGCATCTTTACCAATTAAATTTTCACGTAATATACCATTCACAAAAGCAACTGCCTTAGTTACACCCTTGCCCATGAACTTGGATTTATCACCATCGCGTAATTCAATTGCTTCACGTGCACCGGTTGATGCACCTGAAGGCACTGCTGCGCGCCCCATTGTGCCTGACTCTAAAATCACATCAGCTTCCACTGTTGGATTTCCACGTGAATCAATAATTTGACGACCAATAATTTCTTTAATAATAGAACTACTTGCTGACATTACTATCTCTCTTTCTTTAATTTTCTAAAATTTAGGTCATTGCGAGGAATTAATAAAAAATATTTTTTTCATTAATAACGCGGCAATCTGATAGTTTATCCCTGATTGTTTACCCAGGTAGACCATGAGATTGCTTCAGTCACTTTGTTTTCGCAATGACAACCTTTTTCGTTATTTAGCTGGCTTTCTTATGCCTAGCCGTGGACATTTTCAACTCGCGCGCCGTTGCAACATAACTTGTGAACAATGGATGTCCATCACGTGGCGTTGAAGTAAATTCAGGATGAAACTGACATGCTATAAACCAGGGGTGTTCTTTAACTTCAACGACTTCAACCAAACTGTCGTCTATTGATGTACCTGCAATATTTAAACCTGCACTCTCTAACTGTTCACGGTAGTTGTTATTGAATTCATAACGATGACGATGACGCTCAATAATGACATCTTTACCATAAAGCTTACGAACATGGCTGTCTGCTTTAAGTTTGCAATCTTGTCCGCCTAAACGCATGGTGCCACCAAGATCAGAGCTTTCATCACGTTTTTCAAGTTGACCTTCAGCAGTTGTCCATTCTGTAATTAAACCAATAACAGGATCTTTTGTTGCTTGTTTAAACTCAGTACTATGTGCATCGGCCAAACCTGCTATGTTTCGAGCATATTCAATAACCGCAACTTGCATACCTAAACAAATCCCAAGGTATGGCACTTTATTTTCACGCGCAAAACGAACCGCTTCAATTTTACCTTCAACACCGCGCAGACCGAAGCCACCCGGAACTAAAATCGCATCCATATCTTCAAGACATGAAGTGCCTGTATTTTCTATATCTTCTGAATCGATATATTTAATTTTCACTTTAGTATGCGTATGCAAACCTGCATGAATTAATGATTCAGATAATGATTTATACGCTTCGGTTAAATCAACATACTTGCCCACCATAGCAACTGTGATTTCATCCGTTGGACTATCCATCGCATCAACAACTGCTTGCCATTCCGATAAGTCTGTAGCAGGAACATCTAAACGAAGTTTATCAACAACGATATCGTCAAGATGTTGTTCTTTGAGTAACAAAGGAATTCTATAAATGGTATCAGCATCAAGCGCCTCGATAACGGCACGCTCTTCAACGTTAGTAAACAAGGCAATTTTTTTTCGTTCACTCATTGGAATTGAGCGTTCAGAACGACAAAGTAAAACATCTGGTTGAATACCAATCGAGCGTAATTCTTTAACAGAGTGTTGTGTTGGCTTGGTTTTAAGTTCACCCGCTGTCGGAATATAAGGCAATAAGGTTAAATGCATGTATAAAACATTGTCATGCCCTAATTCAAACCCCATTTGACGAATAGCTTCGAGGAATGGCAATGATTCAATATCACCCACTGTACCGCCGATTTCTATCATGGCAACATCAGCATCTTCACCATTAATTTTAGAACCAGCATGAATAGAGCGCTTAATCTCGTCAGTAATATGCGGAATAACTTGTACTGTTCCACCCAGGTAATCACCACGACGTTCTTTAGCAATCACTGTTTCGTAAATACGACCCGTAGTGAAATTGTTTGACTGACGCATCGGGGTACGAATAAAACGTTCGTAATGACCTAAATCCAGATCAGTTTCTGCACCATCTTCGGTGACAAAAACTTCACCGTGTTGAAATGGACTCATGGTGCCAGGATCTACATTTATGTAGGGATCCAGTTTCATCATGGTGACTTTTAAGCCGCGGGCTTCGAGAATTGCGGCAAGAGATGCTGAAGCGATGCCTTTGCCCAAAGAAGACACAACACCGCCAGTGATGAAAACAAATTTCGTCATTAATACGCCAAATAATGTGGAGATGATAGCGTGCTCACAATTAAGTAAACATGCCGTTGAATTGAGCCCTATTGTGAGTGTTTTTGCCTTACTTTTCAATCCTTAAGCAGTAAAAATACTAAGCAAAAATCCAGCTATCCTCACCTTCTATCGCAGCATAGGGTTCACAGCAGCAATATCCCAATACCTCCGCCAATTCACCATTTACATAGATTAATGGTACAGAAGCGCGTTGCCACGGAGGAACCTGCCATTCCTGGAAGAGTTTTTTCAGCTGATGAGTCTGTCCCCGTCCTATAGGTCGGCAGGTTTCCCCGCCCTGGCGAAATCGAAGTGAGATTTCTGCATTTTTAAGTTTGCTTTGGCTTAGACCCTCGCCTACGCTGGCTTTTGCCGATAATGTTAATCCAGCACTATTGAGTTCTAATGGTTTCTTTATATCAGTCCAAATCAATACTGTATTATTGTCAGGTTCGATGAGTTTCTCTTGCGCATAAAGTAAACCCTGATAGCGCCTAACTTCTCCACCACGCCAGATAACTTCTGGTTTGGCATCTTCAGCTGCGGTTAACACTTCATCTAAAATTCGCTGTAAGTGAACGGTGTCAGGTAAAGTCAATTCACAGACATCAGCTAACCAATAACGTAAGACATTACGTTGCCGTTTTTCTGATAATTTTACTAACACTGAAATTTTTATTTGGTTATTTTCATAGATATGGTGCCAATCCTGAGAAGCTAATTCAGTTAATAATTGATTGGCATCTGCTTGATGGCTAGCTGTACGTGATAGTGTTTTCTTAAGTGAAGGCCAGCGTGTTTCTAATAACGGCACAACATCATGACGTAAAAAGTTACGATCAAAATCTGTATCAAAATTACTCGGATCATCAATCCAGTTAAGGTTCTGTTCTACTGCATAACTAACAATCTCTTCACGCAAGAAACCTAACATAGGACGACATAACAAACCGAGTGCAAATGATTGTTTTGCTGGCATTGCAGCCAGTCCCTTTACACCTGAACCACGTAATAACTGAATTAATACTGTTTCAGCCTGGTCATCCTGATGATGTGCTAATAATAAGACTTCATTTTTACCAATCAGCTTTTTCCATTCAGCATAACGCGCATGACGAGCCGCTTCTTCTGGGCTAGTTTTTTTCTTACTGGCATCTACACTAATGGCAAGATAAGGAACAGATAGTTGTTCGCAAATGACACGACAATGTTCTTCCCATTCATTCGCTAAAGGACTTAAACCATGGTTTATGTGGATAGCTTTAATTTCAGTTTTAAGCTTAGAACGTAAAGCAACTAAGGAATGTAACAAGACATGAGAATCACACCCACCACTATAAGCAACCCAAAAAACTTTTGCGCTACTATACTGCGTAATATTCTCTTTTAGTAACGCAGTATTAAAACTCATAATTTATTATCGATAGAAATTGAAGCAAAAAATGCCTGCAAGAATTGCAGGCATAGATAAAAACTTATTCAGAATAATTACCATACGCCATTAAGTGCTCATAACGCTGGTCTAATAACTTATCAATTGGGGTGCTTGAAATATTATCCAGGCTCTTAATCAATGCATGTTTTACACTTGAAGCGACAGCATCAATATCACGATGTGCGCCACCTAAAGGTTCAGGGATGATTTCATCAACTAATTGAAGCTCTTTTAAACGTTGTGCAGTTAAACCCATCGCTTCGGCTGCTTCAGTCGCTTTTTCTGCACTGCGCCATAAAATAGTTGCGCAGCCTTCTGGAGAAATAACTGAATAGGTGCTGTATTCCAACATCATTAAACGATCACCAACACCAATGGCTAATGCGCCACCTGAACCACCTTCACCAATAACAGTATTGATAATTGGCGTTTTTAACTCTGACATTTCCAATAAGTTACGTGCAATCGCTTCACTTTGACCACGCTCTTCAGCATCAATCCCGGGATAAGCACCTGGTGTATCAATAAAAGTCAAAACAGGTAATTTAAAACGTTCAGCCATTTTCATCAAACGCAATGCTTTGCGATACCCTTCTGGGCGAGGCATACCAAAATTACGTTTAATCTTTTCTTTTGTATCACGGCCTTTTTGTTGCCCCATAATCATCACTGGGCGGCCTTCTAACCTTGCCATACCACCAACAAGAGCAGGATCATCGGCAAAAGCACGATCACCATGAAGTTCTTCAAAGTCCGTAAAAATACGTTCAACATAATCCATAAAGTATGGACGCTGTGGATGACGAGAAAGTTGAGAAACTTGTGCGGCTTTCAAGTTAGAGAATATTGATTTAGTTAAATCGTGGCTCTTACCTTTAAGGCGCTGGATTTCATCGCCAATATTGATCTCATTGTCTGAGCCGACATAACGCAACTCTTCAATTTTGGCTTCAAGCTCAGCTATGGGTTGTTCGAAATCAAGAAAATTTAAATTCATAGGAAATTCAACGTCTAAGGTTAAGAATATAATGTGATTTTAGCGAATTCTGACAGTGACAACCAGTATTATTGTCACATTTTCATCAACTTTATGCTTTTTTCCCTGCTGTATAAGATTCATACATTGCGGCTGAAACCACAATTAAACCACCTATCACCGTCGAAAATTCTGACCATTCACCCAATAAAAGCGCAGCAAAAACAGTGGCATAAACAACCTGAATGCAGGCCACCAAACTCACTGTTTTTGCTTTTAGATTCAATAAGCTAAAAGCAAACAGCGTATGTGGCACTGCGGTAAAAAACACACCTAATATTAATAGCTGCCCCCATTGAATTGTTGTTACTTCAGGAATCATCTCAAACGAAAATGGCAGCAAGACAAGAAACGTAACCAGGGTTTGATAAAATAAACTATGACGTGCTGTGTAACCTTTAAAATAATGCCCTTGAATAATATTTCTTAGCGCAAAAAATAACGCTGATAAGATGCCCCATAAAATACCTTGTGTTGTTTCATTGCTTATTGAAAATTCAGGCACTAATAAATAAATACCAAACAAAACCGTCAATGCACTTATTACATCTTTAATATGCGGTCGTTCCCCATGAAATAATGGCTCAAGAAAAACGGTCATCACTGGAAAAGTATAAAGTGCAATCACCCCCACCGCCACACTTGAAACTTGCATGGCATGAAAATACGTTACCCAATGTAATGCGAGTAACACACCCAATAAAATAACAATGCCATAGTCTTTTGTTTGAGATAGTTTTATTGATTTTTTTTGCCAAAAGAAAATGGCAAGAATTACAAATGCAGCAAAAATACTGCGTAACAATGTAATCTCTAGTGCTGTTAAAGAAATGAGTTTAGAAAATAACGCAGTTAAACCAAAAATTAAAACTGCGGAGTGAACGGCTAAAAGACCTTTAAAAGAATCTTTCATATTTAATAAATGATGTTAATTTTATTTTCACCCATAGACTCACGTAAGCGATTTAACAATTCATCTGTCGGGTGAACTCGCCATTCTTCACCCAGTGGTATTTCTGCACTGGCATCACCTTTGTGATAATCAACCACCACAGGGCAAGAACCTTCTTTAAAGGGCGTTAAGACACGTTGCAAATCACTTATAAAGCCATTAGCTGCATGAGAGTGATCAACTGTCACCATTAAATTTTTGGCGAAACGTTCTCGTGCCTGACTTATGTCATAAATTTCTTTGGCGCGCATTTTAAAACCACCTGAATAGTCATCAATGCTGACTTCAACACTAGCAACAATGAGTTTATCTTTTGCCAGGTTTTCACGGTTAGCATTAAACTCTTCAGAGAACACCGCCATTTCCATTCGACCACTGCGATCGTCTAACGTTAAGAATGCCATTTTATCGCCACGTTTAGTTGTCATCACACGCATACCAATCACTAAACCGGCAACAATAACGGTTTGATTTTTAGTGGGTTTCATTTCAGATAAACGACCGCTGACTATTTGTTTTAGCTCAGGCAAGTAACGGTTAATCGGGTGACCGGTTAAATATAAACCCAGTGTTGCTTTTTCATTAGTTAAACGAAGTTCTTCACTCCAGTCTTTTTGTACGGTATAACTTTCGGGGCCACTTGCATTACCATCTTCATCAGGCTCTGCTGCCATACCAAACATATCTTGTATGCCCGCTTGGGCATCGCGTGATTTTTGATCGGCGATTTTTAATGCATCCGGTAAGGTTGCCATGATGGTTGAACGATGTTGTTCAAATACATCCATAGCACCTGCCATGGTTAAGCCTTCTAAGGTACGACGGTTAACTTTACGTAAGTCAACACGCTGACAGAAATCAAACAGCGTTTTAAATTCACCATTCTTTTCACGTTCTTCAATAACACCATCAATTGCGGCTTCACCAACACCTTTAATTGCACCAAGACCATATATAATAGTGCCATCATCAACAGTGAATTGATGTTTACAGAGGTTAACATTAGGTGGGGCAACCTTTAGTTTCATTTCATTGCAGTCATCAATCAAGGTAACCACTTTGTCGGTGTTATCCATATCCGCAGACAATACAGCAGCCATAAATTCAGAAGGATAATGTGCTTTTAACCACGCGGTTTGATATGAAACTAATGCATACGCCGCAGAGTGAGACTTATTAAAACCATAACCAGCAAACTTTTCCATCAAATCAAAAATGTAGGTTGCGGTTTTCTCATCAACATCACGTGCCACTGCACCTTTGGTAAACACCTCACGTTGCTTTGCCATTTCTTCGGGTTTTTTCTTACCCATGGCACGACGTAACATATCTGCTGCACCTAATGAATAATTTGCTAACACTTGCGCAATTTGCATTACTTGCTCTTGATACAAAATAACACCGTAGGTTGGCTTTAATATTGATTCAAGATCAGGGTGTGGATAAACAACACGAGCGCGACCATGCTTACGATTAACAAAGTCATCTACCATACCTGAACCTAATGGTCCCGGTCTAAACAAGGCCACTAGTGCAATGATGTCTTCAAAGTTACCTGGTTGCAGACGCGTGATGAGATCTTTCATGCCGCGTGATTCAAGCTGGAATACTGCCGTGGTGTTTGCTGCTTTTAATAAATCAAACGTGGCTTCACAATCAAGCGGAATATCTTCAATAACAAGAAATTCTTCACCTTTGGTTTTTTTAATGCCATTAATGGTTTTGACTGCCCAATCAACAATGGTTAATGTTCTTAGACCTAAGAAATCGAATTTGACTAAGCCAACAGCTTCAACATCATCTTTATCAAACTGGCTAACTAGATTAGAAGCATCTTCTTCACAATATAAAGGTGTGAAGTCAGTCAACTTTGAAGGCGAGATAACAACACCACCTGCATGTTTACCCGCGTTACGTATAATACCTTCTAATGATTTTGCTAAATCTATCAGCCCTGCAACATCTTCATCTTCATTATAAAGTTCAAGCAGTTGTGGTTCTTGTTCTAGCGCTTTATCTAAGGTGATACCAATTTCAAAGGGGATTAGTTTTGCAATGCGATCAACAAAACCATAGGGGTGACTTAAGACACGACCGACATCACGTATAACCGCTTTTGCTGCCATCGTACCATAAGTAATAATTTGTGAAACTTTATCGCGACCATAGGTACGCGCAACATAATCTATAACACGATCACGTCCATCCATACAGAAATCGACATCGAAATCCGGCATAGAGAGACGTTCTGGATTTAAGAAACGTTCGAATAATAACTCATATTTAATTGGATCAAGATCCGTAATCGTTAAGGCATAGGCAACAATAGAACCCGCACCTGAACCACGACCAGGGCCGACCGGCACATCATTTTCTTTAGCCCAGCGAATAAAGTCGGCAACAATTAAAAAGTAACCAGGAAACTTCATATTGTTAATAACATCAAGTTCAACTTGCAGACGTGCATAATATTCTTTACGTATTTCTTCGTAGTCATCTGCATTAACATCAAACAGTTGATGTAAACGTTTCTCTAAACCTTTGCGCGACTCTTCTTCTAAAAATTGCTCAATGGTTAAACCATCAGGAATGGGGAAGTCAGGTAAATAGTTTTTACCTAAGGTTAATGTTACCGTGCAGCGTTTTGCGATTTCAATGGTATTTTCTATTGCCGAAGGAATATCTTTAAACAATTCAAGCATTTCTTCTGCAGAACGCAAATACTGTTGCTCGCTATAAAGCTTGGGGCGACGGGGATCATCCAGGGTGCGACCGTCATGAATACAAACGCGTGCTTCATGAGCATCAAAGTCTTCTGTTGAAATAAAACGCACTTCGTTTGTTGCCACCACAGGCACATCATGTTTAATCGCGAGATCAACTGCAGCATGTAAATAGTCTTCTTCGTTCTCTCTGCCTGTGCGTTGCAGCTCAAGATAGAAATTATTGGGGAAAAGCTGGCACCAATCATTTAAACGAGATGATGCAAGCTGAGCATTTTCACTTAATAAAGCGAGGCCAACATCACCTAAACGACCACCCGATAAGGCAATCAAACCTTCGGTCTGCCCGGTAAACCAACTCTTTTGCAACATTGGAATACCGCGATGTTGACCTTCGGTATAACCTCTGGAAACTAACTCTGTGAGGTTGAGATAACCCGCATTATTAATACACAACAACGTCAACTTAGTCGGTTGGGTTGGGTCATCTTCACTGCTCACCCAGCAATCAACACCAATAATGGGTTTTACGCCCGCAGCCTGACAGGCACGATAAAACTTCACCAGTGCGAACATATTGCTCTGATCTGTCACCGCAACCGCAGGCATACCCAACTCTGCCACCGCATTTGCAAGCGGCTTTATCCGTACAACCCCATCAACAATGGAATATTCGGTGTGCAGGGAAAGATGTACAAACGATTCAGGCATTAGGGTAGTTTGAGATTTATTGAGGTGTTACGCAAGATGAAAAACAGGTTAAATTTTGAGCTATTCTGAACTGGCTAAAACCTTTTTCACAGGCCCAAAAGTACGACGATGAATTTTGGTAACGCCTAATTCATGCAAAGCTTCAATATGAAGCTTGGTGGGATAACCTTTATGCTTAGCTAAGCCATAACCGGGATAAATACTGTCCATTTCAATCATTTCATGATCCCGGGCAACTTTTGCGATAATTGAGGCGGCACTGATACAAGGCACTCTATCATCACCTTTAACGACGGCCTCAGCATTGATGGTCAAATCCGCGGGGATTTTATTGCCATCGATCATCACAAAATCAGGTTGCTGCTTGAGCTCTGAAACTGAAATACTCATGGCTCGTAAACTGCCCTGCAATATGTTGATTTCATCGATAACATCGACATCAACACGCGAAATAGCCCAAGCAAGGGCTTTTTCCTTGATTTCTTGAGCCAGTACTTCTCGACGTTTTTCTGTGAGTTTTTTCGAGTCCATCAAACCTTCAATCGGTTGATCAGGGTCGAGAATCACTGCTGCTGCGACAACAGGACCCGCTAATGGGCCTCGCCCAACTTCGTCAACCCCAGCAACAAACTGACCACGATCTGCCCAGTCAAGAATCGGAGGAAGAGATTGTTTTTTAACCATTAATTTGATGCCTGCGCTATTTAGATAGGTGGCTAGCATACTCCAACAATCATCCATAATGCTATGATTTTTAATTCCATTATTGTGGCGGTCATTTAGGCGCTATCTTGTTGATTTTAAAATAGGGGAATGCGATCATAACGCCTGTCGCACTTTGATTATTTGAGTGTTTCGCTGGTTTATTTTAGTAATTTGAAGCGCTGAAAACCCCCACTATTCGGACACAATCGGAAAAGCAATGAACAAAATTAAAACTGCCGTCATTGGCGTAGGTTATCTCGGTAAATTTCACGCCCAAAAATATGCCCAACTCGAGTCATCTGAACTTGTTGCTGTGTGTGATGCCAGTTTAGAAGTTGCACAGGCCATCGCAAATGAACATGATGTCCCTGCTTTTACTGAGTACAAAGAACTCATTGGTAAAGTTGATGCAGTCAGTATTGTTGTCCCCACTCAAAAACATTATGAAGTTGCTAAAGTCTTTCTTGAAAATGGTGTTCATGTTTTATTAGAAAAACCCATTACCTCAACGGTTGAAGAAGCCGAAGAACTGGTCAAAATTGCAAATGAACATAAATGTGTATTTCAAATCGGCCACTTAGAACGTTTTAATCCTGCCGTACTCGCATTAGAAGACGAACTAGAACAACCTTTGTTTATTGAATCAAATCGAATCGCACCATTTAACCCGCGCGGTGCTGACGTCAACGTTGTTCTTGATTTAATGATTCACGACATTGATATTATTTTAGATTTTGCTCGTTCACCGGTTAAACATATTGCTGCAAATGGCGTTGCTGTTATTTCTAAAGAAATTGATATTGCCAATGCACGTATCACTTTTGAAAATGGATGCGTCGCAAACGTAACAGCAAGCCGTGTTAGCATGAAGAGTGAACGTATTATGCGTATCTTCCAACACGATGCTTATATTTCTATCGATTTCCAGAACAAAAAACTCGCTATTCACAACAAAGGGGATGGTGAGATGTATCCAGGCATTGCCAATATCGAAAGCAATAAACGTACCTTTGAACAAGGTGATGCGTTATACAGCGAAATTGAAGCTTTTCTAAATTCAATTGCAACCAATACTCCACCTATTGTTAGTGGTAAAGCAGGTTTACTTGCATTACAAACAGCGAGCAAGATCAGTGAGTTGTTGGGTACAGCTTAATAACTACACCGCGAATTACAACACCATGAATAACGAACATAATAATTTTTACGGAGTATTTTGATATGATCCCAATGGTTGATCTCAAGTTACAATATAATAATCTTAAAGAAGAGATTGATACTAAAATTAT
>VAPK010313730.1_pt1 | contig 12650 bp, 21 predicted proteins | sample 3395031 | NCBI WGS metagenome assembly VAPK01 (sample SAMN08290443, study PRJNA428436) | hydrothermal vent metagenome | isolation source: Deep-sea hydrothermal vent chimney 1 | place: Pacific Ocean: Juan De Fuca Ridge | reverse complement strand
CCCTCTTGTGCCATTTGCTCTGGCTCTTCGCTGTAAAGTTTGGACATAACCCATTGATAAGCAACTTGCTCTGCAACTTGTCCTACCATTTGAGCCCCAGCTGAAACAGCAGATCCAGCAGCACTTTCACTACTACTTAAAACAGCAGCCCATCCAACCTCAGAGGCATAAGCACAAAGAGCATAAATACATACAATAGCAACGATAATTATTACAATGGTAACCCAATGTTTGCCTATCCAATGAATAGCTTTTCCGATTTCTTTTCCTATTTCATGAACGGTATGGCCTATATGTCTAAGAGATTTCCAACTCTCGCTAGCTATATGCCTTGCCCCCTTCCATAAATCAGTTCCCCAATGTTCTATAGTATGTATGCCAAATCCGCTTAAATTTGTATTCATTTTGTACTTTTCTATTTCACTCTTATCAACACCCTCTACAACTAAAAAATCATCTTTCTTACTTATTATATTTTGAACATATTTTTTGGCAGCCTCTTGTGCTTTTTTAAAAGACTCCAAACTCGAATATCTAATATTCTCAAACCAGTAACGAGAATCACTGTCATCTAAAATCTTGTGCACTTTGTAATATTTCACAGGCTTATTCTTTTCAACTTGCTTCACATAACAGCCGTCGTACAGCATATTTTTAGATGTTACAAGTACCCACTTACCGTTTTTAAATAAATATGTCCTAAGTTTGTCTGTTATGGAAGACATGTATCAAATCTCCTGCCTACAGGTCATATACATCTATTATATATGGCAGTACCATAAAGCCAAAAGATACAGACACAGTTGCACTTGAACTTGTAAGATTAGAAGTAGCTTTAAAATAAAACCCTTTTATAGATGTAGTATCAGATGGAATAAGTTTCATAAGCATTTCAGAATCTATTTCTTTTGTTCCAACTGCCGTAAAAGAACAAAGTTCAACAAGATTAGATTCATCTTGTCCGCCGTATATAGTTATAGTTTCTGCAGTTCCTACTGTACCACCAACGGTTATCGTTCCAGCTAAAGGTATGGTAAGCTGGTCTATTGGATGGTCTATGGGTTTTCCGCTATAGGTAGTTTCTTGCGTACCTTTTACTAATACAGCACTTCCATTTATTGGAATAGAAACATCGTATATTGGATTATAAGTAGCAAAATTAGCAAAACTTATTATGGCGTTCTTTTCTAGTATAGGATTTCCGTTTTCGTCAAAAGTATATTTTACTATTCCTATTTGCGGATACCCATCAGGAGATATTCTTAACTCATTAAAATTTTTATAATCTACAAGTTTAATACTTCCACAAAAATCCATTATTACTGTGCCTCCTTGCTGTTTATTAAAACTAGCTCTAAAATGTCAGCACTTGCTGTTACTTGTGTTGAAGTAAGGTTTGATTTTATTGTTACTCTTGGAACAAAGGAATTAAAATCATCTCTTGTAACATTAAAATCACTAAATCTAAACAGTTTAGCCATATTAAAAGAATATGAACCTGCACTTGTAAAGGTTGCAAGTTCAGTACTACTTCCACCATATAAAGTAACAGTCTCTGCAGTTGAAAAAGTCCCTCCTATATTTATAACAGCAGCAAAAGTAAGCGTCCAAGCACCATCCCAAATAAAAGCAGTATCGTCTATGTCAATCAAAAGAGGAATAGAATATGTGGAATTTATAGGAATGCTAATAGTTCCTCTTACTATTTTTGCCACACCTTCCATTAAAGAAAAAGTACCATTTATTTTAGGTGGAGTATACTGATAAGGACTTGTCGTAAATATATCAGCTATCAAATTGGCATTATCGGGTGATATATTGTAGGTATGAAGTGCCTGTTTGCCCTGATTTAATCTTATGCCGCCTATTATTTCAGCCATATTACATAACTCCTAAGCATAAAAAGTTATTTCTGGAATGTATACATTATAACCAAGCAAAATTCCAAACTTTCTAATTGGTTTTACTAAAATGCCTCGCTTTAACTTATACAAAATCTGAGGAACAGCCAAAGGAATATCTAAAGGCATCCATATTTTCACTGGAACTTCTATTCCATAAATAGGCTTTATTCCAAACAAAAATCCAATTTCAGGAGTATTAGTAAAAGAAAATGTTACATTATTAAGAATCTTCCTTGCTATTTCTATTTTAGACTGCTGTTCACTTTTACCACTGTAAATTAGATTTTTGTTTGGAATAAAGAAGGACATGGAAGGTATTTTATACTCCTTCCTTGTTATTAAGAACAAAAAAGCAATGGGTAGTAAGAGGGAGGATCTGTCAGAATCCCCCCTCTTTATATCTTTTTTACCAAACATTGACCTTTCTTACACAGTCAAACAAGAAGTCAATGCTTCCTGCTGCTGTTGTAGAGTATCTCAAGAAGAGTTTATCAGCCTTTCTCACCTCAAGCCCTGTAAGTTTATTGGCAAAGTTTGGATCTCTTATGTCGTCGTCACAAGAGAGTAACAGACATCCTGGTACGCCATTTATATCAAGCTTATCATCAATGAGTCTCTTGGTTGGATACCAGTCAACAACACCAAAGAGGTCATTATTATCAGAAGTTCTAACGGCAAGCTCAGATACTACATCGTCACTTCTGTTACCATTAGAATCTTTAACAATAAGGAAGATGTTTCTAATGATAACATCAGTTGGCATCTTTATAGAAAGACCTAGACCGCCATAAGCACCTGTAAACTGAGAAGTTCCCGTTAGATAAATAGGCATATAGACATTGCCCTGAGAGTCAACACCTAAAGCATTCTTAGCCTGATCCAACTGAGCTCCAAAAGTCCAACCAGCCTCAACATCAATAGTAAGAGAGGCATTATTAATAGTTGCATTAGCACCGTTTACCCAAACAGATGCCGCATTACCCCATACACCTGTAAGCTTAATAGTATTAATACTTGGAGCTTCTCCTGGAATGCAGAACATAGGATTTGTTGGATCTTTGGGATCAAGAGATGGAGATATAATAAACTCTACATAAGCCTTCCCACTCGCCCCAGTTGCTGTAGGTGGTTGGTCAAACCAAAGCCTGTCATTCAAAAGATACTGAGAATAAAGAGCAAGCTGCTGAAGCCCTAAAGTGTCAATTGGTACTCCAGCACCGCCGTTGTATTCAAGCCTTAGATTGTTTACCAACTTTGCCACACCATCCTGTATAGCAGTAGGAGCAGCAGTTCCTGTAGTATAATCCAACTCAAGAGTTCCTTTAATGAAAGTGATATCCCTAGATGTAATCAAGGGAATTTCAAACTGCTGGTTGGGCACAAAATTGGCAAAGCTGGTAACCTTAGATGTCTTGAAGCTTCCACCAGCTTTATTGAGATTATAAGCCATCTTTAACTCCTCCTTTATTTACTAATCTTTGTACTGCTGCATATACTCTTCATAAATATCACTATCAATGTTATTGGTCTCAACAGGTACAGATTCTGTTATAGGTGCTTCAGGAAGCATGCCTAAACTGTCATCGAAACCACTTAACTTTTTGTGTGTAAACTCACTTTCTACTTTTCCAAAAAGAGAAGCTACCATTTGAGAGAGGTGAAACTGTTGGTCTATTGCAGATCCAACAGCCGCCATAGATGCATAATAACTGCCGTACTGCCCCAAAATTCTCTCTACCTGAGGCAGTCTTAACAACCAAGCTGCTGCTGCACCGCTTACAACAGGTGGTACGGGTACGAAACTAGAGATGAGGTCAGATACAAAATCTGCTACCTGCTTAATAGCAATATAGTAAACACCCGCACCAACAGGCACATTAGCAACTTGAAATTCTGTAAGCCTGTCAACGCTTCTTCCGATATCCATTATCTTCTACCTCCTTTTTATACGATTCCAAAGCACACTGTTTAAGGCAAAGCCTATAAGCCTGCCCCTTCTTCCCCTTACACATCTTAGGACAATGACTTATCCTTCCAGCATAAGGTTTTAGAGGAGCAGGCACTTTGCCTTTTTCCCAGCTGCTTTTCTTAATTATTAATTGCAGCTCCATTACTTCTTAGTAATGCCCTTAGAAAGAGCACATCTTTTTAAACAGAATCTAAAGTTCTGACCCTTCTTGCCCTTGCACTCTTTAGCACAAGAAGCCATCTGACCAGCATAAGCTTTAAGATGCTCTGGGAACTCACCCTTCAAGTAGGAAGGAGTTTTTGCATAAGCACCAAAAATCTGAGTCCTTCCTGTTGCAGGTGGTCTATAAAGAATTGCATTTCCAGCTTCACTTAATGGGATTCCTGCCATTTTTAAGTACCTCCATTTTGTTTTTTGTTTTTGATTTTTATTGTTACTTTGTCTCCGCTACAATCCAAAATCAAAACATCATCTTTAACTTCCTTTATTTCGCATAATACGATACCATTCTCATCTTCTCTAACAAAAGCAGGTATATATTCTGCCCCTAACTCATTAGCTTTTCTTAAACACTCTTCATTATCTTCTATATCACAAAATTTAACTTGACCATCTTCTATGGTCTTTTTTGCCTGTTTACATCCCTCACAGTTCTTACTCGTTATAACTAATATCATTTCCTTAAAACCTTTCTTACATACTGTCTTATAGCATATTCTTGACAGTCTTTATCTAAGTTGTTTTCTAAACACTCTTGTTCTAATTCGTCAAATCTAGGATCGGTCAGCATCTCTTCTATCTCTTCGTCTTTTAATCTAGCTAGAACATCATTAATATTTACCGCATCAGCTATGCTTGCCTTTTTAGATTCAGATTCTGTTTTCTTTTGCTTCTTCTTTGCAATATTTCTACTTCCTTTAATATCTAGAAAAAACTTTATATCTCCTATCGATTTGTTTATCTTCTTTATTTGAGCTTCTATATTAGAAATACCTATAAGTATATCTATTAATATCTGACGGTCACCTTCTCCTAAACTTGACTTAGACTTTATATATTTTTTTATATCGTCCATAACTTCTTTTCCTAATATACTAATTATTCTATTACTAAACTTATTAATATTGTCAAGTAAAAATAATTTTATATGAAGCTTCTTATCTCTTTTTCTCACTTCAGCATGATGTGTATGTGACGCACTATCCATTCAATAGCATCCTTCATTAACCACAGCAGTATAGTACCAACAGCTATAAACAAAGTTCTTAACGCCTTCTTTTCTACTTTTACAAAGCTTTTTATTGATTCTATCTCCTCTTTAGTAAATATACAGTTATCTTTCTTATGTTTGCATGTTTCATTTATAATTTCACGTGCTATTTCCTTTAATATTTCTTTGTCTTCTTTGCCAAGCAAAGACATCTACTATAAGCCCCTTTCCGCTTTTACTACCCTCCATGCCTTCTCCAACTGTATAAACTTTTCATTATCACCTGTATCTTGATTATCGGGATGATATAGCTTTGCTTTCAGTTTATATACTTGTTTAATAACTTCATTTGAATCGCTCCTAGTTACTCCTATTATATAGTATGGATCACTTGTTATCTTTTTTACTGCAAAAGATATAGCACTTTTTATCTGTGCATTAGAGTTTCCATTTTTCATAAATGCACCAAGTACTCTCCCAAGTTCAGGAGATAAATCATTAAGTTCTGCCATTATACTTTTGGCTGTTCTTATGCTGCTTAGTAAAGAAGACAACACATCTGCCATATATCTATTCCTCCCCATGTTTTCTCTTAAACCAATAAACTTGTAATGGATTTACTTTTCCTTCCATTATGCACTGTTCAGATGCCTCTTTCTTATCTTTACCTTTTACTTCTTTTGCTATAACACATATTGGATTTGGTTTTAGTTTTATACCTTCTCGTATCATCTCTTCTATAGTTGAGGCATCATAAGGTCTATGTATATCTTCCCATACTTTTTCAAGTCTTTCTGAAAAAGGAAGATGTCTATATTTAGCCCATAATACACCAACTAGATCCTTTATGTTACCATCTTTATACATTAAGTCATATATTTCAGCTTTTATAATAGGATCTTTTAGTGCTTCATCTACACTTGTTATTCCGTTTTTATCTAAATCTTTCTGAAGTTCATTTGCCATCTCATCTAACTGTTTATCACTAACACGCTTCTTAAAGTCATGTATTATGGTTTTATCAAAACCATATAGCTCTGGATTTTCTAACACTTCAGCTATTACAAAATAGGCAAGCAGTTTGTCTTCTTTGTTGAATGAATTTAACTGACATCCACCAAGACCGCATTTATTGGTATCAACCCCAGCTACCTGTTCAAATTCTTTTCTTATTTTCCTAACCTCGTGAACCGATTTGTCATTAAACCCCTCACGCTTAAATTTTAAAACTAGTTTCCCAACTTCTTTGGCAATAGTTTTATAAACATCACAGTTGTTAGGCTCTGCAATATTGCAATGTTTAGATGCCTCCATTAATTCACCATATACATTAGAAAGATGTTTTATTACACAAGCTCCATGTTCAGAAGGCAGGCTCTCTCTAGATGTTATTAAAGCTAGATGGTCTTCAGCTTGAAGAAGATTAGCCATTATATTGAGTTTATTCCATTCTATAAACTCTTTGTCTTTTTCGCCCATAGTCATGCTCCTTGTGTCAAATTATATACAATTTCTATGCCTTTATCAATAATACCAATAGCATAGAATAGTCAATTAACTGTCACTATCTTTATTTACCTTTTCTAAAATAGCACTTAGCTTTTTCTCAAGCTTATCTTCTATAACTTTTTCTATATCTTCCTCTGCCTTCCCCGTCTTAGCCTTCACAGCCCAGCTCTTATAAGCCCTATCCTGCATCCTATTAAAAGCATCAAAGAGCTTTCCTAAACCTTCTCCAAGAGCACCAGCTATACTTGTTGCAACATCTATGCTCTGAATAATTGGTGCTACAGGATTTTGCTGTTGTCTTGGTTGAGGAGCACCTAAATTAGATGTTATTATTGCTATGGACTTTAAAACATCGCTTATTTTGTCAAAATCTATTCCTTTCGCAGCCTGACCTAAACCCCCAACAGCCTGTTGAGGCTGCTGCTGAGGTTGCGGTGTCTGCTGCTGTAGAGAAGCCTCACCTTCTATCTTTACACCACCCTTACTAAGTGCCTCTTCTGGATCAACACCTTCTATATCAATATTGGGAGAAGAAGCTTTAGGCTGACCCAAAAGTTCAAACAACATCTGCGGATTTTCCATAACAGTATTAACTGTTGTTAATATGTTATTTATTTTCTGCTCCTGCTCCATCATCTTTGCCTGCTGTTCTTGTATTATCTTAGACTGCTGTGCTATTTGGTCAGCCAAAGACTTTATGAGCTCTGTAGTGCTAACCTCTTCCACTTTTTTCTTACTCTCTTTTGTCATGGGCTTTTCCTCTACCTCTTTCGTTTCTTTCCTTATTTCATTTTTTACAAATTCTTTAACAGCTTCTTTTCCTACTTTCACTCTTTCCTCTCCTAAAATACTGTCTATAGCATTTATTTTTTGTTCTAATTCCTTTTGCATATCTTTAACAAGTTTTAAATCATCATGTCGGTACTCCATCTTTTATATCCCTTGTTTCTATTATGAAATTTACAATCTGCTCTACAACCTCATCTAAATTAGATGTACTGGGATATCCTATTACTTTATAACTTTCTTTATCTTTAAACCGCCTAAACAACTGCATTAATCTATAGTAATCTTGTCTGTGCTTCTTATTGTTAGTGCCAAATATAAATATAATGTCATAGTCTATCATCTTAAGTACAATAGGAAGCCATGATATTATCTTGGATCTAGCCTCCCAATCATGATTATCTATAACACTATCCAGTACTGTTCTGTTTTCTATTAAAAGATGGTCATTAGATTCTACTTCTGTAACACCACAAGATACTTCTATTTTTTTAAAGAAGTACCATATAGATAGCATAGAATTCATGTCTATAGACTTTGAGTAAAATCCCCTCTCATCTATACTGCTTATCATTACAGATTCTATGCCCTTCTTTACCTTTTTATTACTTGTTATGCTGTTAAAAAAGTCTTTCCTACTGAAAGATAGAAACTTAGCATCAAATAGACTGTTTAAGGTACTGTGCTTTTTAAGTGCACCAAAAATTTTATCTACTGTACCATCGTTAGCTCCACTCAATCCTATTCTAAGCATTATCTCCTCCTAACTACTAATCTGTGTATAGGATTTTTAGGCTTTTCCTCTTCTTGCTTCTCTTCTGTTTTTAGAGCAGATAATATCTTCCCTTTAATATCATCATCCTTATTGATAGCCTCTAATATTTTGTCCAATACATTATCATCTCTTAGGGCTTCCTCTAAAGTAACCGCCTTAAGGTCGTTTTTCTCCTTTTTAGGCTCTAAAATACCCTCTATTTTTGAATTTAACTCCTCTTTTACCTTATTTATCTCGTTTAAAAGCTCACATTTCCCCTCCTCAAAACACCGTCTAACTGCCTCTTCTATATCACTTTTACTGACGTTTGTTTTAGGAGTGCTAGTTGAAATGGATGGTTTTAGGTTGGTTTCAACTACCTTTCTAAAAGCCTCTCCTAGTCTGTCCTCTTTTGGAGCTGCATTTAGTTTGTTTACTTTGTCTCGTATAAAAAATTTAGCCATTACATTTATCTTTTTGTCTATAGAAGATGTGAGCTTCTCTATTTTACTATCTACATCACTTTTTATCTTGCTGAGCTCATTAAGTAAATCACACTTCCCCTCTTCTAAACACTGCCTAACTGCCTCTTTTATATCATCTTTATTGTATACATCAGACATTTCTTTAACCTCCGTTTCTTTTTGTTTGTCTTCTAATAACTCCTTTAGCTTGCCATTTTCTATATTCTTTATAATTTCCTCCTTTTCCTCACTGCTTATCTTCCATTTATTCACCCTATCTTTTATATACTCCCAGTCTCTGCCAGCTCTTAACATCTTTAAAAACTGACACTTCCATCTAGACATACTACTCATTATTCCTCTCCCTTATCTTCAAAGAAATCAGATGGCTTCTTTATACTTTCCTTGAGCTTTTGTATATCTTCTACTCTTATGTTGCCCCTTATATTCCAAGTTTTTAATATATCTATAACCTCTGGAATTCCATACTTATCCATTAACTCTAAAACAGTAATAATAAGCTCTAACGTTGCATTCATTTCTTACCTCCTTCAGCTTTTTGTAAATCAAACACTAATTTTTGAATCTGTGTGGCAAGTATAATTATGTCCTTAGGAAGTTCATTTCCAGTTGATTCATAAGCTTTTAAAAATTTTCCTTGATGGTCTAAAAGATTAGACATCATACTTATTAAATCTTCTTTTGTTACTTTGCCCTGTTTGTAATCCTCTAAAGTATTAACTGCAGCTAAGTAGTCATCATAAAATATATTTCCATAATATATAATTTCCTTCTTCTGTTTATCATTAATCTTACCCTGTTTGTATAAATAAGCTGCAGACTGCATAGTCATAGTATAAAGATCCCTGCTCGTCCTTAAAACCTTATAACAAGTACTTACTACATTTTCCTTTTTACACGATGTCAAACTTAAGACAAAAACTATTAGACATATTATAGAAAGTGTAAGAACAGCTATCCTAAGTATTTCTATTTGTCGGTCTATTTTCGTTTCCATTGCTATCACTCCTATCTTTTGAATTGTAATAGAGATGAGCAGCACTCGAAGCTATAGATACTATAGCAATAATGACCGCATTCTGTGCATTTCCAGTAAGCCTTACTGCCAAATAACACAGAAAACACACTGGAATTAAGAAACCTAAAGCACGAATAGATCCCTTAGGCAGAAAGAGTGAAAAGTTCCATAGCCAACTTATACTGCTCTTCTTTTTCTCTCCACCACCGTCATCTTCCATCTTTTTGGGTTCACTCAAAGGTTTACTCATCTCTTCTTTAATGGTCTCCTTAACTTGTTTTACTATAACATCTGGATCTACTTGCTTCTCTTTATCACCTCCCTTCTTTTGTTCCTCTTTAGGAGGCTCTTTTTTATCTACAGCCTCCTTAACTAAAGTTTCCTCCTCTTCATTCATTTCTTTGGAGACCTCTTTTACTTTCTGTTTTTCTTTTACCTTCTTTGCCTCTGGAGATTCCATGCTCAACCTCCTTATTTATTTCTCAAGTAGTGCCTCTTTTAAAGAAACACCTTTCCAAGCTTTTGAGAGATCACTACTCCAGAAAGATGGAAGACCGTTTGCGTATTCTATAAACCCCTCAAAATCATCTTTTATACTGTTCGATATTACATACACACTCCTATTAACATTTACTCCCTTCTTTTTTGCCTCTGAAAAACACTTATAAGCCGAAGTTAAAAACACTTTCATCGCTCCTCTATCTGTTTTTACTTGAGACTGTACTATCGGCTTTATCAAAATAAGAGAGGACGAGGTTACTATTGAGATGTCTAACTTTCTAAATGTTTGTGTTATAAATATAGCAAGAATATCTTTCTGTCTGGCAAGACCCGCAAATAAATCTATAAATTTATTACTCTTTTTCATTGACTCTCTAGAATGAAAAGAAATATAAGCCTCATCTATTAATACTATAGACCCTTCTGGGAATTCCTCATTATCTAAAATATCTATCCAATCAGGAAGAGACTGCTCTGAATCTTTAGGGAATCCAAAAACATAGACAGGAATATCAGGCCTTATAGCATGTTTGTATTCTAAAATAGCATAAGCTAAAGCTGATTTGCCAGCTCCTATAGCACCTATAATAGTTACTAATCCAAAATCTGGAATCAATCTAGCTAAATCATAAGATATAAGCTCTCCCTTTAAAGCCTTTTCTAAAGATACACTACTCACTATAACACTCCTTCTTTTATTCTCTTTGCACCCATAGCCCTTAAAACCATATAAAACATTTCAGGGCTTACATACTGAGACTTTATATTTGAATCACATAAATCCCCAAAACACATCTGAACAGCATCCATACAACCCTGAGAACAAAACTTCTTTTTATCACTTATTCGTCTTAATTTTAACACAAATGCAATAACACCTAACCAGTTATATCTAACCCGCCTCTTAACTAGATTATTCATATAATGATTAACACACAAAAATCTCACTCTATCAACATCTAACCCAAGTATAATATACTTACAGCCCCTACCTTCCCTGTTAGCAAAACTATCAGCACTCTCATAATGCCAAAACTTACCTGTTGTAATAACCTCATCCTCTCCATTTATATATGCAACATGAGAAAATTTAGACCTAGTGAAAAACCGAATAAGTCTAGAAATAAAAGATTTACCTTCTATGAATATAAACTCTATTCTGTTTGGCTTAACAGGAAGCTTCATGGCTGTATTCTCCCTTTTAAGTATAACTGTATATCAAAATATAACCTATATCAAATATAAAGTTAATATATAAACTTAAAATGAGATCCCAACTTCATAATACAACACCTGCCATCCCCAGCGGCAAGTCCATTATAGGCAGCAGCGCTGGAAGTCAAGGCACGCTAACGCTAAGCCTTTCAGGCTTGCCTTGACTTCCAGCTTTATGCTGCCTTTTTAGTCCTTGCCCGCTGGGTGGGTTAGGTATAGTCTTGGTGTTTGTTTGTTTTGTTGGCGAGGGTGTGTAATATTAGGGTTTCTATTTGTTTTTTTATGCTGTTGGTGCTGTATAGTCTGATTTTGGATAGGTCTATTGTTAGGTGGTTGTTTGTTAGGGTTTTTGGGTTGAAAAAGGCTATTGTTACTTCTAGATAGTTGGGGAAGATTGCTATGTGGTGTCTCGGTATGTCGGTTAAGTTGCTGAAAATATTAGCTATTTCGTCGCATATTTCTTTGAGGCTTTGTATGTAGAGTGAATAGGATTCGTGGTTGAGGATTACGTTGGTTATGTTTTCTTTTAAGTCGGTCATGGCTCTCCTCCCCCTTAAAAGTCGGCTAGTACGCCGAATTGTAGCAGTATTTCGTTGGTGTTGCTGTTGGGTTCTAAAAATATTCCCATTCCTGTTCTTATTTTGTTGCTTTCGTTGTAGTGCATAAATCTGTAGGTTAGGTCGAGAAAGTAGATGGAATCCGATGTCTTGTCTTGATAGGTCATAGAAAGTGTAGCTCCAATCTCGTATGCTCCGTTTAAGTAGAAAATTGCAGGTGGACTTTCCATAGAAGACCATTTTTTAGGACTATATGAAACTTCTATAGTGTAATTGGTTTTTATTATACTGTTACTCATAACTGGTAGAGGCAATTTTACTTGTAATCCTAAGAAGTTAAGCTTGTAAGTTTCGTTGTCTATTTGTCTGTACCAGTTGCGGTGGTAGTAGAACGTGTATATGTGAGGCAAGACCTTGAGGCCGATGATTAAATTCCATAAGATGGCGTTATGATTGAACTTTGCCTTCTCACCTGTGAAAAGATAACTTCCTTTGTATTTAGATGTGCACCAAAAGTATTGATAGTTTAAATAGTAATCGCTGGTCTTGAGTACAAAGTTTAAGCCGTATCCCCATTGGTATTCGTAATCGGGATTTTTGATGAGTTCTTTGTAGTAGGTGTACTCAATACACGGACTTATACTGGTTTGAAAAGCTAGAACGTTGGTTGTTTGTATAGAAAATAACAATACTAAGATTAGAAATACTTTTAATAACCTCATCGCTATACCTCCTGTTGTTT
>VAPK010270415.1_pt1 | contig 12650 bp, 11 predicted proteins | sample 3395031 | NCBI WGS metagenome assembly VAPK01 (sample SAMN08290443, study PRJNA428436) | hydrothermal vent metagenome | isolation source: Deep-sea hydrothermal vent chimney 1 | place: Pacific Ocean: Juan De Fuca Ridge | reverse complement strand
TATGGCACCCCCACCTTAATTTAACAATTGTCTAAATAAGGTGGGGGTGCCATATCACTTCTCCTCAATGATCTGACACAAGGGACTTTTAATGTCACCCACTTTTTTTAACTTGTCATTAAATGGGAATAGTTCCTAGTTGATGAAAATAATCATATGATTAAATGTTGGATGTCAAAATTTTATTGGAATTAAGAATTCTCGAAAACTCTCTTTTTAATTCGGCTCAATCCAACAGGCGTCACTCCCAAATAACGTGCTAAATCATTCTGGGTAACTTTATCAAATAGTATTGGGTTTGTTTCTACTAGTTTACAAAATCGCTTTTCAGCAGATAAACATAAAAACTCAAACTCTCGCTGTTCTTTTTTTATTGAAAAGCTAAGTAACACTTCAATCATATTATTAGCGATTATTAAATCATTTTTACTGTATTCAAGAATAATATCAAAAGGGATTTTCCTTAGTGTTGTAGGCTCTAGGCAAACAAGGCTAAAAGTGCAATTCTTGTCTGAATAGGCTGCAGCTAAGCTTCCAATAATGTCATTAGACTGAATAAATGACTTTACAGATTCCTTGCCATTTTCGGATGTGTAATAAGCCTTCAATAAGCCTGATTGAACAATATAAAGTGATTTATCTACCTCTCCCTGCATAAATACATGCTCACCTTTACCCTTTTCTAGGGTTACACCTTCAAGCTGTAGTAACTCTTGAAAATTCATTGTTTTTAACCTCGGTTAATGATTGCACTGAGCCATGGGTTTAGCATATCAAACATTGCATGAATAAGGTGACACAGATGAAACTCAGTAAAAAATGTATTGTAATTACAGGTGGCACTTCTGGTATCGGCTATGAAATGGTGAAGTATTTACACCTTGATAATGAAATAATTGTAATTTCCAGAAGTACCAACAAGCTGGATAAACTCACTCAGGAGTTTAAAGGAGTGATCAGTTATCAAGCTGATTTATCGAAGCTTGAGGAACTAGAAACGGTAGCATATGCTATTGTAGAACGCTTTGAATCAATAGATGTCCTGATCAACAATGCAGCGGTTCAATACACCCCAACCTTTATAAATGATGCATTTGAATATGCAAGTATATCCCATGAAATTACCCTGAATTTCACTAGTATCTGTAGCCTGACCTACCTACTATTGCCAGCCCTAACACATCAAAATGAAGCAGTCATATTAAACATAAACTCTGGGCTTGCATTGGCTCCAAAAACTTCATCCGCGATTTATTGTGCAACAAAAGGTGCACTAAATATATTCTCTCAATCACTTCGTTATCAACTTGAAAATACCAATATCAGTGTTCAACAAGCTTTTCTGGAGCTGGTTGAAACAGCGATGACAACAGGCAGAGGGAAAAACAAAATAACGGCGGAGGAAGCCGCAAAAATAATCATTCAGGGTATTGAGCGTGAAATCTTAGACCATGATATTGGTAAAGTTAAATACCTCAGGTTGCTACTGCGGTTAGCGCCATCAATAGCACAAAAAATAATGAAGAAATATTAAGGAGACTAATTATGAAACTATTGTTTTGGAGAATTACGATTATCTTATGGGGAAGTATTGTGATGACAAACACTACTATTGCCCAAGCAACTGAAATTAAAATCAACGTTACGGGTATTAATGTAAAACGAGGGGGAAATATTATCGTCATGCTTTTTGGTGAAAAAGGTTTCCCTAAAATTCATAAAAAAGCACTTGCAGCCCAAACTAAACCCGCTACTAAAAACACGCTGAAATTTAACTTCACACTAAATAGTAATGAACTTGCCGTAAAGGTGCTTCATGATGAAAATGGCGATGGGAAAGTAACTAAAAACTGGACAGGTATTATCCCAAAAGAAGGTCTTGGTTTTTCCAATGGGCAAAGAATTAGCATCACAGGACCACCCACCTATAAAAAATCAAAGCTATTCAAAGAGCAATTTAAAACAGGGCTTAACATTTCTATCAGATACCCGTGAGGAAAGACCCATGAAATCATTATTAAAAGTTTTCCTGATTATTGCTAGTCTTTTTGCTACGACATTCTTGATGGTTAAGTTAACGGGCATACTAACAGTAGAGCAAATTGAAAGCTGGCTAATGCAAGCTAAAGAATTATCACCCCTTTATGTAGGAAGCATTGTCGCCTTGCTCCTATTTGCTGATTTATTTATTGCAGTACCCACTTTAACTGTCACTATTTTATCAGGTTACTTTCTAGGTCATACTTATGGTGCAGCTGCAGCGTTAACAGGCGTGCTACTAGCCGGCATTGGTGGTTATGCATTAAGTAATTACTATGGAAATGCCATCCTTGGATTTTTACTACGAGATGAAAGCAAACGTAATGAAGCCATTAGTGCTTTTCAAGAGCATGGTTTTGCGATGATACTCTTATCAAGAGCCATGCCAATTCTACCCGAAGCTTCAGCCTGTCTTTCAGGAATGACGAGGATGCCTTTTAGTAAATTCTTAATAGCATGGCTGATTAGTTCTGTACCCTATATCTTAATTGCCACTTACGCTGGATCTATTAGCTCACTTGATAACCCTAAGCCTGCGATATTCACAGCTATTGGCATCACCACTTTTTTTTGGATTGCCTGGTTTATTTATCATCGCCTACATAAAAAATCTTTCTTATAAAAAGCTCAGCAACTGATAGGAGACAAAAATAGCTGTACTTGAAAATCATACCCTAGCTCATGATTGATCAGCACCACTAAGGAAAACCGTATGGGTGCTTTATGGCACCCCCCTATTATTTAGAAGATTGTATACAAAATCTCACAAAACCTTACGATAGCCATCAAGCAATAAACTATGCATTTTCCAGTCACTTATTAATGGAAATACATCTTCACCATCAATAAGCGCCAATGCTTTACTCAGTGTATCTTGACCGTAGAGTTTTTGCAGTGACTGGCTGTACTTTGGCATGCCTTCAAGTTGCAGCAAGGTATTAATACATTGGTAAACATTTAATCGTTGTGGATCAATTTGTTGAAAGTGCAGTAGCCACTCACAGCCTTCTTGAATGCGTTCATTATCTCGAATTTTAAGTGCCAAAAGTGTAGCTAGCTCTGCCAAGCGTAAATCAGAAAAGATACTGTCTTTATCTGCAGGCAACCCTATCAATGCAGCCACGGGGTATTGATCATCAAAGTTTAATTCTTCAATTTTTTCTAAGAGGATTTCACAGTCTTGTTCTGTTTTATTTACTTGTAAGATAGCATCACGGATATCGATACCTGCATTGTTGTTTTCCCAAACCAAGTCATCAACAGGATAAATTTCGGACATCCCAGGAACCAGTACCCGACAGCAATAGACATTCAATTCTTGATGGTCTGAAATAAAGATATCATTCCCTTCTGCATGAATTCGCTCACAAAGGTCGTTAAATTCTTGTTCGGTACTTGTTACCTTTTGTTGATCCCAATCACTAAATTCATAATCGGCTTTATCTTGCAAAAACTGCCAACTAATAATACCGCTGGAATCTATAAAATGAGTTTCTAGATTTTGTGGACTAGCTATTTCATCAAGATCAAAACCTGCCTCTGCAAAACCAGATAAAGCATCCAATCCACGACCTTGTAATAATTCAGTAAGAGAACGTTCAAGCGCTACTTCAAAATTTGGGTGCGCACCAAAACTGGCATACACTCCATGATTTTGAGGGTTCAACAGTGTCACCACCATCACTGGGTATTTGCCCCCCAAAGAGGCATCCTGTATTAGCAATGGATAACCTGCGTCTTCTAGCTCTTTAATGCCTTCTTGAATTTTAGGGTAACGGTTCAGTACTTCTTGTGGGACATCTGGCAAAGATATTCCTTCGGCTATGATTTTGAATTTTATATACCGTTCAAATATTTCCGACAGTGCTTGAACCCGTGCTTCATATAAATTATTTCCAGCAGACATGCCGTTGCTAACATATAGATTACCAATAACATTGACAGGAAAATAAACAACTTCTTTATCTCGCTCACACACATATGGAAGGCAACATATACCGCGCTCACGATTTGCTGAATTAGTATCAATTAGTGAGTTAATTATCAATTCACCATCAGGATCGTAAAATGATTGGAGTTCGTGATTAAGAACACCTGCTGGCCAAGTATTATCGAGGTTTGGACTAAACCACTTTTCATTCACATAATGCACAAACTTGCTATTCGCTATTTTATCCCCAAGATAGTAATCAGCCCAAAAATAATGTGTAGAAAGGCGTTCAAAAAACTCACCAAGAGCACTGGCTAATGCCGCTTTTTTTGAGGAACCTTTGCCGTTGGTAAAAAGTAATGGACAATCACGGTCACGAATATGAACTGACCAAACATTCGCAATAGGGTTTAACCAAGATTGCTCAACTATATTGAAATCTAGTGCGCCCAATTTTTGTTGCATCGAAGTAATTGAATCTTCAAGTGCAGCATCTTTTCCTGGGATATGAGTTTGTGTTGGCATCAGCGAATCTCTACATTATTAGGAATATTTGCATCTAGTGGCATAGAATAACAGTAATTAAGAAATGAGTTACATAATGAGCACACAAAATCAGAATAATTACTTAAGACGAATTCCATTATGGCTCATCGTATTAGTATCTGCTTTGCTTGTCATATTACTAAGTTCTGCAAGCGTAATTGCTTATAAAAAATCACAAAGTGACCCACAGTTCACAGAAGAACAAACAGGATTAGAATCTCGCAAACAAAAAATCCTGCAACAAGCTGATGTCATTAATATAAATTGGTTACGAACGCTTAATCCATTAGTGAAAAAGGTACAAGGAAGGTTGATTTGGAGTAACACTTTACAACAAGGAATGATGGAATTTAGTAATTTGCCTAAGTTATCAGCTAAGCAACGCTATAGGTTATGGATTTATGACCTTGTTGGCGACATCAGCAAACCAATTACTGCCATCACGTTTAAGCAAACGACCAATATAAGTCATGACTACCTTATTTCATTCAATACTAAAACGCCTATAACGTCACCTTTAAAGTTTGAACTGACTTTAGAAGAGGAAGGCAAAGAGAATGGTTTGCCGCTTCTGCTAGCGCAGCCTTAAACTTCAAACCTATCTCTATCCCTTATGACTCCAGCAAATACAATCATTATTTGCTAATATACCAACAACTTTTAACACCTATGTGATCCTCCTATGAGTAATCAAAACGAAAATGAACAATCTGGCTTAGCTTTTACCGAAGCAAAGGAATCGAGAGAGTTTTTAAAAAATGAGCTTGATAAAAAACAAGCATTATTGGCTCAGATGACGTTAGATACCACTCCAATTGATCGCGCTAACTTACAATATGAAACCGCTGACATCATGCTTGACATAGGAAATGCAGGCATGCAAGAAGCCGCATGGGGGCTCGCTAAAGAAGCTTTTCAAATTTATATGGATGAAGATCAAATTGATGATGCCGTCAATGCCTTAGATTTACTTTATCGTACAGATCTTCCAGCTAGTGTAGTCGCACTAGGTCACGCAATGTGGTTATCCGTAACCTATCCTATAGATCCAGAGTTAAGCATAGTGATGATGAAAAACCTGATTGACGATACTCCACCTAAATCAGATGGGGCTGCTGTAGCTGCTGCAACTGCACATTATATCGCTGACTTACGACTAAAAGACGAAAAACGTGAGAGCGTTATGTTCCTAACAACCAACCTACTCACTCAAGTAGCAGAGAGGCATAGCAACATCACCGACCAAGGACAATTGAATTTTTGGATGGATAAGTTAGAGCTAAATGACCCTAACCAGTTTTTACCAAAGCTTGCACAGGTAATTGATGCCATTGTAGAGGGTGATTGGTGGTTTGATAAAGATGAATTGCGAGAAAAACTTCCTGTGAATTAATATCACTTTCTAACCCAATAAAAAAAGGACTTCATAGAAGTCCTTTTTTTATTGGGTTAGATCAAACATCTTCGATTAAGAGAAAATCCCTTTAAGCATATAGAAGAACATAATGGATAGAATTGCACCTGCGGGTAAAGTAATGATCCATGACATGAATATATTACCCACCACGCGCAGATCAATTGCCGCTATACCACGAGCAAATCCAACCCCTAGTATTGCACCAACCAAGGTTTGAGTTGTAGATACAGGTAGGCCAGTATAGGTTGCGAGTACGACAGTACTTGCAGCAGCAATTTCAGCAGAAAATCCTCTAGTAGGTGTTAATTCAGTAATATTTTTGCCAACAGTTGCCATTACTTTATAACCAAGTGTAGCCAAGCCTGCTACGATACCTATACCGCCAACCAATAATACCCAAGCTGGTAGGGTAGACTTAGAAGCTAATTCACCGCTTTGTGCAATTGAGATAACAGCTGCCATTGGACCGACAGCATTCGCAACGTCATTAGAGCCATGGGCAAATGCCATTGCGGAAGCTGTAAATACCATCAGGATAGCAAATATCTTTTCTACATTTGTATACTGAAAGTTCTTATCAGCCTTTTTATCAAACTTAATTTGACTGATAAGAAAGGCACCCATTAGAGCAATAGTAATTCCTAGAGAAGCGGCATAAACAAACTCCAAACCAGTCGGAATTTCTATACCGATATGTTTTAAACCTTTCTTAATGGTCACTAATGCCAAAATAAAACCAACAAAGAATAAGTAAAAAGGTCCATATTTTTTAGCATTCTTTAAAGGATTTTCAGTATTAATAATCAACTTCTGAATGCTCGTAAAAACAGCAAAAGCTATGGCACCGGCAAGTAAAGGCGAGATAATCCAGCTCATTACAATCGTGCCAACTTTACCCCAACTAACGGCCTCCATACCCACACCTACAGCAGCAAAACCTATGACTGCACCAACGATACTGTGTGTGGTAGAAACTGGCCAACCCTTACTAGATGCGATTAACAGCCAGGTTCCAGCGGCTAAAAGCGATGCAAGCATACCCCAAATCAATAAATCTGGATTACCCGCAAAAGCGTCTAGATCAACAATACCTTTGCGAATTGTTTTTGTGACCTGACCACCTGCAAGATAAGCACCGGCAAATTCAAATATTGCAGCAACAATAATGGCTTGTTTAATCGTGATTGCTTTAGAACCTACAGAGGTAGCCATAGCATTAGCCACATCATTAGCGCCGATACCCCATGCCATAAAAATACCAAAGACTGCGGCAAGCGTTATGTAGATCGTCGTCGTATCTAAGAAAAATTCAGCCATTTTAAATCTCCTATCGAGCTAACATTAACGATAAGCGACTACCTACACGCTCAGCATTGTCAGCAACATTACCAACCCAATCTATTAGGCGGTAAGTAAATATTACATCAACTGGACTTAATTCAGCTTCCAACCTAAATAAAGTTTGGCGTAGACCCTCTTGCATAGTATCAGTTTCACTCTCAATAGCGCCTAATTCGGATAACATGTCACCAACACGGTCTACTTCAAGCCCACGAAAACCTGTCTCGATAAGTTCATCAAGTTCATTAATAGTGTGTAAAGCTTGCTTTACTGTATCAATACAGCGTTTGGTAAAAGCCAAAAAAGGAGCATTCATTTCATCAGGTAAACGCATTTTACGACCAACAATCAAGGAAGCTACATCTTTAGCTTGGTTGGCGATAATATCTTGCCTTAATAATACGTCAAGTACATCACGACGATCGACAGGCATAAATAGACCTTTGGGTAGATGGTCTCGTAACTCTTTCTTCATTTCATCTGCATCATGCTCTGCAGTCGTTATGGCTTTCTGAGCTGCAAGTGTTTTATCATGGTCTGAATCAATCATACCTTCAATCAGAGGTTGCAGATGTTTGATACCTTTATATACCCTTTGCATATGTTCTTGAAGAGGGGTAATAGGTGAACGACCAAATAGGCCTGACATGTAGTTTCTAGTAACCATAACAGAGCACCACTAAATCCTTGCATATTTATGCATTAATGAGTTGCGCGAATTCTATTGTTTGTGATTACCGTTGTAAAGCCTAAATATATCCCAGCATGATGCTGCTCTCATAAACTTAGTTAAATAGTAACAATCTGCTTAACCCGAGACAAAGGCAACACGTATAGCATCAAGCTTAAGCTGAGAGTTTGTAAAATAGGAAGCAAGGCTAGCTGCATTTTCTTCTAACTGCTCAACTTCCTGCGCTCTAATATTCGGGTTCACTTCTGCTAATGCCTTTAAACGCTCAATATCTGCTTTAGCTTCTATATTCAGTCGCTGCTGAGCTTCTTTTATAATGGTTACTTTCTGTGGTTTAGCCAACTTCTCTGCTTTTTCTACCATTAATTGAATCTGTGGCCGAGCATGTTGAATAATTTCCTGTGTGGTGCGCTTATTCACAAATTTAGCATATTCGTTAATCGTATTATGTGTAAGTGCCTTACTTAAATCTCTACCTGAATTATCTAGGGCAACTCTAACGGTCGATTCAGGTAAATAGCGGTGAATTTGTAAATACTTCGGTGCAGGGCAATGAATATTATAAATAGCTTCAAGAATCAAAGTCCCAGCAGGTAAATCCTCTGAGCTAAGCTCCATTGCACAAAAAGTAGCATTTCCAAATTCACTGGTCAGAATCATATCCATCGCACCAACCACTATTGGGTGCTCCCAACTTATAAACTGCATATCTTCTCGAGAAAGTGCAATTTCACGTTGATACGTAGCAGTCATGCCATCTTCTGGCAAACCAGGAAAGTTGGCATTCATCATATGATCCGTAGGCTTCAAGATAAAGCTATCAACACCATGAACTTGCTGATCCACACCATATTTATCAAAAACATTATCCATATAGCCACTTAAAAGTGCGGTGTTTTCAGACTCTAGCAGCCCATCAATGAATTCGTAAGCGGCAGTTTTATCACAAGAGTTTAGCTCTAAAAGACGATCTCGCCCCTGTTGCATCTGCTTAAGTGTTTCATCGGTTAATGTTTTACTGCGTCTAATCAAATCAGTGAATTTTTCAGTGTCTTCGCTTAACAGCTCACGTTTGATCTCACTTTCAAAAACTTCAAATACACTATGCCCAACCGAGCAAACATGCTTAAACGCGTTTAACCCCTGATCATACCAATCAAACAGTTTTTGCTGAGCGGATTGTTTAAAGTAAGGCACATGAATTTGAATATCTTGCGTTTGACCAATTCGATCTAATCTACCAATTCGCTGTTCTAGCAAATCGGGGTTAAGCGGTAAATCAAATAAAACCAAATGGTGTGCAAATTGAAAATTACGCCCCTCACTGCCAATTTCAGAACACAGTAATATTTGAGCACCTAGCTCATCATCAGCAAAATAAGCAGCAGCACGGTCACGTTCAATAATACTTAAACCTTCATGAAAAGCGCTGGCATTAATACTGGTTCTAAGGCGCAAGTATTCTTCTAGGGCCAAGGTAGTTTCTGCATAAGCACAGATTAACAGTACTTTATCATTTGGGTGCTTCTCCAACCAGTCTTGCAGCCAGATAACCCGAGGATCTTCAGCGATCCATTGTTCTGCTTCAAAGCCTTTTTCAGGATGAAGGCAGGTATCTAAATTTTGCTGATCTTGTGCTAGGTATATCTCAGGTAAGTCCATTTCATAATGATGTAATTCTCGCTGAGGAAATCCGCCAACAGAATCACGCGTATTACGATAAAGAACGCGCCCTGTACCGTGACGATCTAATAAGTCCTGTATAACTGATGTTGTATCCAGACTCGCCTGAAACTCAGCAACTACTTCTTTACCTAGATAATTTTCTAATTGTGTTAATTTTTCGACATCACCCACATTACTGTCTTCATTCAAAAGCCATTGCACCAACTCATTGACGGATTGGTAGTTTGCATCTTCTTCAATATAGCTGTGCAGGTCAAAAAATCGGTCAGGGTCAAGTAGCCGCAAACGTGCAAAATGTCCTTCCACACCAAGCTGCTCAGGTGTAGCAGTAAGTAATAATAAACCAGGAATTTTTCTTGCTAGCGATTCAATACAAACGTATTCATTACTCACATGTGATTCAGTCCAACTCAAATGATGAGCCTCATCTACAATCATCATATCCCAACCTGCATCGACTGCCTGTTGATGGCGTGTAGGATTCTCTGTTAAGAAGGATAGACTACACAAAACTAATTGCGCACTCTCAAAGGGATTAATTTTATTATCGGCATCACCTTCATCTTCTATGCCAAAACAGCGATCTTCATCCAAAACAGTGAAATGCAAATTGAAACGGCGCATCATTTCCACTAGCCATTGATGTACCAGAGTTTCTGGAACTACAATAAGACAACGACTGACTCGTTCACTTAATAATTGCTGATGCAAAATCAGACCTGCTTCAATGGTTTTACCTAAACCCACCTCATCTGCTAGCAATACTCTTGGATCGTGGCGTTGTGCAACTTGATGTGCAATATATAGCTGATGTGCCAAAGGCTGAATACGAGGCCCAAGCAAACCATAACTTTCAGATTGTTGCTGGCGATGTAAATGTTCTAGCGTAGCTACCCTAAGCTTAAAGTGCCCATTTCTTTCAATTTGCCCTGTGAACAATCGATCTTGTGGCTGACTAAATTGGGAAAAGCTATCAAGCTCAAGCTCATGAATCTGAACTTCTTTACCAGACTCATTAAGCCCTTGATAAATGATACAGTGATTATGCTCGGAGTGCCCTGTAACCGTAATTTTAGCGCCTTCACCTTCAGTGATTATAATTTCACCAACGGGGTATTTGACACGATTTAAAGGTGCATTATCACTGGCGAAAACACGGGTTTCATCCACTGCAGGAAACGTTACGGTTAAGTGTCTACCCTCGACTTTTTCAATAAAGCCAATTCCAAGGTCTGATTGGGTATTGCTTACCCATCGTTGTCCAGGATGAAATTCTGTATTCATAAATTAAGTTTAGCCTGTAAGTAGTTTTAGCATGAAATTATGCTGGGTATTCTGAATAAATATTTACTTAGGTCAAGTTTAAACATTAAAATATTGAAAAAAAGGCGGGGGTGCCATTAGAAATCATTGATCGAGTCTAATAAAAATGAGGTTTTACACGTTAAAAGGAAGGTCATTAGATCAGACAGGGGGTTTTATCGATGAGCTGACTGTTATAAAAATATTAATAAGACTATTCTTTAAGTAATTAATAAAAACTCCTTAATAAAATGAAAAATAATCAAAAAAGTTTCAGCTGGACCAACGAAGAATATAATAGCTTCAGCCAAGAAGTTCAGCTTTTAAAACACCAATACGCGAACTCTTCTTTATTTAGCAATGAAGCATTACTTGATTTACTAGATAACTATCCCAGGAAATGGTTACAGTGCTATACCATGGGAACTGATCCAGAAAAACACAATGACTGGACGCCTGTTCACATTTCAGACTCGACAGGCAAAGAAATACTGGAAGCAGTTGAAAAAGGTCGTTTGTGGGTGAACGTGACCAATATCGACAAGTATAATGATAATTATGCTCAGCTGATTGATAAAATGTACCAACAGATCGGTGATAACTGTCCCGCTATATCCAATATCAGAAGCTGTTTTAGTGCAATCCTTATTTCATCCCCAAAAGTTCAAGTCTATTGCCATGTAGATACTGATGCAAATATGCTCTGGCACTTAAAAGGAACTAAGAGAGCTTGGGCCTATCCTGCTAATGACGCACGTTTCACACCACAAACCTATATTGAAGAAATCGTGGCGGGAGAACGTCATGAAAATATTCCCTATGAAACGTGGTATGACAAACATGCCGTTCAAGCCGAACTTAAACCAGGCGATCTTTTAAGCTGGCCTCAACACTCCCCACACCGTATAGAAAATGTTGATTTGAATATTTCGCTTACAACAAGTTATGCATCAAAGGAGAGTCGCAGGTTAATTGGTGTCCATGGAGCTAATCACTTTTTCTTGAAGAAACTTGGAATCAAAAAACGGTCTACCAGTACAGCAGGAATCACCGCCATTGTAAAAGAGTATTCTTATCTTATCCTGAATAAAATAGGCTTATTAAAGCATGGTGGTCGCACTAAATCATACATATCAGATCTAGTTGTAGACCCATCAAGTGATACTGGCGTGAGAACATTAGAAAGTCCTCGTCGTACTGCTTTTTCCTATGCTGATTCCTAGTGTAGTAGTGTTGGTGGTGGTGCTTACCAAGACCTGATTCGACAGATCTTAGGCTATTTTCAAGATTTTCTTCACTGTATTTTTAATAGGTCCATGAATAATTTTATACAGTGAAAACTTAAACCCACATTTGTCATAGCTCAGTTTATACATCTTCTCTGTTGTGCCTGAATAGCGCTTTTTATAGGTCGCTTCTTCATCAGAATACATAAAATTAAATCGTGTAATATCTTTATTCTTAATACTCTCTTCTATTTCATGTGTCAGCATTGTAGTTAATAAAGAGTAACGATGACCATTCTTCTCTTCAAACCCACTTTGATAAGCATGCACCGTATCACCATCAATATAAGAATACAGTGCTGCTACAGGCTCTCCTTTAAAGCGAATTATACAAATAATAACTTTATTCAAGGGCAGTAAACGCTGACATACTAACTTATGAAATTCCACAAAATTCTTTTGGGCAAAGAC
>VAPK010399523.1_pt1 | contig 12656 bp, 11 predicted proteins | sample 3395031 | NCBI WGS metagenome assembly VAPK01 (sample SAMN08290443, study PRJNA428436) | hydrothermal vent metagenome | isolation source: Deep-sea hydrothermal vent chimney 1 | place: Pacific Ocean: Juan De Fuca Ridge | reverse complement strand
TTTTGAGTATTTTTTGAGTACTTGCCGGATGAGCGATTAATCACTTGATTGTATATTATTTAAACAGTTTTTTGTTAATACTCTTTTAGTTCAGTTGCATAAATATAATCTTGATCAGTCACAATTTGCTTATTCGTTTCATATTTTGCTTTAATTTTGACTTATAATAATCGTTCTTGTAAACCGATTTCGGAATCAGCATGATTATTCATATCGACATGGATGCATTTTATGCGTCAGTGGAAGAACGAGAGCGGCCGGAGATTGCTGCGCATCCGGTGATTGTGGGTGGTTCCGCCGCCAGTCGTGGTGTTGTGTCTGCAGCAAATTATAAGGCGCGCCAATTTGGTGTACACAGCGCCATGCCAACTGCACTGGCAATTAAACGTTGCCCGCATGCTATTTTATTGCCAGGAAACATGTCGCTTTATTCAGACGTGTCTCGCCAGATTCGATCTGTTTTTGAACGTTATACGCCAGTGATTGAACCCTTGTCACTGGATGAGGCCTTTTTGGATGTCGAAGCCAGTCGGCGTTTATTCGGTGATGCAGTTGAAATTGGAAAAAAAATTAAACAGGATATTAAAGGGGAACTCGCTTTGGTTGCATCTGTGGGCGTTGCACCCAATAAGTTTTTAGCAAAGATAGCATCTGACTTAGAAAAACCTGATGGATTTGTTGTGGTGGACCCAGAGAATATTCATGCGTTTCTGGATCCATTGCCAGTAAGTAGAATATGGGGCGTCGGTAAGTCAACGCTCGAATATTTGAATAGCATTAACGTATACAATATAAAGGAACTACGTGAATTACCGCACTCAATTTTGCAACAGAAATTCGGCAAGCACGGGCCACGGTTGAAGGAATTAGCGCAGGGCATTGATGGTCGTCTGGTGGTTGCAGATCATCAAGCCAAATCCATTTCGCAAGAAGAAACATTTGCCAATGATATTGAAGATCATAAGATACTACGGGCTCATCTGTTGAAACTGGTTGAGCAGGTTTCGTGGCGCTTACGGCAGGGCGATCTATTTGGTCGCGTTGTGCGACTCAAAATCCGATTATCGGATTTCAAGACGGTCACTCGATCTGTTACATTACCGAATCCCACGCAAACCACACAAAGTATATGGAAAACATCAGCGGCCCTGTTGGATGAATTTTTGTCTGGGTGTAACAGGCCGATAAGGTTAATAGGCGTTGGCATGAGTGGATTTGATGATCTGGCGAATCAGCAGGATTTGTTTGCGGATAGGTTTGAACCTCAGAAGAAAATTGATTTAGTCACGGATCAAATAAACGAACGATATGGGTCTGACGCTTTGAGGCGAGGGTTATTTAGAAACTCTTCCCTGGCAAGTGTTAGGAAAACAAAGGTTTCCGGGTCATAGTTTATACTAACGGCCTGATTGTAAATTCGACTATGTAAAGAATGATTAAAAAAATGAGTAATAAAATTGCTTTTGATTCTGCATACAAGCTTCTAAATCGTTCTGTGATCCGATTTAAGGATCGGCCAGTTGGAACGGTTGCTGCACTTCAATCAGACTCATTGGTTGCGGTGAATTATGCAGAGTGTTTTGTTCGCGATTTTGTTCCCTCTGCCTTTGTGTTTTTAATGCAAGGTGAAACTGACATTGTACGCAATTTTTTACAAACCGTTTTAACTTTGAGCGCGCAACAGCCTGTCATGAAAGGTCATGAAAGAGCGATGGGCTTAATGCCGGCAAGTTTTAAAATCTCCAAAGATATTGATAATAAAGATCATATCATTGCGGATTTTGGCGAGCGTGCAATTGGGCGGGTGGCACCTGTGGATTCTGCCATGTGGTGGATGATATTGTTGAGAATCTATGTTTTGAATACAGGAGATCTGGAACTGGCACATAGCCCTGCATTTCAAAAAGGCATGAGGCAAAGTTTACAACTATATCTTAAAGAAAGTTTTGAAACATCTCCTGCGATGTTAGTTCCGGACGGATCATTTATGATTGATCGTCGTATGGGTGTCGCGGGTCATCCTTTAGAAATCCAATCTCTATTTTATGGTATGTTACTTGCCGCAAATGAATTATTAATTAACAATGATGAAAATGAATCAATACTTGCAACTGCAAAGCACCGCATGCAAACCTTACGCTCTTATGTGCGTATCTATTATTGGCTGGATATCGGACGCTTAAATGAAATTCACCGTTTTGGTGCTGAAGAATTTGGTCCGGACGCAAAAAATTTATTTAATATTTATCCTGAAACGATACCAGACTGGATAGACGGTTGGTTGCCGAATGGGGTGGGTTATTTTATTGGTAATCTGGGTCCAGGAAAGATGGATTTCAGGATGTTTTCTTCGGGGAATTTACTGGCGGTGTTATTTGGGTTGGCAACTGAAGATCAGGCAACCCAAATTCTTCAACTCTACGATATGCATTGGGAAAATTTAATTGGCAATATGCCGTTGAAATTGGTTTACCCTGCTTTATCTGGTAATGAATGGTCTATGTTGACCGGCAGCGATCCTAAAAATGTTGCATGGTCTTATCACAACGGTGGAAGCTGGCCTATGCTTATTTGGATGTTTGTCGGTGCGGCGATACGGGCAGGGCGAGATGATCTGGCTAAAAAAGTAGTTAATAAATCATTGCATCGATTACATCAGGATGAATGGGCGGAATATTATGATGGTAAGCGGGGGGATTTGATTGGTCGTCGCGCTAATTTAAATCAAACCTGGTCAGCAACCTCGCTTATCGTCGCAAACGAATTAATAGAAAATCCGAATAGTGTGGCGTTGTATGAATCGCTCATCTTTTGATCTTTTGAGAAGTAAAGTGTTAGGTTTAAAGATCGAGCAAAGGTTGGTGATTATTATAGTGTGAAACATGCACTGTGCCTTGATCAAAATCTTGTTCGAATTGATCCTGGTCGGGCGTTATTTCTTGAATTATCACTAAGTAGCTCACAGCTAAATCCGATTTTTCCGTATCAGCGGGGTAGCAAGTAATCATTGTCAACATCGATGATTGCTCAATGACAGGCAGGATTTTAGGTTGTTCTTCTATAACTTGTATACCGGTGATTCGAAATAATTGTTGTATATTACCTTCATTTTGAAATACCAATTTATCGCCGATATTTATGTTTTTCAGTTGTCCAACATGCGTATCGCATTTTTGGCTGATAATTGTTTCCGGCGTGCTGTAATCAATGATATTAGGTTTGTCTGTCTTCTCTAAGCTTAAGTTAACGCTATTGTGTTGAGGATAAATGGAGATATTGTCTTGCGCTTGGGCGTTGGCAGATAATAATAAGATAATCGCGGATAAAGCCAGGGACGCGAGTAAACCAACGCCCAAACAGGCTGCCAGACCGATGCAGGTGTCTCGTGCCGTAAATAGCGGTGGGCAGTTATCTACCTTAATTTCGTTGTCTTTAGTACACTGGCTCATAATTTCATCTGTCCGTGTGGTTTATTTATTTAACTCTAATTATTTAATTTATTTAATCCAATTGAACGCATTCAACTAACTTGTTCCCGATTGGTTCCAAAAGTGCCATCCTTGGCGAGTTAGAGGCTTGTGGATCCAGGGGATATCATCCACTGTCTTATTAAAGTTCATGGAAGTGGCAATAATGTGGATCGATTCTGGCAAGATAACGATCAAATATGATGAATTATGGCATATACACGTATTTAAAATATGGCAATAACTTATATGCTAACCTTATGTTTACTATAGTGTATTTGTTTTAGATTAAGGAGATAGTCGCGTGAGAACAATAGCAATTGTCGAAGATGAAACTGCATTGCGTGAGAATTATACAGATGTGTTGACAAAACAGGGGTATCAAGTGGATGCCTATACGACAAGGCAGCAGGCTATGGAGGCGTTTGATAAACGTTTACCCGATCTTGCTCTACTGGATATTGGCTTGGAAAATGATGTGGATGGTGGGTTTGAGTTGTGCCGGACATTGCGGAATCTATCAAGTTCAATGCCGATAATTTTTTTGACTGCGCGTGACAGCGATCTGGATGTCATTTCCGGGCTTAGATTGGGTGCAGATGATTATCTGACAAAAGATATTAGCTTACCGAATTTATGTGCGCGAATATCTGCATTTTTCAGACGTGTTGAGGCATTAAAAGAACCCGGTACCGAGGAAACCTTGATTCAACGCAACCAGCTTACTATGGATATGAATCGTTATTTGGTTAAATGGAACGGTCAATCGATTGATTTGACGTTAACAGAATTTTGGATTGTGCATACCCTTGCGTTACACCCAGGTCACGTAAAAAATCGGGATCAATTAATGGCTGATGCAAAAATTGTCGTCGATGATGCAACGATAACTTCGCATATTAAACGTGTTCGCAATAAATTTATAACGGTAGATAAAGCCTTTGATAGCATCGATACCGTGTATGGAATGGGATATCGATGGGTGGAGGTTTAACATAAGGTGTCCTCTATGTCATTGCGGCAGCGATTAGCAATAAGTATACGAAGTAAAATACTACTTGTTTCGTTAACGCTGTTGGTCATTCCTGGGATTGGTTACCAATATATTAAAGAAATGGAGGCGCACCTGCGCACCGGGCAGGAAGAGTCACTACTGGATAGAGCACGTATTATTGCCTCTATATTAAATGAACAACCAGAGCTGTTTAAAGCCGGTGAAGATGTCGCGCCTACCGTTAAGAAAGGGCAGAATTTATTTGTTCGGCCTCTGCTATCACCAATTCAACTCGACGGGTATATTGAGGATTGGATTCCGTACAAAACCCGAATGCAATTCTATGGATTGAATCATCTCATTTTTAGCAGTGGCCAATATAACCCTGAGTCAATATCGTTTCGCCATCAAGTCGGAAGCCACAAAGGTTATCTTTACGCTTTATTTGAGGTGACTGATGATCAGCTTGTGTATCGACAACCAAACAGCCTGCGTTTGGATCGCAGTGATCATTTGCAAATTGCCATGCAAGACACAAACGGTAAATTTAATCGCTACTTATTGACTACACAGTCCCCTGGTTGGGTTAATGGTTATTTAATGCCAGCAGATCCCAAAAATCCTGTTCCTCTGAAAACAGAAGTGCGTATTAAGGGTGAATGGCAGGAAACTGAAAACGGATACAATCTAGAAATGCGAATCCCAATTTCGATGATAGGTGACAAAATAGGGTTTGCTATTCTGGACGTCGATGATGAACAAACACGAAAAATAAGTGCAATCATTAGTACCGCGGGTACACGTAAAGTAGAGGAAATGGGCACTATTGTTGTACCTTCGCCAGAAATTGAAAAAATTCTTAAGCGTGTGGAAAGTCGCTCATCACGAATTTGGGTTGTCGACAGAAATTCTCGTGTGTTGGCGATCTCAGGTAGCCTGGTAAAAAAAAATAAAGACATAAATCTGCTCGAAAAAAACCAGAGTGATAATGCTCAGGAACAGTCAGTTTTGCCAGGGTTGGTCAGGCTTTTTTACCAAATGATTCTTAAACAACCGGCAACTGAGTTCGTTGATGATCTTTCGACAGCATCGAGTTTGGAAGGTCCTGAAATGGAATCAGCGGTTAACGGTAATCCTGCAACCCGCTGGCGGCAGACGTCGGATCAGCGCGTTAATATACTTAATGCTGCGTATCCTATTAAATCAGATAATAAAGTGGTTGGTGCTGTGGTGCTGGAACAAACCAGTAACAGTATATTGCTGTTGCAAAATAGAGCGATGGAGATATTGATTAATCAAAGTTTTTTGGCTTTTTTATTTGCTGTCATCATCTTGCTGACGTTTGCAACCCGCTTGTCAATGCGGATTAGTCGATTGCGTGATGATGCGGATAATGCCATTGGCAGCGACGGCAAAGTTAAAGGCTCGGTTGTAAATTCCAAAGCGGGTGATGAGTTGGGTGATTTGTCGCGCAGTATTTCTGGCATGCTGGATCGACTTTCACAATACAATCGTTACCTTGAGACGATGGCGAGTAAACTTTCCCATGAGTTGCGCACACCCATTTCTGTTGTGAGATCTTCACTTGATAATCTGGACCTTGAAAATCTTGATGATGATTCTAAAAAAATAACAAGTCGCGCCAGGGAAGGGGTGGAAAGGCTGAGTAACATTATTACACGCATGAGCGAAGCAACACGTCTGGAACAAACGTTACAGCAGGAAGAGCGTGTGGATTTTGATATAGAGACAGTGGTAGAGGGCTGTGTAGAGGGTTATAAGTTAGCGAATCCAGATCAACAATTTGAATTTATTACTGAGAATCGAGATCAACCTTTGTTGATAAATGGGGCGCCAGATCTAATCGCACAAATGCTGGATAAGCTGATCTCAAACGCGATGGATTTTTGTCTTCAGGATACGCCGATTGTGGTGGAGCTGGTGAGGAAAAACAAAGTGGTAAAATTAAGTGTGCTTAATCAAGGCGCCACTTTGCCAGAACAAATGCAAGGTAGTTTATTTGATTCGATGGTCTCCATGCGCGAAAGTCGTGGCGAGGAACCACACCTGGGTTTAGGTCTTTACATCGTAAGAATGATCACAGAATTTCATCATGGAAACGTAACGGCTAATAATCGTGATGATGTGGACGGTGTTGTTTTTAATGTTCTTGTCCCGCTGGTTAATGGTTGACTATAGGTTGCTAAAAGAGACAATAGTTGTCTTAAAATTTATATTTAAAGAGTCCCATCATATGTTAATTGACTTCTCTGATTACAAGCGATCCGCTCAGAGAATATGCACAAGGATTTTTGGTTGAGGCTATTGATGCTTCTTATGCGCTTGGGTTTATTGCCCCGTTAGTGGGAAGCATAGTAAATCCTATGATGATTTAAGGCAGTAGGAGAGAGCAGCTGCGCCCTATGCAGCTGCGTTAGATTTTTCTTCGATATTTTGATTTTCTTCCTCAGTCATTTTACTTTCCAGGTATTGCGCTTTGAGAATTTGTTTTTTCTCGCAGTCAACAAAACGCATAAGGATTTGTCTTACTAATGGCTGATAACTCAGACCATGTAGCTCTGCAATCATCTTCATATCTTCAATTAATGATTTTTGTAAGCGTATAGAAATCATCTGAAGTTCTAATGATTCATCTATTGCATCTTGCTTAATCTCTTCTGCAATTTTGACGAATGTTTCGTCTTGACCTAATTTTCCTGACTCCCATGCTTCTGAGGTACTTTCTATTTTAGATTTAGTCGCCATAATTTTTCTCCATTTTTGAGAAATATACTTTCTCTATTAACCACGAATACACACTAAGTTATTATTTACAATTTGGGTGCGTATTTCTCATAGATGCGTTTCTCTTTAGCATTTGCCCAGTACGCTGTTTTTATATGAATATCTTTGCCGTCGGTAGATTGCATAAATACCACTTTAAGTTTTTTACCATAGTCAGTTTCTGCAATAAACCACTTTGTAGGAGGGTCAGTTTTGTGATCTTCACGAGTATCCTCAAGAAAAGCACGATCCCTGCTGGCAAAGCATTGAATAACCTCGTATTTGCTAACACCATGTTTTTGTAAAAGTTTTTTGCTAACAGAGCTTGATATCACTAAGGCCATTTCCGAAATATACCATAATGCACTTACTGTGTATATACAGCTGTATATACACAAATATGTCGGCGGTGTTACTGGTAACATTAGCTAAATTTATATGTTTTTGAGGTAAAACAAGGGGGGGATCGGAACAAATTTTATAACCAGTTGATTGTCAATAACAGAACGCATTTGGAGACTGCTAAATTTTGGCAAAAAAATTCCCGAACACGGATATGAGTGAGCTTACTGGTGTTTTGTCTGACACCAGTGAAACACCACGAGTTAATGATTGACTATTAATGAGCCCCTGAAAGTATAGATTCCCAGCGATGACTGTATGAATAGATCATGTTTTCGGCTGCGTTGTAGGTTACGGTGGGGCGCTTAATGTGATGATAGTAGTACTAGCCTGTCCAAAATATCCGTCAGATTCTTTTCCAAAAGTGTGTAGTGTCTCTTTAATATTATTCAATTTGTCTTTTAATAATATGAATCCATTTTTCAGCGTGATGCCTTTTAGTGTTGGAAATGATTTATCATTCGCAAAGGCCCATAGATATTCAGTGCCAAACGGTTTACTAACCACAAACTTAAAAGGCGAATCGGCATTCGGTACGGTAAAAAAATCGCCTGCCTGGAAAAAATTATTACTGGATAACTTATTAGGAATAATCTGGGTCAGGTTACCCGCTGCATCTTGGTAAATGACGAGTATAAATGCATCACGGTCAAGGCTTAAATAAAACGAAATAATGTCGCCTTCTGTATATGTTTGTTTGTCGCCGAGGTGAGAGGTAATGTCAATATTTATGTGTTGTTGATGGGCGTTGTTTTCAGGTGTTGCTTGCGCTTGCGCACAAATGAGAATTAGACTGGCGAGTGCTGCAACAAGTGTTGCCATATAAGTGAACATCACAACGAAAAATTTAACCATGATTAATAATGAGCATTGTTATTTGCAACATTGTTATTTGCGACATTGTTACTTGCAGCACTGTTACCCGCGTTGTTACCTGAATGTATAGTTATATCTAAATAATAAACCACTAATATCGTGAGTCTGATCAGGTGCAGTATCATAATCAAACTCCCTGCTTTGTGATTTGATGCTCAACGATAATGCCATATTGGTCTCTAAAATATACGAACCACCAAATTCTAATGAAGCGCCTCTTCCATCTCCAATTTCGGTACCTGATGGTTGCGAGATTTTTAATGGAATAACTCCAATAGAGCCATAAATAGTCCACTGGGGAGTAAGTGCATAATTTCCATTAACCCCCAGGCCTAAGCCAGTATATTCAACGGCATAATCTTCATCCTTCCAATCATTTTTAATATTCTGCAAGCCGGTAAATATAGAAACTCGTGGAGTTATTTGATAACCAACTATTAGATTGAGTTCAGTGCGTTTAATTGTTGTCACCGTACTTGCAGGATTAGGTGCGGTTGGTCGGTCTGGTGCATTGCCCTTAAATCTAAAACTACCACCGGCCACGCTTATACCACCGTAATAATTCCTATAGCGTAATGTGAAATCAACACCAATCACACTTGCGTCAGCATCAAATTTACTGTTATTAGAATCATTGCTGCCTTCCCAGGTTGTAAATTTATGTCTGGCGCCTAAATTCATGTCGAGGGATGACTCTGTCAGTGCTACGTTTGCGAGTACTGTGGCAGGTGATAATAACATTAAATTTACGATGACTGCTTTGATAACATATTTTTTTATACTCATTTTATACAACCTATGACTATATCGTTAAAGTGTTGGTAAAGGAATAAATGCTTTCTTGGGCTTTACTACACCTATGGGCTTCTTTTGAGCCGGTATTTCTATTGTTTTTTTGACTTCAATAGGCGTTGCGTCCGCAGTTGGCGACACTTGTACGTTGACCTTGATTTTTTCTTTATCAATCCCTTTAACATCAATGGCTATTTCCATTTTAAAAAAAATAAATTCGCCAAGTTCATCACCGGCACCTTGTAATACGCCGGTCTCAGGGGTTTGGTCGACATTGTTTGCAACTGCTTTTTGTACATTTGTTGATAATTCGCTTAGTGTAATGAGTGGACGATCATTATTCTTAAGCTCATTAATTAAGAAATACGTGAATGGTGAGTGGCCGGAGTTCCGATAGTTGTCGTCGACAAACTCTAAACCGCCGGCGGACATAATTTGCACGCTCTTTTTAGTCGCTACTTTTTTATAATACCGTTCTACATTTGAGGTAGGGGGTATACCGCGTGATGCCGTTCTAAGCAATGAACCGCTAAAGCAAGAGTCAGAAATGAGCAGCGTATGTTTTACACGCGAAGAAATAATACTCATTTCATCCCGGATGGTGGAGTTTCTTAAAAATGTACTGTCATCGGTTCCCTCAGCGTCTGTGGGAATCCAATATCCCTTGTTGGTGTCGGTGTCCAGGAAACCATGGCCGGCATAATAAAGTAATACACTGTCATTTGAATTTACGCGTTTTGATAATGCCGTTAAGGCGCGTAAAATTTCGCTACGTGTTGCGTTGATTAGTAGTTCAATATCAGTAAATCCATATTGGTTTTTTAACAAATTGGCAACTGATTGAGCGCCGAAACTGGCCGTTTTTAATGAAGGCCATTTACCCTTTGGGTCCCGGTAATCATTGTTTCCAATAATTAGCGCACGAAAAGTACCCTTTGAAATTGGTAAAGTTGACTGAATGCTTCTATTAACGGGTTGCATGTCGATTCCGCGATTTTGTGCGGAGACAGAAAAGGGGGTGAATAATAAAAATATGCAGACAAGGCCACATTGAGCCAGTAAATTTTTCTGAACATTCGCCGTTAGCTTTTTATAGAAAAGTAACCTGAACATTATACGAACGCCTCCGTCACTGATTATTACTTGAATCTATTTTCGTAACATTAATTTATAACATCGGTATCTGCGACAATAAAGCCACCTTTGGTTTCAAATGAAAAATTATCAGTTGTTTTTCCAGTGATCAACCATTCATAACGCCGACCGGATTGCAGGCCCGAGTCTAAAAACACGGCTTCTTCGGTTTTTACTTTTAATTCACCGATAAGTTTTTTATCGGCACCGTCGATCAAATATAAATTGATAATATAACTGCTGGCATTGGTGATCGGTGACCATTTCATATGCAAGCTGTCATCTTTCTTCAATGCAACTGAAATTGAATTAAAGGGTTCCTGTTTTTGGTTTGCATTTTTATAAAAGTCATTAAAAAAACCGATACCGGGAGGCACCACTTGACCCACTATATCAAATACAACAAGCGGATTATCCTGGTATGCAACTAATGTTATATCGGCCCTTTTGTCTGAAGCGGGGAAAAACATCAAGGTCAGCGTAAATACAAAGGTAGCCGTAACCGGTATGCTTATCCAAACAGGCGGTGCCAAGGTCAGAAAATCCGTGATTTTCTCAATTAATCCCTTGCGGGGAGGCTTGTTTGGCTTGGTTGTTTTTGCAGCGCTATTTTTTATATGGTTTTGTGGGTGAGCCTGATCAATGTGCGGGGTTACTTCTTTATAAACGGTACTGTTCAAATGTCTATGCATCGCGGCGCTGTGGGTCGCAGCGTGTAAGGCCGATTTCAGTTCATTTTGATTATCTAGTTCCAACCCAGGTTTCAACTCTGGTTCTAGAAAGCGAGGCAAGTAATGGGTAATGTTGTGGTTAAGTTTTGTTAATTTCATCGTTAGGTTTCGGCACTCAGTGCATTGGCTCAGGTGTTGTCTGAGCACATTAAAGTCAGTTGATTCAGGCGTATCAATATAATCTGCTAATAGCGCTGTAGATGGATGTGTAGATTGATTCATAATTATATATTCCGTTGCATAATTAATAGGAGACGCGCAATCAGAGATTATTTGAATAATTTAGGATAATCCTAAATAAATCAGTTGAACCTACTCGGCAACTGCTCCTGCGTTGCTCTAACTACGTGCATCCGTGCACTAGTGCGGACGCCTAATGCACAGAAAATAAAGGACTTTTCAGAACATGTTGAACTCACCGTATGGATGATACGCCATCGTCCAACATAACCTGAAAAGCCCTTTATTTTCTGCACCTTAGTCGCCCTCGCTACGCTTCAACTGATATATTTAGGATAATTGTTTATACAATCATGCATTTGTAACTTTATGAAATATCGAGTAATTTCGCTAACCGTGCTAGCGTTTTTCGACGGAAATAATACAATTGCTGGCGATTAGTTTTACTTGCTGATATATTTTCATTCAATCGAATATCTAGTTTTTCCAAGGCGCTGAGAATATCGTTGGCGTCTTGTTCTTCGATCACCATCGCTTCAAGAATATATTGCTCAATAGGAGACAATAGTAGCCAGGCGTCTTTTAACCTCAAGTTTTCATCTATTTGTTCCGGTGACAGGTCACTCCAGGCAATATCGCTTTGTGATCCTCGTTCTTCCTGATCGTCACTGGTTTCGGTCAATGAAACCGTATTAGGTGGGTCGAGTAAGTGCAGTCGACTTCGTTGAGTCAGTTCAATGATAATACGTTGTGTAATTGCATCGACATCGATTTCGCTCATTGCCAGTTTTTGTGCGATAATTGGCGTTTTGTCGCCACTGCGAAGCGCAAAAAATATTTTGGCGGCGTTTGGATGCATGTCCTGTATATATGTAGGTACATGCACTTTTCGTCCGAATCGCCAGTCTTTCCAACGCTCATAGAACGGAAGTGAATTGGCAATCTGAAAAACATATTGCCCTAAATGTGCATCGTTTCGTCCTTCAAATTTTCTTAGTCGATTTGCGCCAGTGAGATCATTTAGCATCCATCCATAACTGGCATTACCCCATTCACATAAAAAAGTCCCGTTGGCGGGTGTTCCCCATGCGTTTGGAAGGGAGCACGCATACAGGTAACGATTTTCATTACAGAAGCGTTTACAAAAACGTTCTGTTTGGTAAGTGATAATCGGTTCTGCAATTTTATTAACTTTGGTGCGTGCGACTTTATCACCGTTAGCCGCTTTGACTGCCAGTTCGACGTTACCGACTACATCGCTATCATTGAAATTGGTGTTCATAGATAGAAGTTCAT
>VAPK010037395.1_pt1 | contig 12656 bp, 11 predicted proteins | sample 3395031 | NCBI WGS metagenome assembly VAPK01 (sample SAMN08290443, study PRJNA428436) | hydrothermal vent metagenome | isolation source: Deep-sea hydrothermal vent chimney 1 | place: Pacific Ocean: Juan De Fuca Ridge | reverse complement strand
TTTAAGACCAAAGGTAATTCAAATGGTAGAAGAAGATTTTCCTGAAATGAAACTTGCTTTTGTAAACTCAGAAAAATATCCAGAACTTCCGGCAAAGTTTAATGTCTTTTCAAATCCAACCATCCTCCTGTTTTTTGAAGGACGGGAATTCCGCCGGGAGAGCAAATACATCTCTATTCCGCAACTTACAGAAGAAATCGCACGTCCTTACGGAATGCTCTTTGAGAATTAATAAGTTGAGAATTATAGATGATTCCCGATAACTAAATTCCTGGAATCAAGGCATCTGGAAGTTCGTATTCCACTTCCTGTAGAAACGCAATAGATTTTTCAATTTCATCATGCATGATCTTGTCTTCCGTAATAAAAGAAACACGTTCCCTGTATTTTTTGACAAAATCTTCAAGGTAAGGCGCCGACTTCATAGGTCTTCTGAATTCCAGCGCCTGAGCAGCATTAAACAATTCAATGGCAAGGATTCTTTCCAGGTTCATTACGATACGGAAAACCTTGGTGGCTGCGTTGGCACCCATACTGACATGGTCTTCCTGCCCCTGGGAAGAAACAATGGAATCTACGGAAGCCGGTGTACAAAGTAGTTTGTTCTGACTTACGATGGATGCAGCGGTGTATTGAGGAATCATAAATCCTGAATTAATGCCGGGATTGGCAACCAGAAACGGTGGTAATCCACGGCTGCCGTTAATCAACTGATAAGTTCTCCTTTCGGAGATATTTCCTAACTCTGCAACAGCAATGGCCAAAAAGTCCAAAACCAATGCCAGCGGCTGACCGTGAAAATTTCCTCCTGATATAATGAGATCTTCATCAGGGAAAACCGTCGGATTGTCTGTAACGGCATTTATTTCATTCGACAAAACTGAAGCAACATAATTGACTGAATCCTTTGTAGCACCATGTACCTGCGGAATACAACGGAACGAATAAGGATCCTGTACATGAACTTTGAACTGTTTGATTAAATCACTGCCATCCAGCAACATTCTGAACCGGGAAGCAGTCTGGATTTGTCCTAAATGGTGCCGTACCATATGCAATCCTTCATAGAAAGGTTCAATTCTTCCGTCGAAAGCATCCAGCGAAATCGCTCCGATGATGTCTGCCATATCGGAAAGCCGGAAAACTTTCAGAACAGACCAAACGCCGTATGCCGACATGAACTGTGTACCATTAAGCAATGCCAAACCTTCTTTTGACTGAAGTTTGATGGGCTTCCAATTCATTTCCTTTAATACATCGGCAGCTTCTCTTTTCTTACCTTTAAAATAAACCTTGCCTTTCCCAAGCAATGGCAGTGACATGTGCGCCAAAGGAGCCAAGTCTCCCGAAGCGCCCAGGGAACCCAGTTGATAAACTACGGGAATAATATCAAAATTGTAAAACTGAACCAGCCTTTCTACAGTTTGCAACTGAACACCTGAATAACCAAATGAAAAAGCCTGAATTTTCAACAGTATCATGAGCTTAACAATCTCCACGGGAACTTCTTCGCCAGTGCCGCTGGCATGCGACATCACCAGATTTTCCTGCAAACGGCCCAAGTCGTGATTGGAAATGCTTTTGTTGTACAATGCCCCGAAACCCGTGTTAATGCCATAAATCGGCTCTTTGGTTTCCTCGATTTTTTTATCCAGATAAGCACGGCATTTTACAATGCTGTTTTTTGCTTCTTCGGAAAGGGTAAGTTTTAAATCTTTTCTTACAATGTTAAAAACCTCTTTAAAAGTCAGTTTTTTGTGATTGATAGCGTGATAATTGTCCATTTTATCTATTATCTGTTGTTCAATTTTTTAATTAATTCGTCTACATTAATTTTTCCCTGCTCCCCGCTTTGCATATTTTTCAAAGTTAGCGTGCCGGATTGCATTTCATCCTCACCAATCAAAACCACATAAGGAATCATTTTTTGATTGGCATATTTCATTTGTTTTTTCAATTTGGCAGGTTCCGGGTAAAGTTCTGAAGATATTCCTGCTTCATGAAGTTTGTTAAGGATATTCAAAGCATAGGGTGTTTCTTTTTCACCAAAATTAATCAGCAAAACGGTGGTCAATGCTCCAGCTTCCTGAGGGAAAAGATTGAGCTCGGTAAGTACATCATAAATACGATCGGCGCCAAAAGAAACACCAACGCCCGAAACACCGGGCATGCCAAAAATTCCTGTCAGGTTATCATAACGACCTCCGCCACAAATACTTCCAATGCTCACATCCTGAGCTTTAACTTCTATAATGGCGCCTGTGTAATAATTCAGGCCGCGTGCCAGTGTTTGGTCAATTTCTACTGGAGCTTTCAGATTCATGGGTTTCAGGTAATCCAGAATCGTCTGAATTTCTTCCAGACCGTGCGAACCTTCTTCCGTATTTCCAATCAACTCACGAAGGCTGTTCAAACGGAATTGGTTATCTCCTGTGAGACTTAAAACCGGTTTCAATTTTTCAATAGATTCATCTGAAATACCACGTGATCGCAACTCACCAAAGACGTTTTCTTCGCCGATTTTATCCAGCTTATCCATAGCCATGGTAATGTCCATCATGCTTTCCGGTTTTCCGATGGCCTGTGCAATTCCGCTCAGAATTTTGCGATTGTTCAGTTTAATTACAACATTAATATTCAATTTGTTGAACACTTCGTCAATGACACTGACCAGGTCCACTTCATTTAAAAGTGAATCAACCCCGATCAAATCTACATCACATTGAAAAAATTCACGATAACGTCCTTTTTGAGGCCTGTCGGCGCGCCATACCGGTTGAATTTGGTATCTTTTAAAAGGGAATACAATATCATTTCTGTGTTGCACCACAAACCGCGCTAGCGGAACCGTCAGGTCGTATCTCAGACCTTTTTCGCTGATCTGAGTACTCAACTTCAACGAATCCTGATTTTTCAAATGGATATTGTCAACTTTGGAAAGATAATCTCCTGAATTCAGGATTTTGAACAACAGCTTGTCCCCTTCTTCACCGTATTTTCCAAGCAAACTGGAAAGATTCTCCATAGCAGGGGTTTCGATAGGCTGATAACCGTATTTCTCGAAGACCTGACGAATAGTGTTGAAAATGTAATTCCTCCTGCTCATTTCCAGGGGACCGAAATCACGGGTTCCTTTAGGGATGGACGGTTTTTGCTCCATGAGTCTGTACTGTCAAATTATTTTAACTGCAAAAGTACACATTTGGCTTTCAAATCCATCATCTATTTTGATTGAAACGAAGTAAAAGGGAAATATAAAACCGGTTTTTTAAAGTTATTTTGGCGCTTTGATGAGAAGATACACCGTGATGATCAGGAAAAAGAAATTGGGGATCCAGGCACCCCAGGCAGGTGAAAGGTTTCCCTGTGTAGAAAAAACGGTCGTGACCTGCATCATCAGGATGTAAGTGAAGGCCAGTGTGATTCCGAGGCCCAGGTTCAGACCCATTCCCCCTCTTATTTTACGGCTCGAAAGCGCCATCCCCATAAAAGTTAAAATGATAATAGCAACAGGACCTGCAATACGCTTGTATTTCTCAATTTCAAAACGCTTATACACCAACGAACCTTTTTCCTTCTCCGCACGGATAAAACTGTTCAACTCATACAAATTCATTTCGCCATAGCGATGCTTCACTTTGTAGAGATCGGTAGGTTTTAAAGCTATTGTGGTATCTTTTACCATTCCGCTTGACAGATGTTGACTTCCAGTGCTGTCAAGGGTTCTGATATAATAATTGGAGAGAATCCACTTGTTATTAATGGTGTCTCTTTGAATGGTCTTGGCGCTCAGTTTGGAGACAAGCCTTTCTCCATCAAATTTTTCCAGCGTAAACCGATATCCCGTACCCCGGTCGGAATTATAAGATTCCACATACGCAAATGTTCCGGGGCTAATTTGTACATGAACATTCCTTTTGGTATTTACCGGAGGTTTATCGACGTATTTATCCATAAATCTTCGCATGGTGATGTTGGTTCTCGGGATCAGGAAATTTCCCATATAAAAAGACATTACAGCAAGTACTACGGCTGAAATCAGATAGGGTAACATCAATCTCTTAAAACTTAAACCATTGCTAAGCATGGCTATAATTTCACTGTTTCCCGCCAATCGCGATGTGAAAAACACCACCGAAATAAAAGTGAACAGATAGATGAAAAGATTGATGAAATAGGGAATAAAGTTCACATAATACTGGAAAATAATCTCGTGAAGCGGTGCATGGTTATTAATGAAACTGTCAATTTTCTCAGATACATCAAAAACAATAATAATAATGATCAGCAGAGCAATGGAATAGAAAAAAGTTCCCAGAAACTTTTTTATGATGTACCAATCGAGTATTTTCATGTGTTACTGTATTCCTACTTATCTTGTTTTCCCATCAATAAAAATAAGAAAAACCTTAAAACTCATCTAAAGGCGCTGCCGCACCTGCTGCACCATTTGTTCTTTCCAGAAAGCAAAATCTTCGTCCAAAATGTGCTGACGGGCTTCCCGTACCAGCCATAAATAAAAAGCCAAGTTGTGTTGACTGGCAATCATGCCGCCCAGAAATTCCCGTGCAGAAAACAAATGTCGTACATAAGCACGGCTGTACATAGCATCCACAAAAGATTCCCCATCCGGGTCAAGAGGGCTGAAATCATTTTCCCATTTTTTATTTTTGATATTAATGATCCCTTTCAGGGTAAAAATCATTCCGTTGCGCCCGTTTCTTGTGGGCATGACACAGTCCATCATATCAATTCCCAAAGCAATGCTTTCAAGGATATTTTCTGGAGTGCCCACACCCATCAAATAGCGCGGTTTGTCTTTGGGAAGAATTCCGCAAACAAGCTCCGTCATTTCATACATAGTTTCGTGGGGTTCGCCCACCGAAAGTCCACCAATCGCATTTCCATCAGCTCCACACATCGCAACTTCTTCAGCAGATTTTATTCGTAAATCACGAAAAGTGCTTCCCTGGACAATGGGAAACAGGCTTTGGTCATAGCCATATTTAGGTTCTGTTTCATGATAGCGGGTAAAACACCTTCCAAGCCAATGACTTGTAATATCCAGGGATTTTTTGGCATAATCATAATCGCAGGGATAGGGTGTACATTCATCAAACGCCATCATAATATCAGCTCCCAGGCTGCGCTGGGTGTCTATGACATTTTCCGGGGTAAATTTATGCTTTGATCCGTCAATATGCGAGCGGAAAAGAACTCCGGATTCATCCAGCTTGCGGGTTCCCGAAAGGGAATAAACCTGATAACCGCCGCTGTCGGTCAAAATCGCATCGCCCCAGGAATTAAATTTATGCAAACCACCGGCTTCTTCAATAATCTTTGTCCCCGGTCTTAAAAAAAGATGATACGTATTTCCCAGAATAATTCTGGCTTTAATGTCTTCGCTGACATCCTTCATGTGAATGCCTTTCACGGAACCAACCGTTCCAACCGGCATAAAAACAGGAGTTTGTATTTTCCCATGGCCTGTGATCATCTCCCCTGCCCTTGCTGCTGACTGTGTATCTGTCTTCTCTAAATTAAATTGCATGCCTGCCGTTCAAAATTTGCGCAAAGATAGCGGAAAAGCATCATTCATAAATAAAAAGAGCCTTGTCATTTTCACATTCCCAAAAACGCACATCAAAAAAGAAAGAAGACGGAAAACCTTAAAAATATTCATTTGTAATAAAGCCACCCAAAAATTTGAATAATTTTGCGGGAAATAACCAAAAATATATGGCCGAATATAATACCCTTGAGATTTCCGTTGCTGTTATTTTTCTGCTCAGCCTGATTATCCAGCTGACTTATTATTGGATTGTTTTTTCGCGACTTGCATTTTCTCATAAGCAGGATGAAAATACTGACCGTGATTTTCCACCTGTTTCGGTCGTTATTGCAGCGCATAACGAATACCATCATTTAAAAGAGAACCTGCCTTCTTTTCTGGAACAGGATTATCCAAACTTTGAAGTGGTGGTGGTAAACCACGCATCCAATGATGAAACCGAATCACTTCTTAAAGAATTAAGCCAGAAATATACTGGTTTGAAAGTGATTACTATTGAAAGGGATTTGAATTTTTTCCATGGGAAGAAGTTTCCTTTATCCATTGGAATTAAGTCTGCAGCACATGATTTACTGATGCTTACAGATGCCGATTGTAAACCCGCTTCAAACCGGTGGATCAAAAAAATGTCAGCCAATTACGATAAAAATACGGAAGTTGTGCTGGGTTACGGGCCTTACGAAACAGAAAAAGGTTTTTTGAACAGGCTCATCCGTTATGATACTTTTCTCGTGGCTATGCAGTATCTCTCATTTGCTATGAGAGGTTTTCCGTACATGGGTGTGGGCCGCAATCTTTCGTATCGCAAAGAATTATTTTTCAAGCAAAGAGGATTTATTTCCCACTATTCAATCGCATCAGGCGACGATGATCTTTTTATTGGCGCAGTTGCTACGAAACAAAACACAAGGGTTGAGCTTACGCCGGAATCCTTTGTTTACTCAGAACCAAAACATAACCTGAAAACTTGGTTAAATCAGAAACGCCGACATGTGTCAACCGGAAGAAAATATAAGAAAAAATTTAAGTTCCTGCTGGGATCTTATGGTCTGAGCCTAATCATTTTCTATATTTCCCTGCTGTTTCTTTTAATTTCCTGGCAAATGCTTTATCTGCTATTGGGCGCATGGCTGTTAAGAACCATTACCCAGTTAATTATCCACAAAAAAATACTGAAACGGTTGAGCGAAAAACATTTGTTGTTATTTTCGCTTTTATGGGAACCTGTACATGCACTCATTATCCCCCTTGTTGGATTTACAGATCTCAGAAGTAAGGATACAAAATGGGAATAAAACCGAATCTAACGGCTAAAGGTAAACGCGATTATAAACTGATACTTCAGGCATTGAATGAAGGTGATCAAAAAGCTTACGCCGAGTTATTGAAATATTACCGTGACCCGTTGTATTTCAGAATGCTGAAAATCACGCAAAATCCTGATGATGCGGATGATCTGACCATTGAAATTTTTGCCAAAGCCTTTAAAAGGCTGGATCAATATACACCTGATTTTACTTTCAACACATGGCTGTTTGCCATCGCCACCAATCACGCCATCGACTATACCCGCAATCAGAATAGGGGCACATTGACCAATAAAAACGGGAGAGGCGAAAAATCCGAAAAAAGCCGGCAGTCTAAAAGCGTTTCCAATGCACTTGATCCAGAAGAAATTTTTATCCGCTCACAAAAAGTTGAGATGATCCATGAAGTAGTGGACAAGCTCAAACCACATTACAAAAAGCTCATCGAACTGCGTTACTTCAAAGAATACTCTTACGAGGAAATTATGAATGAGCTTGATATGCCGCTGGGAACCATCAAAGCGCAGTTGTTCCGCGCCAGGGAATTGCTTTACAACATTCTGATCAACTCCAGAGAAAGACCTTAAACTCATTTTAGAATTTCCATTTATAGCCTTTGAAATAGTTGTTTGAACCCGTCGGGTAACAATTTATCTTAATTTTGCATTACCCAAAAATCATAATAATGGACTTAAACAGTTTTCAAAAAGCAATTTTAACGGGAATCCCTGATGAGTTGCCGCCTGTCAAACCTTTTGATGAAGAAATCAATCATGCTCCTGTGCGGAAAGATCTTCTTACAAAAGCAGAAAAAAAGCTAGCGCTGAAAAATGCACTCAGATATTTTTCGGAAAAATTTCACAATACCCTTGCACCTGAATTTGCCGATGAGCTAAAAAAATACGGCCGTATTTACATGTATCGTTTCAGGCCTGATTATAAAATATTTGCGCGCCCTATTCTGGAATACCCTCACAAATCACTTCAGGCAGCAGCCATCATGCTGATGATCCAAAACAACCTCAATCCAGATGTGGCGCAACATCCTCATGAATTGATCACTTATGGCGGCAATGGTTCCGTATTTATGAACTGGGCACAATATCTGCTTACGATGCAATATTTGGCAACTATGACTGATGAGCAGACTCTTGTCATGTATTCGGGTCATCCGATGGGATTGTATCCATCACACAAAGATGCTCCAAGAGTAGTAGTTACGAACGGTATGGTTATCCCAAATTATTCTTCCCAGGACGACTGGGAACGCTTTAATGCATTGGGAGTAAGCCAATACGGACAGATGACGGCTGGTTCATATATGTATATCGGCCCGCAGGGTATTGTGCACGGGACAACGATTACTTTGATGAATGCCGCACGTAAAGTTGCCCGTGAAGGAGAAGATGCTTTTAAAGGGAAACTGTTTGTTTCTGCAGGTTTAGGAGGGATGTCGGGTGCACAACCTAAAGCCGGTGACATTGCCGGACTCATTTCAGTCGTAGCTGAAATCAATGACAAAGCTGCCATGAAGCGCTATGAACAAGACTGGGTAAATGAAATTTTTAACAACCTGAACCTATTGACAAAACGCTTAAGACAAGCGCTGAAAAACCAAGAGGTTCTTTCGATTGCTTATGTCGGAAATATCGTAGACCTTTGGGAAAAGCTGTATGAAGAAGAAATTTATGTAGATTTGGGATCCGACCAAACATCTTTACACAATCCCTGGGCAGGTGGATATTATCCCGCAGGACTCAGCTTTGAAGAATCCAATAAAATGATGGTCGATAATCCTTCCGAATTCAAAGAGAAAGTCAGAATTTCTTTAAGACGCCAGGTCGATGCCATTAACAAACACGCAAAAAAAGGAACTTATTTCTTCGATTACGGAAATGCGTTCCTATTGGAAGCTTCTCGTGCGAGTGCTGATATTATGGCTCCAGATGGTATTAATTTCAGATATCCTTCTTATGTTCAAGATATTATGGGACCGATGTTTTTTGATTACGGATTTGGCCCCTTCCGCTGGGTTTGTACTTCGGGAGATCCGGCAGACCTTGAAGTCACAGATCAGCTTGCAGCCGATGTACTCGAAACTATTCGGAATGATGCCGCTGTGGAGATAAGAAATCAAATGACAGACAACATTCTTTGGATCAAAGGAGCTCGTGAAAACAAACTGGTTGTAGGTTCACAAGCACGGATTTTATATGCGGATGCTGAAGGACGGATAAAAATTGCAGCTGCATTCAACAAAGCTATTAATGATGGCAGGATATCGGCTCCCCTGGTTCTTGGCCGCGACCACCATGATGTTTCGGGAACAGATTCTCCGTTTAGGGAAACTTCCAATATTTATGATGGTTCCAGCTTTACAGCTGACATGGCTATCCAAAATGTGATTGGCGATTCGTTCCGCGGAGCCACTTGGGTTTCCATTCATAACGGTGGCGGAGTTGGCTGGGGAGAAGTTATTAACGGCGGATTTGGAATGCTACTGGACGGAAGCCTTGATGCAGACAGGAGACTTAAAGCCATGCTGTATTGGGATGTAAACAATGGCATTGGCCGTCGAAGCTGGGCAAGAAACCAAGGCGCTATCAATGCTGCCAAAAGGGCCATGCAACAAAATCCAGATTTAAAAATCACGCTTCCCAATCAGGCAGATAATTCTTTGATTGATTCGCTGTTCTAAAGAAGGCGAGAGGGTAAGAAGGCTGGATGTTTTCCAAAGTTTGTGAACTCTTCTTTTAATTCCTTTCCTTTTAATATTTACCGGGGTGCTTTAGTTTCCAAAACTTTGGAAAACATTCCTTCCCACCTGTTTCACCCTTCTATTCCGGTTAAACCGGACTACTTTTTCGTTCCCTTAATAAAGTTCACGATCACTTTTACTAATTGTTTATTTAACGGTAAATTTGGCTGGTAATAAGTTTGAATATTTTTAGCCCGGTCCAGGGGTGCATCTTTAAGGATGTGGTTCATTCCCGAAATAATAACGAGTTTTGCCTTCGGATCTGCTTTCGCAAGATTAGATGCATCAGTAACTCCAACCTGAATATCGGTAGTACCCTGGATTATCAAAACAGGTTTGTGTAATTTGTGAATTTCCTTTTGAGGGTTATAATGAAACCATGAAATCAGATATGGCTGAACACTGGGGCGGAACAAGACATACAACATTTTCGGAATGCTGTCCACAGTTTTTCCATGAGCAAGGGAATCAAGTATCGGGTTACACATTTGCAAAACATAAGGCGGTTGGCTTTTTAGTTGATTGCGAATCACTGAATTGGCCGGTTCACCAGCCCCTTCCAGCGAAACAAACTTAGTCACATCTTTTTGTTGTGCCGCAATCATTCCGATCAAAGAACCTTCGCTATGTCCAATTATTATGACTGAGTTGAATTTTTTGTTTTGTATTAAAAATTTCACCCAGCCACTGGCATCCTGAACATAATTGTCAAATCTTAAATTAATTTCTGACGGGCCAGCAGCCTTGCTTTCGCCAATTCCTCTTTTGTCATATCTCAAAGAAGCTATCCCGTGGACGTACAAAGAATCGGCAATCATTTTTAGTGAGTTATTTTGCATCATGGAATTATTTCCATTGCGGTCGGTGGGGCCTGAGCCCGCAATCAACAAAGCCACGGCAACTTTATTTTGTGTTTTAGGAACGAGTAAAGTTCCTTCTATTTTACCGGTTTTTGTCTGTAAAGTTACCGGCTTACCTGTTTGTCCAAAAGACGTAAAGACCATCAACGACAAGGCACAGGACAATAAAATTTTTGATCTCATTTTTTTGTTGATTATTGAAAATCTATTCTTTTCCTTTAGACTGCTGAGCATTTGACTTTACCCGCCCAGCATTCTTTAAAGCATTGTGTATGATCCACTCTATTTGTCCGTTGACACTTCTGAAATCATCGGTTGCCCATTTTTCAAGTGCTGCCCAGGTTTCGGGTGTCAACCGCAATGCAAAAGCTTTTTTATTAGCCATTGACTATACCTCCTTCGTTCATTAACTTTTTCATGGCACGCCCTACACCTTCCGCTTCGTGTGTGCCTATTAAAATCTTTTCGCCATTGGTTAAATATAATTGCAGCCCCATATTGCCATTCACCGAATAAGAAACACCCGGGACCTGCTTTTTAAACAATCCACGTCCTATCTTTCGGTAACCCCAACCACCATATTCAGATAAGGGCTTGTATTTTCTTACTTCATATCTGCTGATTGACTCTTTAGAGATTGATTTTTGCATCAATCCATAAGTAAACCTACCCCAAAATTTTATCCCGAACAAAAGCAAAACAAATTTGGCAATGAACTTTTGTCTCATCCTTGTTTCAAATCCAAAACGAATACCTGTTTCTTCAATAACGGTCACCAATTTCATTCTACTTACCAAAAACATAATCAGAATCAACACACCACACGACAACGTAAAGAAAAGTTCCATATGTTCATTGGATCTGGGAATATCCCCGAAAGGTTCTTTCAGAATTACCTGGTGGTAAAGTCCCCAAAGGCCAATAACTACCAACACAAAGAATGAAATATAAAGCGACCACATTGCTATGTTTTTACGCATGCTTTGCTCTTCTTTGAAATATATTTTCGCTGTCCTATTTTTTTTGACCACAATTTGACTTTTAAGGGTACAAAATCCGTCAGGCTCGTATCAATATCTGTAAACTTCAGCAAAGCGGTACCAAAGTTTACAGATTATAAGCCATCATTTCCTCAAATTAGTATAAAGATCCGGTATTCAAAACGGGCGACACATCTTTATCCGCTGTCAGCACCACCATCAGATTGCTTACCATGGTGGCTTTTCTTTCAACATCCAATTCAATAATTTCTTTTTTCGACAGCTCCTGCAATGCCAGTTCAACCATCCCTACTGCACCTTCCACAATCTTACGGCGCGCGGAAATAATGGCTGATGCCTGTTGCCGTTTCAACATCGCCGGTGCAATTTCATTGGCATAAGCCAAATAGTTGATACGGGCTTCTACTACTTTAATTCCGGCAATAGAAAGGCGCTCCGTGATCTCCAGTTCCAATTCTTCATTGACTTTTTCGCTGCTACTGCGAAGTGTTAGTTCAGCATTTTCATCTTCAAGGTTATCGTATGGATATTGCCCGGCAAGTTTTCTAATGGCGGCTTCGTTCTGAATATCCACAAAGACCTTATAATCATCTACATCAAAACTAGCCTTGTGAGTATCTTCCACTTTCCAGACCATTACAACACCAATCATGATGGGATTTCCCAGGCTATCGTTAACCTTAATAGGTTCGCTAACAAGATTTCGCGCACGTAACGATATATTTGTCTTTACCATGAAAGGATTCACCCACCCAAAACCGTTCTTTTTTACCGTCCCTTTGTATGCTCCAAAAAGGATTAGCACCTTAGCCTCATTAGGATTTACCACTATAAATCCAGGCAAGATAATCAAAGCCAGTGCAATTAATGCAACAGTCCTAATGGCTTCGTAAACTGCGAGTTGCCACACAGAAAAGCCCAATAGCAACACAACTACCAGTAATACAACGTACCCGGAAGCTGCATTTACATTTTTTTCGTTTTTCATTTTTATAATTTTTAAAGATTATTTTAATATCACAAAGATATCATTTTAATTTAATGAAAGCAAAAATTTTTCCTGTAATTGATAAAAAGCATCAAACAGATTATATCGTATTAATTCTAATTACCGTTATCGCTTGTGAACGCGAAGTTTAGCATAAAGGTGCTAACTAG
>VAPK010292778.1_pt1 | contig 12657 bp, 9 predicted proteins | sample 3395031 | NCBI WGS metagenome assembly VAPK01 (sample SAMN08290443, study PRJNA428436) | hydrothermal vent metagenome | isolation source: Deep-sea hydrothermal vent chimney 1 | place: Pacific Ocean: Juan De Fuca Ridge | reverse complement strand
TCAAAAAAAGGAGTTTTTGCTTTATAAAGGGCAGACACATCCGGATTTTGGGTTTCTCCCCATCCATCAAGTATAATTAATATAACTTTTTTATGCATTGTAATTCTAAGTAAAATTGATTTGTAAAGATACGGAAGATAGGAGATTTTGACTCCTGTTTTTTAGTTAAATAAAAATCCTTTGTACAGGAGTTGTGAGGTTTACTATTGCTTAAGTTTTTTCTTGCAGCTGATGTACATGAATTAATCTTCCAACTATAGAATTGCTTTCTAAAATGGTACCCGGATTTAGAACTGAGTTTGCTCCTATCTTTGATTGATCCCCAATTAATGACCCAAATTTTGTTACATAAGTATCAATTATTGAATTGTTTATAACAACTTGAATTTTTTTATTCTTTTTTTCGTTATAATGATTGGCCAGAATTACACCTGCTTCTATGTTTACGTCTTCGCCAAGAATAGAATTACCAACATAATTGAGGTGAGCAACTCTTGATTTGTCAAAAACTATACTTTGTTTTATTTCACAGTTTGCGCCAACACTTACTCTTTTCCCAATATAAACACCACTTCTTAAATATGATCCTGATTTAATTATACTTTTTTCGCCAACGATTGTGTTCTTTTTAAGGCTAACATTGTTTTCGATTATAGCTGAGTGGTGAATTGCAATTCCATTTTTTATTATAAATTCATTTTTGGGAAGTTGAGATTGAATAGATTCGATAATTTGGTTTAAGTTAGTAATAATATTCCATGGATTTTCATACTGCTGAGCATATGGAAATTTAGAATAAATATTTTTTATATATTTTGACAAATCCATAAACAAGTAAAAATTTTAAGGTTTTAGTACGAACTTTATTCTGGTACAATCTTAACAATTCCCAATTGTTCAATAGCTACATAAATAAAACCATCTGGAGCCTGTTTTACAGTTCGAACTCGCCCCAGGTTTTCTAATAACTTTTCTTCTTTTACCACTTTATTATTTTTAAGAACCACACGATTGAGGTATTTAAATTTTAATGAACCCACTAAAATATTACCTTTCCATGCCGGATATTTATCACTTGTAACAAAATCCATTCCACTGGGAGCGATAGATGGTACCCAATAGTGTAAAGGTTGCTCCATTCCCGGCAGAGCTGTATCTTCGGTCATGATGCTTCCGTCATAATTGATGCCATAAGTAATTTTTGGCCAGCCATAATTTTTTCCGGCTTTAATAATATTGATTTCATCTCCACCTTTTGGCCCGTGTTCATGTGTCCATATTTTTCCCGTTTGGGGATGAATTGTCATTCCCTGAGGGTTTCTATGACCATATGAATAAATGGCTTTTTTGGCATTTTTTGTATTGAAGAAAGGATTGTCTTCCGGAATTCTTCCATCGTCATAAATCCTGTAAATTTTCCCACCATCTCTGGTTATATCTTGTGGGTTTACATCTCGATTACCCCTATCTCCTATTGAAAAAAACAAATAACCATCACGATCAAATTGGAGACGTGATCCAAAATGCCGACCTACTTTTGTATTTGGGATCGCTTTATATAGAATTTCTTGATCAATTATTTTATCGTTAACGAGCTTTGCTCTAATAATGGTTGTATTCCCTTCTTTTTTATCATTATCTAAATTAGCGGATAAAGAAAAATAGATCCACCCATTTTGATCATAGTTAGGATGTAAAGCGATGTCTAATAAGCCACCTTGATTCTCGTAAAATACTTTGGGAGCGTTTTCAACAGAGAATTTTTTACCATTCTTAAATCTAATTAGTTTACCTTCTTGCTCACTTATTAAAATGGATCCATCGGGTAGAAATGCCATTCCCCAAGGAATATCTAATCCATCAACAACAGTTTCAATTTTATAATTAAAAGATTCGGATTGGAAACTAATTTCTTTATTTTGGCATGAAGCTATAAAGAAAGAGAGCATGATTAAAAGAAAGTTTAGTTTTTTCATTAGTTTTATATTTGAAGAAGGTTTAAGTTATAAAAATACAACATTTTAAAATGTATATTTTAAATTTAGTCCAGAATAGAAATTTACCGGTTCACCAGGATAATAATATCTTGGCGCATTACCAGCAAAACTTCCTGCATTAATAAGTAGCATGGAGGCATACTTTTCATTAAATAAATTATTGATTCCAATAAATATATCAAATTGTAATTTTTTATTTCTATTTGATCTGTAACCTACTTTGGTATTTACTACTTGATAACTATCTGAGTAAATTGAGTTATCATCTCTTATGGGCATTGCACCAATGTAATTGTAAGATAAAAAACCGTAAAACCCAAGTGAGTACTCTAAATTAAGACGTGAGTTAAGTGTAAATTCTGGAACACCTGTTAATTGATTACCGGAATAATCATTATCCAGATCGGTAAATTCTAAAAAATTAAAATCATTATAAGTCACGGAGTTTAAATGCGATAGTTTAACTTTTTTTCCATCAATTAAGTTATAATTTAGGGTTAATTCAACTCCGTTATAAAGTGTTTTCCCCGCATTTACACCTATAAATTCATCATCGGATGTGCGCCTCGCTACCAGAAGATCTTTTACATTCATTTGAAAAAGGGCCAAGTCATATGAAAAAATATTATTTAAGAATTTACCTTTACTACCAATTTCGTAATTCCATCCGGTTTCGGGTTTTATATTCGTATTTATCAAACCATCCGGTAAAAGTGTTTCTTCCAGTGTTGGTGGAGAGAAACCATGACTAATTGTTCCATAGATCATTGCGTTTTTATTGACTTGGTAAGTCAATCCAAATTTTGGCGAAAAAATGGTTCCAAAATTGTAATTGCCACTAAAATCAATATCATTATCTAAAAAATTATCATCCAATTTATATGAAGTTTGGTTAAAATTTAATCCGAAATTCAGAGTGAAATTATTGAAAACAGCATATTTTGAATCTATGAAAATATTAAAATAAGTACGATTTTCTATAAAATCACTAAGTATATCACCTTGTACACTTCCGGTTCCGGGAGGAAATTCCTTATATAGATTTTCAAAGGTTTGCAAGTCATTTTTATCTTTAAAAAGCTCTCCACCAAAAGTCCATTTCAAACTTTTTTGAAATAATTTTATTTCAGATAAAACTCTGGTCCTCAATCCAATTGCATTGGTGTTTTCTTTTAGTATATTAAACGGACGAGGCTCATAAGAATCTAAAAAAGAGGCAAATACACTTGTATATTGTTTGGTAATTGAATTGTAATTATGTTCCCAAGAAATTCCGAGAAGCCCTTTTTTATAATCTTCAAAACCTTTAGACCTTCCCCAGGTAAAAGAAGTATTTTCGGGATTATTCAAATAATCTTCTTCATTTAAAGAACTTGGAATAAAAGCTTTTAAATCAATAAAATTAGCAATAGTAATAATCTTATTTGCATTATTTAAATAATGACTGGTGGTTAATGAAATGACTTGTCTGTCGAGTTCATTATTATCTCTATACCCATCACTTTTTGTAATTGAATAGTTTAAATTGACCGTATTTGTTAAATTTCCAAAATTGAATTGAGTCGTAAACTTTTGTAACCCAAAGGAGCCAAAAAGATAACCACTACTTAAAGATATTTTATCAAATTGACCTTTAGCAGGAATTAATTGTATTGTGCCACCTAACCCGGCTCCATAAATACTGGAAGATGGGCCCTTTAAAACTTCAATTCGCCCCAAGGCATTCATTTCTATATCTTCAATGGTTGACTCACCGGATCCATTTGTTAGCGGGATATCTTGGTAATAGGCTCTAATCTTACTGGTTCCAAATAGATTTCTAGAGCCAATGCCCCTTATTGTAATTCTATTTGTATTTAATGTGCCATTTTGCATATGAACTCCTGCAACAGTATTGAGAATGGGTGCAATATTTACCGTATTGTTTCGACTAATTTCTTTGAATGGAATTATAGTTATGGCACCATCAAATGTTTTTGATGAGTTTTGTAAATTACTGGTACTAAGCAATACTTCGTTTAAAAGCTCAGGTTTTATTTCTAAAGTAATAATTAATAACTTTTCGTATGAAATAGAAACAGTTTTTGAATGGTATCCTTTTTTTGAAAAAGTATATACACCTTCAAATTCAATACTATATTCACCATTTATATTGGTTGTATCTGAAAAATTTAAATCAGAATTAACAATTTGAACATTTGGAATCTCGATAGAATTATCAAAATCAATAATTTTAAGCCTTGTAATTTGACCCAATACAGGAAATGATATAAAAAGGGAAAAGAAAATTTTGTAATAAGTCAAGATCTTGATTCTTTCATTGGTTTTTAACACAAATAGAATTTTGCTATTTTACAATACCATTTATTATATTATTTTTATTATTGCTCATATCATATACAAATCCATTAATTACAGCATAAACAACTTTATCATTTTTATATAATAAAAATGTTGGATTAGATCCAATGTTTAAAGGAGGTTTAGGAATTGTATTATTTTTAAGAATGGCAATATTACTTGCATTAATAATGTTTACCGGATATTGAATAAATTTAATTTCCGGGGGCAATGAATCAATACTAATTGTAGTATATCCTTGGTTCAAGATATTTTTAAAATCCAATTTCTTGAATTCTTCGAAATTTTGAATGATTTTGGGGTAAGTTTTATCTGGTTGGAATATAAATTTTTCGGCATCAATGGTTTGGTAACCGTAATAAGTTGAAAGATCTCCAATATCGCTTATTCTTCCAATATTGTAAAATTGAGAATGGTCCTTATTTTCTTTTTCGACATTGTAAATTCCTAAATCTACGGTGTACTTTTCGCCCAAATAGGTAAAAGTTAAGTTGGTGATCTTTAGGTCGAATAATTTTCTATCATTATTGGGTATTGCTTTGTATTTTCCTATAGAAATGTTTTCATAACTTTTATTAGAAATGGAATAAATAGCAGCAAGAATGGAAACATAATTTAGTTTTCTAATAAATTGTTTTTCAGGATCGTTTTTATATCCTCCAGACTCAATTAAGATAGTACTGGTACCCCATTTTTGAATGTTGTCACCAAAAGCCCTAGGTTCAAATTCGTCAGAGTACCTCCCAACTTGACCCGGTGCGTATTTTTGAATAATATCATTCATTTGGACAATAATTTTCATCGCATTTGCCCTAGTTTTATTGATGTTTTTTTCGTAATCATAGGCAGGTGCCAGATATGAGATTGTTGCTGGTTTTTCAGTGAGTTTGGCATTGTAATACTTGCTTTGATCGTGTAAATTAAAACCAAAATCGGCTTGCAAACTATCTCGGGCTGCTTTTAATATTCTGGCTTCCGAACTTTGTAATCTAACAGCATCTCGATTTAGGTCTATTCCTATTGCGTTTCTCCTGGTAAACTTTTCTGCACCATCTGGGTTTAGCATCGGGATAAAATGAAGTTTAATATTTTCAAGAGATACTTTATTGGTTTTTAAATAATTAATTATATCAAAAATAGCCATTGTGGCTGTAGATTCATCACCGTGCATTTGAGACCAAAGCAATACATTTGTTTTACCCGACCCTATACTTATCATGGAAATTGTTCTACCTTCTATCGATTTTCCCAAAACAGTAATATCGAATCCATTTATCGATTTTAGATTTTCAATTAAGGGTTGGATATCTGTGTGTTTGAATCTTCTTTTATTTAGAGAAGTTTCTTTAAAGTTGTCATAATTAGCAAATAGATTTTCACTAATCGTATTGTTTTGACAAAGACCCCACAAAGGAATAAATAAAAATAGTAAGAACAGGTTTTTCATGAATGGATTAGTTTGATATATTGAATTAGTATTTAGGCAAGATAATTTTATTTAATTAAAATAATTGTCTACAATTTATTTTCTTTTTCAGGAACAGTTTTCCATTTGTATTTTGCCGTTTTTTTACGGATGGTATTTATAAAACCAACTCCGGGATCTGTTTTTTCTGTCCGATATCCTGCATCTTTTTCCAACCACAATTCGTGCCCTTCAAAGTTAGTATATTCAAAATGACCGATAACATAATCTATCTCTGTGTATTTCTTTTTTAAATAGCGAATTAATTTGATATTCGATTTTAACTGCGCTTTTGTTAATTTTTTATCTCCTGTACCACCTACATTTTCAATGCCAATTGCACAATGATTTAACCCAATTACATGCCGTGCCATATAAGTTTCAGGCAACAAACTGTAAATAGTTCCATCTTGATCTACCAAAAATTGAGCGGCAACATTTAAGCCACTTGCATTTGCAATTTCAGGACGCCAATTTGGTAGTTTAGCAGGATTAAATGCTTCAAACGATTTTTCTAAAGTTGGAATAACCGTCCAGTGCACAACGATCATTTTCGGATTAATGGTTGGTTCATCTTGTACCAATCCATACCTGGTTTCTAAATACTCTAAAGATAATTGTTTTCTTTCTTCGTTTATTGTTATTGGTTTTTGATCTATTTTCACAGAACTGCATGAAGCAAATGAAAAAATAAATAGTGGAATTACAAAGTAAAAATATTTCATAAGATAATTTAAAAGATTATGGAGGTTCATTAAGTTTTATTTGTTTCATAAAAAGATCTGTATTTATAAAAATATTGAATCCCAATTAATTAGTAATACTTTAAGATTTCCTTGCCTTCTTATAATTAAATCTTTAAAATGATAAAGACTGAATGGTAAAGCTACAAAAAAGCCAAAATAAATATAAGTTTTTTGTTGATATGTTAAAATATCAGTAAAAATTAAAAGTATTAACTTTACCTCAAGAGGTGTTTTTATGGATAAAAGTTTAATTTCAAACAGGGTATTAGAAAAATTACCAAATCATTTAAGGAGTTTTATTTTAAGACAGCCTTATAATGAATATACCTGGAAAGATCAGGCAGTTTGGAGGTATGTGATGAGAAAGAATATGACATATTTGAACGATATCGCACATGAATCTTATATTGGGGGCTTGAAAAAAACAGGTGTTTCCGTAAAGGAAATTCCCCATATGGCCGGAATGAATAGAATTTTAAAGGATATTGGTTGGGCAGCTGTTTCGGTTGATGGATTTATTCCTCCTAATGCTTTTATGGAGTTTCAAGCGTATAATACTTTGGTTATTGCGGCAGACATTCGTACTTCTGAACATATTGAATACACTCCCGCTCCCGATATTATTCATGAGGCAGCCGGTCATGCTCCAATAATTGCAAACCCCGAATACGCAGAGTACCTGAGGCGATTTGGTGAGATTGGTTCAAAAGCTATTTCTTCTGCAAAAGATTACGAACTATATATAGCAATTCGTCACTTATCAATTATAAAGGAAGATCCAAATACTAAGCAAAAAGCCATTCAAGAAGCTGAAAATAATATTGAGGCTATTTCAAAAAATATGGGAGAGGAAAGTGAGATGGCAAAAATTAGAAATATGCATTGGTGGACGGTGGAATACGGATTGATAGGAACAATTGAAAAGCCAAAAATATACGGTGCAGGATTACTTTCTTCTATTGGTGAAAGTAAATGGTGTATGAGTAAAAAGGTAAAAAAATTACCATATACTATAGAAGCTTCAAACGTTGGTTTTGATATTACAAAACCGCAACCCCAGCTCTTTGTTACTCCCGATTTTGCTCATTTAAGTTTTGTTTTAGAAGAATATGCAAATAAGATGGCCTTGAGAAATGGAGGTTTAAAAGGAATCAATAAATTGATTGATTCTAATGATTTAGGGACTATTGAATTGAGTACAGGAATTCAAATTTCAGGTAAATTTTCTAATGTTATTGCCGACGAAAATCAAAGGCCGGTATATATTAATACTACAGGTCCGACAGCCTTGGCATATAAAAACAAAGAGCTGATAGGTCATAATAAGGAATACCATAAGGATGGGTTTGGATCGCCAATTGGGAAACTAAAAGGAATCAATATTTCTATTGAAGATATGTCACCCACAGATCTTGAAGCCTATGGTATATACGAAGGTAAAAGAGCAAAATTAGAATTTGAAGGAGGTATAATTGTTCAAGGAGAAATAATAACAGGTAAAAGAAATTTACAAGGAAAAATAATATTGATCTCATTTAAAAATTGCACAGTAAATCTAGGAGAAAATATCTTGTTTGATCCTTTATGGGGGATATATGATATGGTAGTAGGAGCATCTGTTTTATCTGCCTTTTCGGGATTGGCAGACCCGAATAGCTATGGCTTAATATTTGAATCTCCCAAGGAAAAAACACACAAGATAATTTATGATTCGAAGGAATTGAAATTGCATAAGCTTTATGGTGAAGTAAGAGAAATGCGAATGAATAACGAAACAAATACAGATCTATTAGAAAAGATTTTTTTATATTTAAAATCTAATTTCCCTGAAGATTGGTTGCTTGTATTAGAAATTTTTGAATTAGTTCGTAAAACGGAACGGTTAGAATTGAAAGATCAAATCCAATTGTATTTGAATAAGCTTTCCGCAAAAGAATCCATTTCACATTTGGTTCAAGACGGAATTGAACTGTTAGATTAAGGAACCTATACTGTACAAGATGGATGGCTTTATTTAAAAAACATAAAAATCGTTTTTCAATAAATTAAATCCCTTACCTCATTTGATTTTCATCACTTACAATTGAGAAATTCTTAAAGTATTAACCATCCCCTTGGCTTTAACTGGCATAGAAGTTAGATTAATTACAAAATCACCTTTTTCTGCATAATTTTTATCTAAGGTTATCTTGTTAATATCTTCAACCGTATCATCTGTACTTACTAATCTATCGTAAAACTGAGCTTTAACACCCCACAATAAATTTAACATAGCTAATATTCTTGGATTATCAGAAAAAGCTAAAATATTTGATTTAGGCCTCCATGAAGAAATTTGAAAAGCTGTATATCCACTATTGGTTAAAGTAGTAATCGCAGTTGCCTCGATTTCGTTAGCAACTGTAGCAGCTTGATGGCATATTGCTTTGGTAATAAATCTCTCATTAATGCATTGTACATAGGAAACCGGACTTAAAATAAGTTCTGAGTTTTCGACACTTTCAATAATACTTCTCATAGAACGAATCACATCAATCGGAAATTCACCAACCGATGTTTCACCAGATAGCATAACGGCATCTGCACCATCCATTATTGAGTTGGCAACGTCATTAACTTCGGCTCTTGTAGGAACCTGACTGGTAATCATAGACTCCATCATTTGTGTAGCTATGATAACCGGGATTCTTGCCTCTTTAGCTCTTCGAACTAACATTTTTTGAATAATAGGAACTTTATGCATGGGCACTTCAACTCCTAGGTCACCTCTAGCCACCATTAAACCATCACAATAAGAAGTTATTTGATTGATGTTTTCAACAGCTTCCGGCTTTTCTATTTTTGCAATTATAGGTATTTTATAACTAGATTTTTCCTTGATCAAATCGCTTAGTTTTATGAGGTCTTCGGGAGTTCGAACAAATGATAAGGCCATCCAGTCTACCTCCAGTCCAATAGCGAAAATAGCATCCCTAATATCTTTTTTGGTCAAAGCAGGAAGTGATATTTTTGTGTTTGGCAGATTAACTCCTTTCTTAGATTTTAATTTACCACCTCTTAGAACTTTTACTCTTACATTTGAAACTCTATCTGTTTCAATAACTTCAAAAAGTAATTTTCCATCATCCACCAAAATTTGTTCACCGGCTTCTACATCTTTAGGAAAATTTTTATAGGTCATATAAGCCTTATCACTATTTCCCTCACATTTTTCGGTTGTAAAATTAAAGAGGTCTCCTTTTTTTAATTTAACTTTTTCACCCATTACTCCAACGCGTAACTTCGGGCCTTGCAGGTCGGCCAAAACGGCTACATTAAATCCAAGTTTTTTGTTCAACACTCGAATTTCTTTAACTTTTTTAGCTACATCATCATAATTAGCATGTGAAAAGTTAATTCTAAAAACATTAACTCCAGCTATCATCATCTTTTCCATTGTTTCGACACTATCAACTGCAGGTCCAAGTGTAGCAACAATTTTTGTTTTTTTACTTATTTTCATTTTTTCGTTTCAATATTTAGATATTTAGATAAATTTTTGAATGAATAAAATTCACTCTACATTTTCGAATCCTTAAAAAATTAAATTTTCTTTTGATTTTAGATCGTAAGGATTTATAGTATAAGAAGTTATAATATGATATGTATTATTAATTTTTGTTAAAATATTTTGTAAACTACTTTGGCTTACAATTCCATTAATTTTAATAAAATAATCAACCGTATTCTTTTCTGTTATCAAAAAAGATGTTTTTGTAACTTCATTAAACAGGTTATTTTTTGATCGACTTTCATTGTCTACATAAACAAATTTATTTGAAATTAGTGACCATGTTGTAAATGTGGCTTCATTTTCATAAATAAAAAATGGGAAGCTACAGTTTTTGGATCGAAAATCAAGATCTTCATCAAATCGTTTTAAATTTATGTTTAAATTAAGATTTAAAAAATAAGCTATTCTAAAATCTTCTAATATAGAGTGTATTCCAATTAAAGTATAATCATGATCGTATTCGAAATCAAATGAAAGTACTTTTGACACACTTTTTAGTTTAGAAAGTTAAACACAAAAATAAAGATAGTTTTGGTATAATAAATATTTTTTCTACGAAATCGATAGAGAAAGCTATATTCGGTCAAAATACAATGATAAGGTTAATTTTAAAGCTTGTTTTGAATTGAATAATAGGCTCTTTTAGAGGCTATTTCTTCTGCTTTCTTTTTAGAGGTAGCTCTTCCTTTAGAAACCTGTTCATTATTAATGAGAAGTTTTACACTAAAATGTTTTAAAGTTTCATTTCCTGTATCTTCATAAACATAAAACTTGATTTTGTTTTTATTTTTTTGCCCCCATTCGATTAAGACACTTTTATAACTTGTAATTTTCCCTACTAATTTTTCAATGTCAACATATGGTTCGATAACATTTTTATAAATGAATTTATCTGTAAACACATATCCCTTGTCTATATGAATTGCTCCAATTAGAGCTTCAAAAAGATTTCCATGAATATTATCTCCAAAATTTTGATTGGGAATTGAGCTTTCTACAAAATTAATCAATCCAAAATTTTTCCCTAATTCATTCAAATGATCCCGACTTACAATTTTTGATCGCATCTGGGTGAGATCCCCTTCATTTCCTTCCGGAATTTTGTTAAAAAGATAAGAAGCAATTACAGACCCAAGAATTGCATCACCTAAAAATTCTAATCTTTCGTAACTAATAAGTATTCCTTTTTCGTTTCTTTTTTTAATAGAACTATGGGTAAATGCTTTTTGATAGAATCTAATATTTCTTGGTTTAAAACCAATTACTTTTTTAATCGCAGAAATAAAATTCTCATCCTTTTCAGAGTGAGAACCTTTTATTTTGCGAATTATGTTCATGAATTGTTAATCTTCAAATTTCTTGAATAAAATACAAGCATTGTGACCGCCAAAGCCAAAAGTGTTACTCATGGCAATTTTCACATCTCTTTTTTGTGCTTTGTTAAAAGTTAGATTCAATTTTGGATCAATTTCTTCATCATCTGTAAAATGATTGATCGTGGGAGGAACTATTCCGTTGTTAATAGATAAAATTGAAGAGATTGCTTCAATTGCCCCTGCTGCACCTAATAGATGACCAGTCATTGACTTGGTAGAATTGATGTTTAAATTGTATGCATGCTTGCCAAAAACAGATTGAATAGCTTTTAACTCGGCAACGTCACCTAGTGGTGTTGAAGTACCATGCATATTAACTGTATCGACATCCTCCGGTTTGATTCCGGCGTTTTTTAAACAACTTATCATTACATTTTTAGCTCCTAAACCTTCTGGGTGTGGGGCTGTAATATGATGTGCATCAGCAGAAAGGCCTCCACCTATCACTTCGGCATAAATTTTTGCACCACGTGCTTTTGCATGTTCGTATTCTTCTAAAATCAGTGCCCCGGCTCCTTCACCAAGTACAAACCCATCGCGATCTTTATCAAAAGGACGAGATGCAGTTTTCGGTTCATCATTTCTTGTTGATAATGCGTGCATTGCATTAAAACCTCCAATACCTGCAATAGCAACAGCAGCTTCAGAACCACCCGTTACAAAAATATCGGCTTGACCTAACCTGATATAGTTTAATGAATCTATAATAGAATTGGCTGATGAAGCACAGGCAGAAACTGTTGTAAAATTGGGCCCTTGAAGATTGTGTTTTATTGAGATTTGCCCAGGAGCAATGTCTGCAATCATTTTTGGAATAAAGAAAGGGTTAAATCGAGGTGAACCATCACCTGCAGCAAAATTTAAAACTTCATTTTGAAATGTTTCTAATCCTCCAATTCCAGCTCCCCAAATTACACCTACTCGTGACCGGTCTTCTTTGTCTAAATCAATTCCAGAATGAGCTAAAGCTTCATCAGCAACCACCATGGCATACTGAGTGAACCTATCCATTTTCCGAGCATCTTTTCTTGAATAAAAATTGGTAATTTCAAAATTTTTCAGCTCACATGCAAAACGAGTTTTAAATTTGGACGTATCAAAGTAAGTGATGTCAGCAGCACCGCTAACACCATGTTTTAATCCTTCCCAATAATCATTT
>VAPK010277389.1_pt1 | contig 12658 bp, 10 predicted proteins | sample 3395031 | NCBI WGS metagenome assembly VAPK01 (sample SAMN08290443, study PRJNA428436) | hydrothermal vent metagenome | isolation source: Deep-sea hydrothermal vent chimney 1 | place: Pacific Ocean: Juan De Fuca Ridge | reverse complement strand
GCCCTTGCTCCAATAACAGCCCCGCTGCCTATTTTCACTCCCGACATAATAAGAGCATCGGTACCCACCCAGACATCATTACCAATAATAACATCGCCTTTGGTGATAGGGTGACCTTTGATATTTTTTGCTTCTTCCCAAAATTGTGAAAATGGATATGTTGTCACCCAGTCTAAGCGGTGATCACCTCCAAGAAAGATTTGGGCAACGGAGGCAATAGAACAAAAAGAACCGATGCGTAAAGTTGCATCTGATCCACAGTCATGAACCTCGAAATTACCATAAGTTCCTCTCCCTATTTGATACATGGGATAACGTTCTTGGGGCTCCAACTCTTCAGGGCGTTTCTTGTGATGAAATAAATTTTTGAATTTATGGATCATTTTTGACTATAAAAGAAGTAGCTTTCGTAAAGGGAAATTATCCTTGAAAGGATGCGTAAACAGCCGCAATTTCGCAGGCTGTATGATCCCACGTCTCATCTTGGCAGGTATTTTGAGCACATTCCCCCATGCTCAATTTTAGTTTGGGATTATCGTATAGCCAATTCAAGTGTTTCTTTAATTGAACCAATTCATTTTTATCTATTACGAAACCATTAACACCATTTTTCACCATATCTTTTGCACCAACTTTATTACTTACAATAACAGGTAATGATGACGCCATGGCCTCTGTGACCACCATTCCAAAGGTGTCAAAGTCTGACAATAAAACAAAAACATCCCCTGCACGATAAATTTTTTCCATGTCATGGCGGACACCAGCAAAATACACCTTTTTTCTTATGGATAAAGATGCTGCCATAGCCATATATTTTTTAATATTTCCTCTACCAACCACCAATATTTTGAATGTCTTATCTGGGTATTCGTTTTGGATTTGTCCCATTGCCATAAGTAGTTGATCCAGTCCTTTAAGCTCAAAATTCATGCTAACAAACAAAATTAGAAAATCACTCCCTGAAATATCAAATTCGGTGCGAATATCATTTGAAACTTGTAGGCTATTTTGTGAATATGATTCAGCAACTCCTGGGGGGATAATCTTTGTTTTAGCTTCATAAGATGGGTATTCTTCAAGTAGTTTTTCCATTGCCAGAGATGACACTGGCAAAACATACCGGCACCCTCCGGAGTCCGATAACATTTTTTTCTCGACCCAAATCGTGGCCAAATCGAATAGGCTTAGAAGCCTTTTCCTCCTTATTTCCTTAATCCATATCCGATGTGGAATGAAATGCATTGAGCATACGTCTGCTTTAAATATTCGTTCGTGGGTATGAATGATATCAAAACCGCCAATTGCCTCAATTGCTTTACTGGCATACCAGGCAAAACTTATAGTCGTGAACCATTTTGGAAAAGATATTATTGGCACCTTATGAAAGGTAATATTTTCTGATAGAAGTTGCCAGCGATTGGCGAATACATGGATATCGTAGATGGGATTGTTTGCCACAATTTCCGTTAGTTGGCTAACAAATTGCTCACCTCCACCCACTAAACCATATTTAGGTACTACCACGGCAATTTTTTTACGCTTCGTTGGCAAGGGTTACCTACTTTTCAATAAACTAACTACTGATGTTCTCGTAAAAGGTCAAAAAGCCACTTTTCACGCCTAATGATTTCAATAGGTTATCTATGGTGAAAATGAAAAATTCGGACTTTTTACGAGACCATCAACTCTAGCGTCTTAAAAACTTATTTTTTAATTTTTTGAATAAAGATTGTTCTGACCACTCTGGCTTAACAACTTTAATGTCATAACTGCGGTGCTCAAGTTGTATATTAGAAATAATTTTGGCTTTTTCCAGGCTTAGTTCTACCGCAAGATATCGTTCCATTAACCCTGCATTTGAACGCCAGTTAAATGAGTGATACTTTTCAACCTGCCCGGATTCCATAATAAAAGAATGGAATCGCATTATTCTCTCAAAAAGATGAGAGGGCATTAACACTGCGTGACAAATAGGGAAACAATTTTTTTGTTTGAGATCATCAAGAGTAAATCCTGTGCCATAAAACTTATTATATTGTTTCAAAATTACATTTATACAATTCCATCGTGAATTTGCACGTCCCTCTTGTTTGCTGCGCCAAAAAGGATTTAGAACAATTCCCTGTTCCCATAATTGCTCATACGAAAAAGTTTCAAACGAAAAAATAAAATCCTCACCTGAGCCATCAATAATATGCTGAATGTTTTTGCAAAATTTACGATTCAAGACATGGTCATATTCCATAAAACCAACGTAATCATGTTTCAGATAAGACTTATTTTGGTATACATGATGCAGTACGCTATTTTCATGATAACCTTTTTGCTGCCACACTGGGTTATAGATGTCAAAATCATGTTCAAATAGGAGGTTATAATCTAATTTGTTATCAGCAATGTCGACATCATAATTATCATTGACCTTTACAAAGGTGAAATTATTTTTGTTAAATGTGTCATCTGATAAGTAGTGGTCATCATAGAGTTTTTTGAAAAAGGTTATGTAGATATTCCATGATTTCATAAATTATTATTATCCTTCTGTTGTATAAAATACAATGCAGAGGTAAACGCTAAAATTAGATAAAATATATATGAGTGACGACTACTCAAAATATCTGTAAACATCCCCTGTATGATAATTGACATTAATGAAGCTGATATAAAGATGCTCCATCTTTTAATAACTAAGTTTTTAGAATTTATAAATACCTCAACCAACATTTTCCCTGTAGCAACCAATATTACGAAAAACAACATTACTCCCACATACCCAGTTCTAACGGCGGTGTCTAAAAATATATTATGAGTAAAATAGAAAACTCCTTTGCCTATATGCCGCTTATTCCGGGGGGGGAGTTTAGTCATATATTTCTTATAAATCTCAGGGGTATAATTACCAAAACCGAAACCCAAACCGATTATGGGATTATCAGCAACTACTTTTGAATAGAGAAGCCATATATCTGGTCGATCACCATGCGAAATCTTGTTGGAGAGATTATTAATAGAAAAAAGATTCCTTGCAGGAGAGAGAAAAACTGCAATCCCAACCAATAATAAAAGAGAAAAGATAAGGGCTTTTTTCTTTGCTATCATTAATAACAATAGAAGAGGAGCTATAAAACCAATTATCGCCCCTCTGGTGGCAGATAAAATCATTGCGCTAAGTGCGGTTGCAATACAAGTAAAATAAATTATTTTGTAGATAATTTTTTTTGTATTAATTAATAGGCCTATCCCCAAAAAAAATGGTATTGCCGCAACAAATCCGACATTATTAACACTAATAGCTGTTTCTTTGGCCACATTCAGCCTTGTTGTGAGGTGAGCGTGCTCAAGACCATAAAAATAAGCCAATGACCAGAGAAGAACTATAGCAAGAGACAACACCGCAGAGGACATGACTACTTCCATTGTTTTAATGGAAGCGCAAGAAAACACTATCAGAAAAATAATAAACACGGGTGACAACAAATATCTGTACCAATCGTGAATACTGTTACCTACTTGTGTGGAAAGCAGAGACGTTAGCAGACACCATAGAATGAAAACTGCCAGTATTCGGTTAAAAGGCCAATTTAAAATTTCGGTATTACATTTTTGCCAATAGCCTTTTTTTATCAAAATAGAAAACAATACAATAAGCAGATAAAACGATACTTCGGTGATTGTTGTTAAATGTTGAAATGCAGCCGAAAAAATATTTATAACCAGCAACGCTGGTATGGCCATATCTTTTAAAAATGTAGCTCTTTGAGTTTTGTTACTATATGAGCCTATCGATTTAGTCATTACTGATGCACTCGTAAAAAGTCTCTGGATGGCTAAGTAAAAAGTTTGATATACAAGGCGTAGCGAGGCATACATATTGTGTGGCCTCACACCTAAAAAATTGCTACAACGCAGTAGATCGTAGTTTTTACGATGCCATCATTACTAGAAAAAACATTATTTATGTATGGATGAATAGTTTTGATTCGCATCGTTGCGTTCCTCAAATATCAATATATTATGCGGATTCAATGATTTTTACCTGTAAGATCTTTAAGTTTATTTCTAACTGCATTCAGAACATCATCCACTGCCAAAGAATCCATACATTTGCTTTTTTTACTGTCTTTACAGCCAGTTTCCTTGCATGGAACGCATGGCATTTGTTTAGATATCACCCGATGTTCCTCCCCTTTTGGTGCCCAAATATCAGGGGATGAAGGGCCGTACAAACTGATGGTTGGGGTCCCCACAGCGGCGGCAATATGCACCCCGGCGCTGTCCACTCCTAAAAACAGAATAGATGCTTGAAATAAGGCTGGAAGAAGTTCCATGGTTGTCAAACCGGCAAAGTTAAACACCCTATTTTCACATTCGTCAACAATCTCTTGGGCTCTGTCACGTTCATTTGGTGCACCAGTGAGAATTACCGATATTTTAAAATCCCTGGTCACCCTGTTTATTAATTCGATGTATTTCTCAATTCCCCACTCTTTATACATCCAGAGAGAAAAAGGTTGAATGGCCCAAATTGGTTTATCAGAAGGGATGTTTTCATTTTTAAAAAGGTGTGAAACGGTATCAATGTTATTTCGAGAGGGGGTTATTTCTGGATTAAGATTGGCTGTTTTAATATCATAATAGGCGATAGTGTCATGATAATATTCGGCAATGTATTGATTGTTTTGTCCTGTTGGCAAAACTAAATGGGTAAATAATCTGGACCGCCATACATTACCTACGGGGGTATAACGCCCAACTCGTTGCTTGGCACCAGAAAGAAAGGCTAAAATTGCCCCCCGGCTCCCTGTTCGGAGGTCTATTACCAGATCAAAATTGAAACGGCGAACTTGCAGCCAGAAATTTTTCTGATATATAATATTCTGTAAAAAAGAGCGATTTTGTTTATCTACCGAAATAATATAGTCAGCCCACAAACAATCACTAACGAGGCCCTCAGCCTTCTTTTGAACCGCCATTACCACCCTGGCAGCTGGGAAGGTCTCCTTCAGAGCTCGGACACATGGGAGGGAGTAGACAACATCACCAATATCTCCAAACTGTATCAGTAAGATATTATTAATGTTATATTTATTGAGATTCTCCCCCTTTATGAACATGTTGTAGCAGTTTCTCTGATTATTGGTGAATAAAATTTACTTAAGGCTTGGCTATAAAAGGCCCTGGAACAGGAAGACGCATAGTTTAGACAATTACGTTCATACAAAAGTTGCTTTTCACTACTAATAAGCAAACCTTTGGTCATGGCTTCCTTTAAAGAACGTTCGTTTTCTGACTTGAAAATTAAGCCAAGCTCATGCTCACGCACCCGCTTAGCCACGAGTCCTTCATCGGATGCTATGACAAATTTGCCTGCCGCAGCAGCTCTGGATAGCACCCCGCTTGAACCAAAATGCTTAACATAGGGCAGTAACACCGTATCGCAGGCCGCAAAACACAATTCCTCTTCAGCATCACTTACATAACGATTTATCACCCTGGCCAGACCTCTTTTTTCAAGCTCGGCCATACCTTGTTGGAGTTCTTTATCATCGGCTATTTTACCTGCACTGAGTAGAAAAGCTTCCTCCGGCAGTTTTAAATTTAACATCGCCCGGATAATAAGGTGCAGGCCTTTGCGCCGGGTGCCTATTCCATAGTTTAAATAGACAAACTTATTATCTGGAACCTGAAGTTTTTTTCTGGCCAGCTTCGGGTCATGGGAGTAATTACCACTCCACACATCCGGTAAAAAATGGAAATTACAGTTACGCCACTTATTTTTTGCCCGATCAATAAGATACTCATCCAATAGGTATAAATTGTTGAACCAGCCACCACGGCAAAGTTTGGTAAATCCCAAGTGCTTAATAATATTACCGACAGGCCGCCAATAGCTATCCATAAACCGGGGCCGGAAATAGATACCGTTTAACCGGCCCCGTAAGGACTTTGGGGGCAGGATACCGAAGGCTGCTCGACGGAGGGTGCTGGAGGCAATTTCATCAAAATTGGTCATAAAAATTTCTTGAGCGCCACTTTCCTGAAGGCATAAACAAAGCGATGCTGTTTTTGAGTCACCCTTGTACTTTCCGTCCTTGGAGTAAGCCGATATTATCTTTATTTTATCGCTTAGATCAGCAAAATTATTTTCAATAAGATCTCGAGAGGCAGGGCGCAGATCCACAGCCAGGGTAAGCTGTACACCTATGCTAAGGAAATCTTCGGTAACATACCGTAGCCAGGTAAGGTGATGTCCTCCCAGTCGCGGTTCGTAAATTAACAGATGCTGCACCATTGACAAATTTTACCCTTTTTCCTTACCCTGGTCCACCAGCTCCTTCAGCTTGGCGTACTTGAAGAATTTATTTACGGCATCGGATATGGCAATAACCAGACCGGGCCCACCGTCCCAACAACCTCCTCGCAGCAGGTAATTATAAAAAAAAGCCCAGGCTGACCTGGATATGGCCTTGAGGTATGATGAACTTTGGCCTTTGTTATAGAGTTCCAGGGCCCCGGCACTCGAGTATTTATCCATCTTCTGCATCATCTGGCTCAGGTTGAGGAATGGATAATGGATGATGGGACTGGCAAGCTTCCCGACCCTACCGTCGTTCACCTTCATGGCTTCATGGACCAACTGCGCTGGCATGTGGGCAGTACCCCTTTTAAAAAGGCGAATAGTACGATCTGGCCACCAGCCGGCATGCTTGATCCAGCTGCCCTGAAAAAAGTTTTTTCTGGGCAGGGAATAGGCATGGTAAGGTGAAGAGATCATTGTACTTTTAATTTCTGCAATTGTTGCAGGCGGCAGACGCTCATCGGCATCAATGAGTAGAACCCAATCCCCTGTGCACTGTTCAATGGCGAACTGCTTTTGCGGCCCAAAGCCCTGCCATGCTTCACTAAAAACCCTGGCCCTAAAGTCACTGGCAATCTCCATAGTACGGTCAGTACTACCTGCATCGACCACCACAATATCATTGGCAAAGGCAACACTTGTTAGGCAGTCAGGCAGGCGGTCTTCCTCGTTAAGGGTGATTATGGCCACTGATAAGGTCTGCTTTTTATCCACCATGAGCTATTAAACCATCTGTCTTGATGTAAAGAAATGCCTGCCATTAGGAAGTGGTGGGATGCAACCCGCCCTACACTTTGACAATTCACGAATCAAATTATTATTATGTGTCCATGGCTGAATTGAACAAGAGAAACTTGGCCGCCGGAATACAACAATGAACCTGTCTTTGGCCAATTGAGTCCAGGTCATTGGTTATAAGAATGAATTCTGTCTGGTTAAAACCTTTTTCAGAAGTTTTGAAGCAGACAATCTCCCTGGCCGGAATCATCGTTACGGTCAAGCCGGTCATCAAAATAATTACTTTCAGGGTAGAAGAACTGGTTATTTGCAGGAGTTGCGACATTCCGTGATCCGACATGATGCCCCCTTCGAGTCAATTGGTCAGGATGACAGGGAAGCCCTTAAATGATTGTGCTGGACACTCATGTCTGGCTATGGTGGATCAGCATCCTGAAAATATTTCAATTTCAAAGGCAGCTGGTCAAGCAATTGAGCGGGCCGTTAGAGTTTTGGTTATTAGATAGCCCTCAAGCGCTAAACTGCATATCATGCAGACCTTTATAAACCCCTGATTTGCCAAGCAGAACCTCGTGCTTGCCCTCCTCCACTATCTGGCCGTCCTGAATTACAATAATCCGATCGGCGTTCCTGATTGTTGATAATCTATGGGCGATAACGAAGGTGGTGCGATTCTTCATCAAGTTTTCCAGAGCCATCTGAACCTCGTGCTCTGATTCGGTGTCTAGGGCTGAGGTGGCCTCGTCCAAAATCAGAATGGGTGCATTTTTCAGTAAGGCGCGGGCAATGGATAAGCGTTGTTGCTGGCCTCCGGATAGTCTGGCCCCGGATTCACCGATCATCGTGTCTAGCCCATCTGGCATTTCTTGAATGAAATTCAGGGCATTTGCTGCCTTGGCCGCTGCGATTATTTCGTCCTCGGAGCGATCCAAATCACCATAGGCAATATTATTGCGTACCGTGTCATTAAATAAAATGGTTTGTTGGGAGACAATGGCCAGTTGTTGGCGCAGAGATTTTTGGGTAACCTCCCGCACGTCAAGGCCATCGATAAGAATTGCGCCCTCACTTACCTCAAAAAAACGGGGAATGAGATTAACCAGGGTAGTCTTGCCGCCGCCGCTGGGGCCAACAAGGGCCAAGACCTCTCCTGCCTGTACCGTAAGCGTTATGTCCTTTAAAATTTTTGTGTCTGAATCATAGCTGAAATTGATGTGTCTAAATTCGACTTCTTTCTGAAAAGACGGCATGATTAATGCCCCCGGCCGGTCTTCTATTTCAGGCTTTATATCCAAAAGATCGAAAACTCTGGTGGCGGCGGCAAGCCCTTGCTGAATGGGACTATTCATATTGCTTACCCCTTTTATTGGGTCATAAATCATAATCAGGGCGGTCATAAATGACAAAAATGTACCGGGGGTAGATTGTCCGGAAATCACCTGATGGCCACCATACCAGATAACAGCCGAGATGCCGATACCGCCAAAAAGCTCCATGATGGGGTGCTGTAGGCTGTTTATTTTGATGTCCTTGGAGATAATGCCAAATAATTTTTCCACCATAATGGCAAAGCGTTTGGTTTCATAATTCTCCATGCCAAAGGCCTTAACCACACGGTGGCCGGTAATGGTTTCGTGGAGAATGTTCGAGACTCCAGCCACTGTTTTTTGATTATTGGTGCTGAGCTGCCGGAATTTTTTACCAAATTTCACTACCGGAATTATTGCTAATGGTAGAAAAATCAGGGAAATCGCCGCCATTTTCCAGTTTAGATAAAAAACCACCCCCAGCAGTCCAAAAACCTGAAACATATCCTTCAAGATACCGATTAGGGCCCGTGACACCGCATTTTGAATCAGGGTTGCATCATTAATTACCCTGGAAATTAATTCTCCGGTGGGGGTTCTGTGAAAAAAGGAGATGGGCAAGGCGTGGACATGGGCAAAGATATCATTACGCAAGTTCTTGATAATATTCTGGCCGATAATATCTAAAATAGAGGAGTACAGATAATAAAACACCCCCTTGCATAGAAATACTAAAACCAGAACCAGGGGCAGCATATCTAGCATAAAGATGTCTTTGTTGATAAAAATTTTGTCAATTAATGGTTTTATCAAATAGGCCTGAGCCGAACCAAAGGCCGATACCATAACCATACTAAGCATGGCGATAGCCAGGCGGGCTTTATAAGGCTTGAGGAGATTAAAGATGCGCTTAACGAGTTGTTTATTACTCATTGAGATAGTGGTTTCGGGCACGTTTTGACCGTAGAAAAGGTGGAATTGAACCCCAATAGCACCTTTTCTACGGGGCAGGAGGGGTTATGTGAAAGTTAGGTTTACTTAAATGAAATTGGCATTTTTGTCAATTTGTCTTTTCCTGGCTAACGTAGTTTGTGATCCTTCCGTCGCACTTTTAGCCACCAATAAAAAACGATACTCACGAGGCAAAAAACTACGGTAATCACGGTTATTCGGTGCAGATTTTCAAGCACCATGTTCTCGTTGCGACCAAACCAGTAACCAGCAGCGGCCAGCACCCCAACCCAGATACCGGCTCCTAAAGCGGTGGCGGCGGAAAATGTCCAGAGATTCATTTTGGCCAAGCCGGCTGGCAGAGAGATATACTGCCTGATTCCAGGTAGCAGGCGGCCAATGAAGGTACTGAATTCACCATGTCTGGCAAAAAACAGTTCTGCTTTATCCAGTGACTTGGGGCTGACAAAAATATACCGGCCATATCGTTCAAAAAATGGCCGCCCGAATTTAAGGGCTAAACAGTAATTGAATACCGCCCCCAAAAGGCTGCCCGCAATACCTGACAAAATTACCAGGACGATGTTCATTTCGCCATTAGCAGCCAGATAGGCAGCAGGTGGCACCACCACCTCACTGGGAAACGGGAAGAAGGATGATTCCAGAAACATAAGGGCGATAATGCCTGGGTATCCCCATTGCCCAACTATATGTGACAGCCAGATGGCGAATTGATGCAACATAGTAAATCCTTGTTATATATCAAAAAAATTGTTCACAGTTTGGTCTTCTCCTATCTTCTGTCTGACAGTAAGGTATTTCCAGAAGATGGTCAAGAATTTCATATTTCAAGATAATCACTCGCTTGACATCGCCAATTTTATGCTTATGTTCTTGCGCCAAAAGATCAATTAAATAAATCATATCATATTAATAACTTAAGAATAACGAGGATACGTAGAAAATGAATAAAGAAACCATTGAATTTCAATCGGAAACCCGGAAATTACTGGATATTGTTATCCACTCCCTATACACCGAACGGGATATATTCCTGCGGGAATTAATTTCTAATGCCGCCGATGCTTTGGAGAAGATGCGGCACGAGAGCATTATGAAAAATGACATTTTTGATAAGGATGCCCCGTTGAACATCAATATTAGCGTGGATGAAAAGGCCCACACTCTCACAATTGTAGATACTGGTCTTGGAATGACCAAGGATGAGCTGATTGCCAATCTTGGTACCATCGCCCATTCCGGTTCCAAAACATTTCTTGCCGAGTTGAGCGAACAGGATCAGAAGGACAGCAATCTCATCGGTCAATTTGGAGTAGGCTTTTACGCCGCCTTCATGGTCGCCAAAATGGTGCGAGTACAGTCGCGATCTTATCAGATGGACGATAAAGGACATGAATGGGTCTCTGATGGCACAGGTTCTTATACGATTGAAGAATGTCCCGGCCTGCATCGCGGTACCAAGCTTGTCTTGGAATTAAAGGATGATAGCCATGATTATGCTAAAGAAGAAACCCTTAAACGGATCATCAAACAATATTCCAGTTTCGTATCCTTTCCAATCATTGTTGGCGGCGAGAAAATTAATACCGTGCAGGCCTTGTGGGCTAAGGGCAAGCAAGAAATAAAAGATGAGGAGTATAACGAATTTTACAAATTCGTAGGGGCGGCCTACGATGAGCCGCTTTCTCATCTCCACTTTTCCGCCGATGTCCCCTTGTCTATCAAGGCTTTGCTTTTTGTACCACAGACCAATATGGAAAATATGGGCATGGGCCGTATGGATCCTGGCGTCAGCCTCTATTGTCAAAAGATTCTTATTGCTCAGCATAGTAAGACGATCCTGCCGGAATGGCTGCGTTTTCTGAAAGGGGTTATTGATTCCGAGGATATCCCCTTAAATATCTCCCGGCAGGCCCTGCAAGATAACGCCTTGGTGGCCAAGATCAACAAGGTTGTCTCAACACGTTTCCTGAAACACCTTGCTGCACTGGCTAAATCAGACCCCGATAAATACACCAAATTTTGGAAGACCTTTGGTATGTTCCTGAAAGAGGGGGCTACCTCTGATTTTACTCATCGTGACGCCATAGCCAAACTCCTCCGCTTCGAATCCTCTGCCTCAGAGTCTGGTAAGTTAATTTCTCTGGCTGAATACGTGGAACGTATGCCGGAAAGTCAGAAGGATATTTATTATATCAACGGTCCAAGCCGTGAAGCCATCGAGGCCGGGCCTTATCTGGAGGCTTTCAAGAAGCAGAATTTAGAAATTATTTACACCATGGAACCCATTGACGACTTTGTCTTTAGTCATTTAGGCGAGTATGACGGCAAAAAGCTCCTCTCTGCCGATCGGGCGGACCTAGATCTGCCAGAGGACAAAGAAGACAAAAAAGAGGTCGAGGGCACCACAGAAAAACTGGATAAAAATATAGCCGCCTCCCTGACCAAATGGATAAAGGAGACACTCGGTGACAAGGTGAAGGAAGTTGCAGAATCAAATCGCCTGGTTGACAGCCCCGCCATTATTGTGAACCCGGATGGTTTTATGACCAGCTCCATGGAGCGAGTCATGCGGGCCTCCAACCCTGACGGCGGTCTCCCCATGGGCGGTAAAAATCTGGAGATCAATACCGGTCATCAGCTTATTAGGGATCTGGCCGATTTACGGGTAAAAAATGAAGATTTTGCCAAAACCGTCGTAGAGCAAATTCACGACAACGCCATGATTCAGGCGGGCCTAATGGTAGACTCACGCACCATGGTCGAACGTAATTACCGCATTCTGGCCCAGGCGGTAAAACAGTTGGCTGATAAATAAAAAGCTAACACCCTGCGAGTGGGTATCGGAGTCTACGCCTACCTAATGTACCTTAATAAATTCTTTTCTAAAAAACAGGTAAGCGGAGCGAAGCGTAGACTCCGAGAAAACAATCTGTAAGGTATCAAATTAGCCTAGCTGTGTCCGGTTACAAAGTTGCGGACACAATTTAGAACTATTTCAAGCCCCAAAACCGTCGTTCCGGAATGACGAGTATGCGAGGCTTTTATTTTTCCTAATAAGTCAATGCAAGTCCTTAACCGGACACTACTGAAATTAGCCATTAGCCATAGAAACACACGGAGACACACAGAAGTAAAGCAACTGCAAACTGCTTTTTGGTCACAGGCACATTCAGTTGTGTGTTTCTGTGGCTAAAAAAAGGAGTAAATCATGATTGAGGTAAAAGAACTTAGCAAATCCTATGATGAAGTTGAGGCACTCAGGCAGGTCTCCTTCAAG
>VAPK010605475.1_pt1 | contig 12664 bp, 9 predicted proteins | sample 3395031 | NCBI WGS metagenome assembly VAPK01 (sample SAMN08290443, study PRJNA428436) | hydrothermal vent metagenome | isolation source: Deep-sea hydrothermal vent chimney 1 | place: Pacific Ocean: Juan De Fuca Ridge | reverse complement strand
TTATCATTAGAACTGTTCGCCCCGGAGACTAAGGCTCTGCCGTTTAAATCAGAACTCTTTATCCAGGCGGCAATGGTGAAATCGCTGGCCCCATCCATCACCGTGCTGGGTATACTGACCCTGTCATTGCCCGAGGTGAAAAGCCCGGCTCGGCATTGATGGCCGGAACCGATGGTAACGGTGCCGGCCGCGGAGGTGCCGTCATTACCATTACCGCTGTTGTCGATTACATCGCCGGTCGTATTGCTTAAGGAGCATTCATCGAAATGATATTCACCGGTGAGTCCTGCCGAATAGGGAGCACTGGTGCCGTCCGCGGTAACCCGGACGGTTAAGTTAAGGGAGGTGGTATTGGCCGGGCATTGGTCATCCGTGGCTGTAATCGTGGCAATATAGTCTTGGGCAGTTCCCACTACTCCGGTTTTCTGCAAATCTCCCTCTGTGGCTGAGGCCTTGCTTATGGCAAAACCGGTGGGGGGCGGCGCGCCCCAGGTTAGTGCCCAGTTAAATTCACCCACTGATGGGCCGTTGGCGGTGATTGTCCTTTTCCAGGCTGAAGTGTCACAGACCAATGTTTCAGTACCGGGGTCATCTCCTGTTTCATAAGTCGGCGACAGGGTCAGAGTGCCGGGATTGACGGTGAGGCCAAAGGTGTGGGTATCAACATTGCCTGCGTCAGCCCGATCCTCAACTTTTACTGTGATGTTATAGGGGGCTGCCTGGCTGCATATCGCAATGTCGCCGGAGATAACCCCGGTGAGCCGATTTATCGTCAAACCGGGAATCTCTGTGGAGACCAGCGACCAGTCGAATTCCCCTGATCCACCCGTAGCCTGAAAGGTATGGGTATAGTGATTACCCATAATCGTTGCCGGCAGGGCCGAGGTGTTGATCTGGACGGCGGTATTGCCCACACAGGCAGGATTGGCCTGGCAATCCTGATCGGCGCAATCGGTGTAACCGTCGTGGTCATCATCTATGCCATTGGTACAATTGGTCTCCACTCCTGTGCTGCTCCCGCTGTTGACCGTACCGCTGCTGCCGCCGCAGTCGGCACCGTAAAGATAATTGAGAGAACCAACCACCATCAGATCATCATATTGACTGCCGGGTGTAGTATGGTCAGGCGGCCGATTGGGATGATCGAAACGAAGGTCGCTGCCTTCGTTCCAGCCATCAAAGAAACCATCACCATTACCATCGAGATTTTTAGGGCCGCCGCTGACAATAATATAGGCCTCATTGGTATCGGTACCGCTGGGGGAACGACTGTAGAGTCTGGATGTAACAGGCAGGACAGGGGTATTAATCAAGGAAGAAAGAACGGTACATAAAGGGTTGCTGCCGGTATCAGCTGTAGTCTGAACCAGCTCTTGGTAGACCCCGAATTTGGGCACATTATTCCAGGCATCATTGCCGTCGGCCATGCCCAGGGTCAAAAAGGGCAGCTGGCCGACATAGGAGGCGCAGGTATCGTCGCTGGGGTTGCCGATTAAGGTGTTGTCATTGCGGTTTTCCCAGCCGTCATTATCGGTATCCGGGCAGGGCAGATGGTGAGTGGCCCCGATATATCCCCGGACGGAATAATCAATTTTCTCCAGAATCGCCTTGGTCTTTCTGGCTTTGGCTGAGGCTATAAGACTGGGAAGAACCGTAACCATGGCCGAGATCACAATACCGATAATGATCAACACAATAGCCATTTCAATCAGGGTAAAGCCTTTGCGTGCGGTCGTTGTCGTACCGCTGTTTTTTGTCTGTGCTCGGTAAAACATGTTAACACCTGAATAGGGGTAGGGGGTTTCCCTTGTGGGTACCCATAAATCACGAATACAAAACGTTCACCAGCAATAGGCCGCCACAGGGGTTTGCCTCTCACTGATAAATATAATAGCACAGATATAATTCATATTGGGAAATATAGAATTATTATCTGCCACGCTATAGTATTATCTTGAAAAATAATTTTTTATATGTCTATAATTATTATGTTTTTTTAAAAGTGTTTAATTATCCTCCAATTAGACCGAGTAATTTTGAGATTTTTTGACAGTTATTTGCCTGGTATAAAACGCTGGCTGATTTAATTATAAATGACTCTGAATTTTTGGGCTCATAAATCAGTCTTGATAAACACCTAAGGAGACGAACGGATGACGATGTGGAAAACAGTGAGGAGTGAAGCTGGCTTTACCCTGGTGGAGATTTCTATTGTCCTGATTATTATCGGCTTGATTCTCGGAGCGGCGATAAAAGGCAAAGACCTGATCCAGTCGGCCAAACAGAAAAAGTTTTATAATAACTTTGTTAAACAATGGGAGATTACGGTTCTTGATTATTATGACCGTACCGGCGGGGTGATTGGTGATGGATCATCTAACGGCGGCACAGTTGCTACCGCTGACGGTCGTTTCGACAACATTAACAGCGCTGCCAAATGGACTACTGTTGAAAATCGTTTAAAGGCAGTTGGGATTGATATCCCCACCACCAATACAGGCACGAGTTACCACTATTCTTTTAAGGGGAAGACCAGTGGTTCCCGAACTGTTACCCTGGCTCTCGACAGTCTGAATATAACCAGCGGCGGTGGCGGGAGCGGCGGGGCTGCTGTTAGAAACAACGTTCTCTATTTTACTCAAATGCCCACCGATCTGGCTATTGCAATAGATAATGTTATTGATGGTGTAGCTGACGGGAAAAATGGTAGTTTTCGCCACTATCCGGATGCTACTGACTGGCCAAATGTTACGACAACTCCTGTTGTTAACGTCACTTATATTCTTGATGTACCTTAATTACGTTTTCCATCCTATAGCCGTTTCTCCATTAGCAGACAGTCATGCTTTATCCAGGCTGTCTGCCGCCGTTTTATTTAATACATAGGCAATAATGAGCCGCAAATCTGCTATAAAATATACAGCAAGTGTTGTTATCTCTCTTCTGACAGCCCTCTTTTTTGGTTATGCCGCCTATCTTTTTGAGGGCCATTATTCTGAATTTGAGCTTCAGGCCAGGCGTTTGCGAATTGCCGACTCGGCTGTTACTAAAGCCCGGAATCAACGTCGGCGAGTGAAAAAGTATAACCTGACTATGGGCGAGTTTGCCAAATTCAGCAGTCAAGTAGAACATTTCGGGCTTGAACCTGACAAATGGCGAACATATGATGTTAACATCAACAAGATATTGCCATTATCGGAGGCTGGTAATATTATCGCCCAGCTTGCCCCTGGCGAGGGCTATTATTTCCAGCCTCTTACCCTCTCGGTGGGTACTGGTAACTATATAAAGACAAGCTGTCCGCCATCCACGCCAGTCGATCCTGACAACCTGCCTCCCCCCCCGTCCGATGCTCAGCAGTCCGCCCCTTCCTCTTTATCTCATAAAATACAGCCCGGTGAGGTTTTTCTGAAGGTGCAGGGTAAATTTATTGTGAGAGAAAAGAAATGATTGGTTCAGAATCCCGGCAATATATCATTGAACTGGATAAGGAGATATATAGCTATAAAAATGGCTGCTTAGACCGGATCTCCAAAGTGGAAGAGGTGGATGGCGAGGCTTGGTTGATTACTGATTTTGCCTCTTCTGAGACGCCAAACTCTATATCCAGGGTTACCATAGTGGATACCAAGGCTCAGTACGCCCCCATTATGATTGCCAAACAACTACAGGAAGAGGGCGAATTCGCGGAACCAATTCAGGTAATAACCCATGTAATGAAAAAGGCGGGAGCTGAGCGTACGGCGGCTTTTTACACGGCCCTGCCGATTACATTATTTCAGCATTACCAGGAACGAATTGCTCAGAGTCAAAACTTGCGGCTCCTCTTTCCCATGTACACGGTTCTCTTGCAAGTCATCAGAACAATGGCAGGTAAGCAGCCTCTGGCCCTGATCTTTCGTCACAATAATCACGCTGATCTGCTTATTGCTAATAATAGCAAGGTCTATTACGCCAATAGAGCCACTATTTATGATAATTCGGAAGACGAGGCGCAGGTCTTGTGGGGCATCGTTCATAATGATATTACAACGGCAGAGAGAGAACAGCATATCAGGGTCGAAAAATGTGTGGTTTGTAACTGGTTTGACGCCTTAGACCAACCTGATTGGGGCGAAGAGACGGGCAGAATCGTCGAAGAAGCCCCTGTCACGCTGATTACGGTAGATGGTGAGAGTAAGCCCTGCTCTCTACTTCCTCTGCTTGAGGGGCTGAGGGCCAGCGACAGTATTTCTTCAGCTATAGGAATTGCTATTAGCTACAGCCGTCAGTTCTTACCTGTGGCACAGATCATTATTCTGATTATGGCCTTGGGACTGTTGGCTGGCGGCAATTTCTTACGCACCAGAACGGTTCATCTTAAGCAGGAAATTTCAGCAGATAAACAGAAACTTGGCTCCTTAACTGATTTTACCCTCCGGGCAGGAGGCGAATATCGTCCGGCCCTGACCCTCTTGAAACAGCTTGACACCCTGCGTCAGTCAAAATCGTTCAAAACAGTAATCGGCGACCTTTCGGCTGCTTCATCACGTCACATGACAATGGATCAGATTAAGGCTGAAGTTCAGCAAAAGGTCATGAAAATAGAGATACACGGTATTATTGCCGTCGATTTTCAAACCGCCTATCGTGAATACCAGGGGCTGATAAACAGACTTAAAAAAAATAAATATACTATTGTTGACAGCACTTTTACGACTGAAATCGACAAGGCCCAATTTCTGCTGACCTGTACCAGCCCCATGGGAGAATTAAAATGAAGGCCAAAGTTATCCCATTACTGGCCTCTCTCATTTTGCTTACCGCTCTTTGCTATGGCGGCTGGCTGGCCATAACCGGAGCACCGCTTCCTGTGAAGGTCAGGGATATTTTTGCCAGTCGGCACCACAAGGTAGATTTTGTGGTGCCGAGCGCCAGGGAGGCGCGCGAGGTGAAGGATATTACCAAAAAGCTTATTCTGATCGCTTATCCGCCGACTGATGCCGGTCATGGTGTTGACTTAAGACTATTTGGCAGACAGCAGGCCGTCAGACAGAATTATGTTGGTGTTAAACTGCCGGCAGCAGCCCCAGAGTTTGCCTATGATATCAGCTTTACCTTCGTCTCCGATGAAAATCAATATTGTTACATAAACAACAGCTTTTACAAACAGGGTGACGTTATGGCCGATGGAGGGCAAATTAGTAAAATTAAGCTGCAGAAGGTGCTTATAGTCAAAAATCATGTTTCGCAATGGGTACCAGTCCGGCGGCAGCGGTACGATAACGATCGTGGACGTTCTGATAATCAGCAAAGTTCCCAGCCCGCCAAATAGAGAGGTCTACAAAGAATGACATCCACACTATTCACCTTCAGGCCAATCATCTGGATTGTCTGTCTCCTGTTTATGCTGTTCTTGAGCTTGACTGCCGGCTGCTCTAACAATATGCACACTATGCCGGATTTAACAGCTGCCGGCAATCCTCAACCGGGTGAGATCCCCAGGATGGCCGATAGAGAGGCCAGGCGGCTCGATTATGATCAGAAGAGGATACAAGGCCTTGAAAAAATCAGTCCGAAAAAAATTGATATTGAACCCGTCGCACCGATCTACAACCCTTTGGACGGCCATCTTGTGTCACTTGCCGCGATTAATGAGAAATTAGAGCTCGTTCTTTTTTCTCTCGCTAAAAATGTCCATATGAATCTGCTTATTGACCCTGATATTGATATGAGTAATAAACGGGTTACGGTGAATTTTGAGAAGGCGCCCGCCTCGCTGATTCTTGATAAAATACTCCAGTCGGCCGGTCTTGCCTACACTATCAATCATAATCTTATCCATGTCAGGGGAGTTGTTGAACGACTTTTCAAACTCAATTTTCTCGATACCTCGACTGCCGTCACCTATAAAGCGGGTGGCAATGTCCTTGGAGGCGGCGGTAGTGATTCCGTAAATGTAGGGGGGCTCACCGGCAGTTTTGCCATTAACGGTAAAGGCGGCAAGGAGACAAACCCCTATAAACAGCTGGCGGCCATGGTCAGAAAGTCCATGACCCCTAATGGCCATTATTCGTTAAACAGTATGACCGGTACTCTTTATGTGCGGGATACCATCAATACCATTCGGGCTATCAGCAAGATTGTTACCCAGCTCAAGGAGATGATGAGCCGCCAGATTCTCATTGAGGCTCAGATTATTGAGGTGCAGCTGCGGGATAATTATCAATTCGGTATTGATTGGAACAGCTTGCGCAGTTCCCTTGCCAAATCCACCTCATTGGTTGATTCCCTGTCCTGGAATCTGAAAACCGGCCTGGTGCTGAATCAGGCTGCTGGTATTCCCACTAATCAATTTAACGCCGTTATTAATGCCCTCCGAACCTATGGTCATACCCAGGTGGTCTCTAACCCGACTATCCGGGTCAAGCATGATCAACCGGCCCTGATAAGTGTGGGCACCTCCAATACCTATATTAAGAATCTTACCGTTACCTCCGGGGGTACCGATGGGACAAGTTCTACAGATATCGAAACCTCATCGGTTTTTGACGGCCTTATTCTCGGAGTCATTCCATTCATTGAGAATAACAACCGCCTTGTCCTGCAGGTTAACCCCATTAAGAGCGACGTGGAAGAAAAAAGTCTGGATCTTATTAATGTCGGCAATGGAGTCAACGTTACCCTGCCCAAGGTGGATGTAAAGGAGTTAAGTACGGTAATCGGCATGCATAGTGGGGATACCGTTATCCTCGGCGGTCTGATTGACCGGCGGAAGACAGATGTCTCTCAGGGAGTACCCTTGTTGGCGAGAATTCCCTTTCTTGGTCAATTGGTGCGTAATGATTTTAAGCTCTCTGATAATACCGAACTGGTTATTATTCTGAAGGTCACTATCTTATGAGTGTTATCTACGATGCCCTTAAAAAAATCAAGCAGACGAAAGAGCCTGATGAGACAGTAGACCTAACTTCTTCCCCTGGCAAGGGTAACGTCTTGGTTTTTAATAAACTATTAACCCGCCATATCTTTGTTAGTGTTGTTATCCTAACCGTGTTAATTGCCTTTATTGGCGGTGCCCTTGTGTATATATATTACGATGAAATTGCAGCCGATCGAACAGCGGAGAGCGCTCTGCCGAAAACATCGCAGAGGCCCGCTGCTTCCACGTCCCTCAATGTTGAGACAAAACGGCAGATAGTTACAGCCCCGGTCTCATCTTCTGCCCCGGCAGGGGGGGGGCAGTCAGCTAAGGCCGGTGGTAATATTGTTGTCTCTCATATCGCGCCGGGTCAAATACCGGCAGAACCATCGGCTCTTTCAATAACCAATAGGGTAAATGCTGAGTCTGTAAGCACTAACGACAACCAGTTTACCCACTCCGCCTCCTCTCTAACTAATTTTAAAATACCAAAATCTGCAATTGAGCAACATTTAGAGGCTAAGCCGAAGTCTGCAGCGGCCCACGGTCAACGAATGCGGCCGGCGGCAGATAAACCAACTATTATCGGAAAGCAGATAATTCCGGTCTTGAATAAAGGTAACATGCCGGCCGGCAGACCGGGTACGACCAATCATGAAAGTCCGTTAATAAGACCTGCCGGGGATGCGGCCGCTGTCTCCCGGTCGGTCTCTGGATCGGGGACGATTAAAGCCTCTCCCCGGTCTGTCCCGGCATCGGCCGGGCGGGAAAAAGATATTTCACATTCCTCTGAGCAGAAAATTTCACAACAGCATATTAAAGATTTGACTCAGGCATTTCAGGTCGCCGTAGCCAATCATAACTATACCGGTGCCGGTAAAGTTATCAGCCGGCTTGGTAGTCTGTTAGGCTCTGAGGCAACCTATATCAAAAATTTACAGGCCTTTCTCTATTTACAGAAAAAAGAGCCTGCCAGGGCCAAGGATATCCTGAGTTCTATTCTCCGGAGAGATGCAACTGACCTCGAGGCCGGGCTGAATATGATTGTCGTTTTAGTTAAAGAAGGTGATATGAAGGCTGCCCGGCGGAGGACAACACAGCTTCTGGACTATTATCCGGATAATCAGACCCTGCTTCATTTTAAACAACAATTAGACCCCTGATGAGGGTAAAGCTAACCAAGAGAATTTTCTATATATGTTTTTATACTGCCTTTATTTTTATTCCAATCTGGGCAGGTGGCAAGCTCATTAATTTAACCCTGGATCAAATTTTTATCAGCCGGTTTGTGGTGGGCTGGCAACAGGCGGTTCGTAATCTGGAAGAAAAAGTACCTGAGTTACCGCCCATGAAAAATCACCAGCTGGTGGCTGGGATGAACAGGATAGAGCAGTTGGCAGTCTTGGCCTCTATAACCCTGCCCGTGACTAAGACTAAGCATTCCTATACCTACCTCTTGAAAAAAATAAACCAACCGGTAGAGAAAATTTTTTTGGTTGTCGAACCAACGAGAATGATAATATACGGGCTGAGAAAACAGACCATGCGGCGTATTGATAAACATATTGACGGGACAGAAAATATCCATGCCGGTAGTTTTCAGGCTATTCAAGGGAAAAGCAAAGGAACTTACATAGGGATATTGCAATTATGAGTCAGAGCAATTTTGATATTCCCTATCTTGAATTTCTGGGACTGCACAGCAATCCGTTTCCGGTTACCCCGGATGCTGATGATTTTTTTGTCTCATCCACTATTGAGGCCGTTATTACTGAACTTGTCCATGGCATTATCAGTCGTAAGGGCTTTTTTGTTCTCACCGGGGAAGTAGGGGTTGGCAAGACCACTATTAGCCGAAAAATTTTACAGACTCTTACCGTGGAGGGTGTCAGAACCTCCCTGGTCTTTCACTCCCTGCTCTCCAGACAGGGGATCATTAGGCAGATAAACAAAGATTTTGGCATTACCGAGTCGCAGGAAGACGACCTGGACAATGAGTTGGATCGTCTGAACGACTTTGTCCTGCGGGAAAATGAGCTGGGAAATAATTGTGCTATTATTATTGACGATGCCCAAAACCTGAGTTGGGATAGTCTGGAAGTCGTCAGAATGATTTCCAACCTGGAGAGCAACAGGGAGAAGCTGGTACAGATTCTCCTCGTCGGTCAGCCGGAATTACTGACTAAGCTGAATTATGACAACATGCGCCAGTTAAAATCGAGGATTGTCATTCAACGTGAGGTGACTACTCTTTCCTGCCAAGGTCTGCAAAAATATATTAATTTTAAGCTTACTGCCGCTGGGCCGGGCAGTTTTTGTACCTCGACCGGAGGACTAAAGACCATTTTTAAAATAACCAAAGGTAATTTACGACAAATAAATATTCTTATGGATCGCTGCCTTTATATTGCCTATTCTAAACAGGATAAAAAATTGAGTCGCCGGATGGTGCGCATCGCGGCCCAGGATTGCAACCTGTCTGCTTCAGGACGGCTCAAGACGGCATGGCTGGTTCCGGCTGCTGCTGTCATAGTAGTTTTTGCTGTTGTGAGCTTGAATGGTCTCCATAAGATGCCGGCAATTTTTAAGGCCGTCAGCGTCAACTTACATTCATCGTCATTGCCGTCTGCCCGTTCCCAACCAGTCCCAGCCACACTACGCCGCCTTAAGCCAACCACACCTGATATACCCAGGGCAGTATCAACTTTTCTACAGGGCTATGGGCTGCAGGAATACAGTCAACGTTTCTGGGAAGGACTGGTACAGGGGAGAGTAGAGCAATTAAAGAAGGAGATATACATAACCACAGGTTTGCAAATGGTTAAATTCCCGGTTATTCCCCCGGGATTTAACAAAAAACTTGATTTGTTGCGGATAGTTGGCAAAAATAAAACTTATTTTATCTGTTTTTGGAAACCAACTATTAGCATTGATGAGTTTCATTGGCATTCTGAAGGGCCGCAAATTCTTCAGCTCCAGCATCTCTTAGCCCGACAAGGTTATTATTCAGGAGTAATGGATGGTATTGTCGGTCGGAGACTGATGCAGGCAATTACTGATTTTCAAACTGATCTTCATCTACCCATAACCGGTAACCCGGATCAGGCCAGCATCTTTATTTTATGCACTTTAGGGGCTCGGAAACAGGATAAAAAAACCAGCAAACAACAAACAACAGGGCAGTCACAAGGGCCTGCCCCTGCGCTTACCATCCGGCGTTGCAAATCGCCTGGAAACCCTGTGGAGGAAGCATGACCGAACAAAAAAAAAGGAAACCCATCGGTGTCCTTTTGAAGGAAAAGGGGATCATTAATGAGGAGCATATAAAATTTGCCCTGATGGAGCAGAAAATTTCAGCGGAGCGTTTTGGCGAAATCCTGGAGCACTTGGGCTTTATTACTCAATATGATGTGGCTACAACCCTGTCGGAGCAGGAAAATATCCCCTTTCTCGATATTGACGAGGTTTTACCCGGCAAAAAAGAGCTTCAGCTTTTCAATAAGAACATCTGCCTGAAAAATGTATTTTTACCCATCAGTATCAAAGGAAATGAAATTAGTATTGTTATGGCGGATTTATTTAATCTGGAGAATATTATCCAGCTTATCACCCGCCAGACTGGTCTGCGGCCTATTCTTCATCTCGGGGAAGAAAACAAGATAATAAACGCTATCAGCGCCAATTATTATTTTCTGGAAAATCCCATTGAGTCTCAGATCTATAAGGAGATATCCCTGCTTAAACTGGATACCGAACATGCCAGGGGGTATGATAAATTTATCCACCTCATTCTCCAATATGCTGTTAAAATGCGGGCCACGGATATTCATTTTCGGCCCATGGAAAAATCGTTAAGTATTGCCTTTCGGATTGATGGGGTCATGCAAGCGGTACTAATTGCCTCTAATGACCTGTTGCGGGCAATTTCGTTCTTAAAGATGAAGTCCGGAATCGATATTGCTGAACAGCGTCTGCCCCAGGATGGCCGTTTTTCCGAGACAATACTCAATAATGACTATGAATTTCGGGTTTCAACCATTGTTACGGAGTATGGAGAAAACGTGGTTATAAGGGTTTTATCGGTGTCCAGTTCGGTCATGGGGCTGTCACAGTTGGGATTTTATGAGGAAGATGTCCACCTCGTGGAGGATATTTTTAATGAACCATTCGGTATTGTCTTACTCACCGGGCCCACCGGTTCGGGTAAATCAACTACCCTTTTTGCCGGGATCAGGTGTCTGGATTTAATGAAAAAAAATGTTATTACCGTTGAAAACCCCATTGAGTATCGTATTCCCCTGTTGCGTCAAACCCAGGTAAACACCAAGGCAGGTTACACCTTTGCCAACGCCATTCGCTATTTTCTCCGCCACGATCCGGATGTTATTTTGGTGGGCGAGATTCGTGATCAAGAAACGGCGGGTACCGCTATTTCCGCCTCATCCACCGGTCATTTAGTGCTTTCAACCCTGCATACCAACAGTGCCATCGGCTCCATTTCCAGACTTAAAGATCTGGGGGTGAATTCCTTTCTTATTGCCGACTCCCTGCTTGGCATTGTCAGCCAGCGTTTGGTTCGTAAAATTTGCCCCAACTGTAAAGAGGGCTATAGGCCCAGTAGCAAAGAAAAGGAGTATCTCGGGGATATGAGTATTGAAATTTTGTATCGCGGTACCTCCTGTGAGGTCTGTAGCGGTACCGGCTATCTTGGCCGTACCTTGATATATGAAATCCTGAAAGTTGATAAAAATATGGCGGTTATGATTGATAAAATTGAACCCCTTGATGCTATAACCGGTTATGCCATCAAACACGGTTTCCATGATATCTTCAGTATCTGTTGTCGGAAGGTTATAGAGGGAATCACTACAGTTGATGAATGTAAACGGGTCATTGGTAAAATGAGAACCTCCTGATTAACGTGACATATTTTAGATTTAAAATACTTCATAAGACCGGTAAGGTTACCTCTGGGGTTATCCAATTGCCTTACGACAACATTATCTCCGCTATAAGTCATCTTGAGCGGGGCGGGGATACGGTTATTGTTGCCAAAAAACTAAATCGTTTTATTGCCGCCGTCTTTGCTTTTTTTGTTTATGGCTTGCAGGGTAACTCTATAAGTCGCCTCGAACTGGCCGAATTTTTCAATAATGTTTCGGTAATGCTGAAGGCTGGCATTTCCTTGTTAGTTGCCTTAAAAGATGCTGGTGCCAGCATACAAAAAGGCCGTTTTGGCGCTACCCTGGATGCCATCGTTATTGATATTGAGTCTGGCGCTACTCTGTCTGAGACTATGGCCAAGCATCCTGGCGTTTTTTCTGGTACCACGCGCCATCTCGTCGCTCTGGGGGAAGAAACCGGTAATTTAGACACTATGCTGCTTCAATGCTCTAAGCACCTGAAAAAACTAAATGAAATCATCTCCAGCACCAAGCAGGCCATGCTCTATCCCTCCATAGTTATTACCCTGATCAGCGGGGGGATGATTTTTTGGTTCTATTATGTCGTACCCAAAATCCTTTCCCTTTTTGATGAGATGGAGGTACAACTGCCACCCCTGACCAAGGCCATTTTGTGGGTATCCGGTTTTGTCCAGAATTATATATTTACCATCCTGTTTATTAGCTTTATCGTGGTTTTTGTTATCTATTCTGCCATCCATTCCAGTCTGAAAATAAAAAAAATATTTCATCATATTCTCTTACATTTACCAGTTTTTAAGACCATTATCATGGCCTCCAATCTGGCCTTTATTACTGA
>VAPK010336972.1_pt1 | contig 12670 bp, 10 predicted proteins | sample 3395031 | NCBI WGS metagenome assembly VAPK01 (sample SAMN08290443, study PRJNA428436) | hydrothermal vent metagenome | isolation source: Deep-sea hydrothermal vent chimney 1 | place: Pacific Ocean: Juan De Fuca Ridge | reverse complement strand
GCGAGCGTCATGATGATCATAGTCCACTTCATGCTGTCTTTGAGTCCACCCATCTTTTTGATGTTGAGTTCATCATGCATCGCATGCATCACGTTACCCGCACCGAGGAAGAGTACCGATTTGAAGAAAGCATGCGTCATCAGGTGAAAGAGTGCGATCCAATACGCCCCCAGACCGGCCGCTACGAACATGTACCCCAATTGCGAAAGCGTGGAGTAGGCGATGATGCGTTTGAGGTCGTTGTTGACAAGCGCCATCGATGCGGCGAAGATCGCGACGAACGCTCCCAGACATGCGATGAAATAACTGACATCGGGTATCGCACTGAAAATTTCGTTCGATCTGATGACGAGGTAGACACCGGCGGTTACCATCGTAGCAGCGTGAATCAGTGCCGAAACGGGAGTGGGACCTTCCATCGCATCTGCAAGCCAGGTATGGAACGGAAACTGTGCCGATTTACCCATCGCTCCGATAAAGAGAAAGATACCGATGAGTACGAGTGTCGTCGTATCGAGATTGGGTGCCTCTTTGAAAACCACATCGTAATCGACAGATCCGATATTCCAGTAGATCAAGAAGATACCGATGAGCATACCAAGATCCGCGATCCTGTTGACGATGAAGGCTTCGTTGGCGGCCCAGGAGGGGCTGATGGAGGGGTTGACGCTCGTAGGCACGTCTTTTTTGTGATACCAGTGCCCGATCAATAGCCACGAACACAGACCCACGCCTTCCCATCCGATAAAGAGTCCCAGAAAATTGTCGCTCATCACCAGCACCATCATCGAAAAGACGAATGCGGAGAGATAGGAGAAGTAGCGGTTGAATCCTTTGTCATGCTCCATATATCCGATGGAATAGACATGGACAAGTGCGGAAACCGTCGTGACGGTGACCATCATGATCACCGAAACCTGATCGGCGATAAATCCGAAATCGACGTTGAAATGCCCCGCCGCGATCCAATCCATCATCTTGACATGGACAACCTGATCTTCATGGACGTAACCCAACAACGTGATCGAAGCGATCCATGAGACGAACAGCAACGCGGACGTGACGATTCCCGTAATCAGATTTTTCGGCTTGTCACCGAAAATGGCCGCGAAAAGAGAACCGGCCAGCGGTGCGAAAAGTGCTATATATAGATATTTTTCCATCGTTACCCCTTCATCTCTTGCATAGAATCAAGATCGATCGTATTGTTTCTTTTGTACCACAGCACCAGCAGTCCCAAACCGACCGCCACTTCACTCGCCGCCACGGCGACGATGAAAAATGCGAACATCTGTCCCGTCAGATCGTTGTAAAACTTCGATACGGCGGCAAAACCGATATTGACCGCATTGAGCAGTATCTCGGTCGAGAAAAAGAGCATCAGCAGATTCTTTCGTCTGATCACACCCACCATTCCGATCGTGAACAGTATGGCGCTGAGCACCAGATAATGCGTAAGTGTAATCATTTTCTCTCCTTTTTCTGATCGATATCGAACTCTTCGAGCTCTATCTGTCTGTCGATCTCTTCACTGAGCGTGATACTCACATCCATCTTTTTGCTGACCAGGATAATACCCGCGATCATCGCCACCAAAAGCATGACCGCCGCCAGCTCGAACGGTACCAGATATTTCGTGAAGAGGAAGATACCTACAGCTTGGGGATTGTTCGCTCCATGAACGCGATAATCGGCCATCGAAGCATCGAGCATCAGTTTGTCGGAGACGAAAGGTGCGGTCAGAATGAAAACGATCAACACGGCACTGGCGATCCACAATCCATAGATAAGTTTGGAATTTTCGATATTTTCCTTCACATCTCTGGTGGTATCGAAAAACATCATACCGAAGGCGTAAAGTGCCATCACCGCCCCCGTATAGACGATAATCTGCACGACACCGAGAAAATCCGCATCCAGCAGAAAGAAGAAGCCTGATATCGCGATCATGCCACCTGCGAGCGCACTCATCGAATAGAGTGCGTTTTTGCTGAAAACCACGATCACAAACATGATGATCGTTATGAGTGAAAAGAGATAGAACGGTATTGCTTCATACATCATAAACCCTTAATATGCCAGAGGCGTTTTTTTGACATTCTCATCTGCATTCGGACTGAGCGAACCATACCCTGGGAAAGGTTTCTGTTTGCCCGCCTTGAAGATATCCATCGGTGTCACCAGATCGTTCATCGCCGCATATTGTGCACGTTGTTCGCTGACGTTTTCGTAATCCTGACCGTGTACGATCGCCAGTTCGGGACACACCTCCGCACAATATCCGCAGTAGATGCATCTGCCTAGGTTGATCGTATACTCTTTGACGACTTTACGCCCTTTCGCACCATATGCAGTCTCGATACGGATACAGTTGGCGATACAGATCTTTTCGCACAACCCGCAACCGATACATGCCTGGTTGCCGCTTCCCAGCAGTCTATTGATGCGATGCAGCGCCCTGTATCTTGGACTGATGGGAAGTTTTTCGAGCGGATATTTGACGGTGTGGATGTTGAATTTCACCATCTCGCGAAACACGATCCATAGCCCTACGAAAAGCTCACCCTTGAACGTTCGTCTCACCACCCGGTTGAATTTCTCCTGCCACGTTACCGGCTTGGGCTCGACTTCGACCATAAAGTAGTCGTTCGAGACATCCCTGTTGTTGTAATGCTTCAAATCTATCATCATCCTCTCCTATATCAAGACTATACCGGTAATCAGAATATTCACCACCGCGATCGGCATCAACACTTTCCAACAAAGCCACATCAGTTGATCCGGTCTGATATGCGGCCAGGCGGCACGCACCCACAAAAAGAGGAAAATCAGAAACGAAACCTTCAGAAGTATAGCGATTCCGCCTGGAAGAAATCCCCAACTATTGAATCCACCCAGAAAAATTAAGCTTGCCAAAAAGGCTACCGTAAACATGTTCGCATACTCTCCGATGAAGAAAAGGCCCCATCGCATACCGGAATATTCGGTCGCATATCCGGAAACGATCTCCGCCTCATGCTCCAACAGATCGAACGGCGTTCGGTTGGTTTCGGCGTATCCGGAAATCAGATAGAGAAGAAATGCGACCGGTTGACTCCAGACGAGCCAGTGGGTAAATCCTCCTGCTTGATAGTTGTTGATGTCGATCAGGGAGAGGGAGCCGACCATCATCAAAGGTGCGATGACGGAAAGACCGGTCACCACTTCGAACGAAAGAAGCTGAATGACCGTTCTTGCCGCTCCCAGAAGCGACCACTTGTTCGAAGAAGCCATACCCGCAAGAAGGGGTGCGTACATACCCACCGCCATCACACCCAATACGAACAGGAGGCCTACATTCAGATCCGATACGATCGGTCTGACCACATAATCGGTACCCGGAAGGGTGAACTCGGGGAAAAAGGGAATGGCCGCCATCGCGATAAAGGCTGTCGCCGCCGCAAAAACGGGCGCGATCTTGAAAACCGGCTTGACGGCGTTTTGAGGAACGATATCCTCCTTGGTAAAGAGTTTGATACCGTCCGCCAATACCTGCAAAATACCGTAAGGACCCACATGTGTGGGTCCGAGTCTTCTTTGCATAAAGGCGAGAATCTTCCTCTCCACATAGGTCGTAAACCCAGCCAATGCCGAAAAAATCAGCAATATCACAATGATTTTGATAATGGTCTCTACAATATATCCACTTTCACTCATCTGTTCACCTTTTGAATTGATACTGTGGCAAAACGATAGCCATCTTTAAACAGAGGTGCTACCTCCAACGCCCGGTCGAATGTCGGCAGATAACCGATGCCTCCTCCGATCTGCTTGTCCAGCTCCACTTTGACTTCGATCGCATGACCGTCACCTTTGACTTCCACGACATCCCCTTCGGCAAGGCCCTTCTCCTCCAACCAGTCGGACGAGACATAAAGCGCCCCCTCACTTTTGAGCTGATGCGCTTTGTTGGTAAAAGGGCTGAACTGGTTGATGGGATTGCCAAGATAGAGAATTTCCCCTTCGAGTAGCTCAGGCTTCACGGGTGTTTCGATCTGTGTATCCATCTCTACCCCTTTGCCTTCTAGCAGATAGCCTCTCAACTCGTTTCCGCCGTTATCGAAGAAGTTCGGCAACAGATCAAATTGCAACGGTACGAATCCGGCATCCGTAGGGAGTTGGGGCGTATAGTCGATCGTGTTTTCCGCCGTCAACCCCAGTGCGTTGGCGATGTCGTTGAGTTCGTAGCCGTCATATCCGATGGCGGCGTTGGTGGGAACGACCCGTTTGTCGATATTGGTGAACGTCCCCTCCTGCTGGTTGAGTGCGGGCATATCCAGATCCCCTTCTCCCAGCGCACTGAGTACGACTGCTCCGTTTTCGTTGTAACCCAACACCTTTTCGCCCGGTGTTTCGTCCAGATCGCAGATCAACGCCACGCCCAGCGTATTGGTGCGCGAAGGAATCAACGTAACCTCGAAATCGGTATATCGATCGATCAATCCGGCCAGTTTCGCGATATTCTCCGCTCTGGGATGACGATAGAGATCCTCTCCCAGAATCAACGAAAACCTATCCTTCTTGGCGAGCATTTTCGTCATTTTCGCTTCGAAATCTTCCGGTAACCCCACCGCTTCGGTATCGTATTTTCCTATCTTTTTCGCGATATCTTCGGGAAGTTTCTCTCCCTCACCCACTCTTTTGTCACTAAAATATGCCAGCAGAAAAGAGAGGATATGCTCCTCCGCACCCGGTTTGTGTGCGACACTCATGACGTTTTTACCGAAACTCTCCACCACTCTGTCGGAAACCGGATGAAAATAGAGACCGGCTCCCTTGTTCATCTTCATCGCGTTGTTGAAAGCGAACCCGCTGTTTGGAGAGTCGTATCTTATGGCCGTACCTACCGAAACGACGAAATTGGAAGAGCGAATCTTTTTCAGATCCCCGCTGTAGAGACTGGTTCCGGCCGCATGGCTATAGTGCCCGAGAAAATCCTGATAGGCTTTCGCTTCGGGATTGTAGAGTTTCAGCCCTTTTTTCTCCTTCAGTTTCTGCAAAATCAGCGCCTCTTCATTCGTGATGAAACTGGAAAACGCGATCGTATCCGCCTCCTTTTCGATAAACGCGACCACCTTTTCGAAAGCCGCTTTGTCTTTTCCCGCGACTCTGTTTTCAAAATCGTACCCGAATCTCGCCGCACCGTTGAGTGTGACGAAATGGGCGTCGTTGGTCACGCGATAGATACGGGGGGAAGGATCTTTCGCGCTTGCATGTTTGACCTCGTAGTAAAGCAGTGCGCAATCGCTACTGTGGGGGTTGGAAGCGGGGATTCGCTTAAGTTCCCACGCGTTCGCCTTGTATTGAAAGTCGCTGCTGACCAAAGCGCCGACGGGACACACCGCGATACACTCTCCGCACTCCTGACACTCCAGAGAGTTGTCTTCGTTGACCGTACCGATGATCGATTTTTGCAACTTGTTCCACATCGCATAGGCGTCTTTGGGCATCTTGGTCTTGAGCTCCTTGTCAAGCGGCTCACCGCCCCTGGGTACCGTTTTGAGTACGGCATCACCGATCATATCTTTGCAGACGGTCACACACTTTTCACAAACGATACAGAGCCCGGCGTCGTATTTCATCAACCCCCACTCTCTGATGGGTCTAAACGTATCGGGCGTGGCGTATTCTTGTTTGTCCACTCCCATATAGAGGGTGTAGTTCTGGAGCTCGCACTCACCGCTTTGATCGCATACGCCGCACTGAAGCGGATGGTTGACGTCATAGACCTGCATGATCGCTTTGCGCTCGGCCGCGATCTCGTCGCTGTCCGTGATCACTTCCATCCCCTCTTTCACCTTGGTGTTACAAGAGTAGGAGCGTTTTCCATCCGCCTCCACGAGACAAATCCTGCACGCCAATGTCGGAGAACATCTGTTCAGATAACAAATCGCGGGAATGAAGATCCCCTCTCTCCTGGCGACATTCAGGATATATTCCCCCTCTTTTGCGTGACACTCTCTGCCATTGATCTTTATCGTTATATCACTCATGTGCCCACCTGTTTGATTTTTGCTTTGCTGAATCTATACCGGGATTCGAACCGATCGCTGAAAAATCCCAATTCGAACGTCGGCATCAGTGCGATCGTCCCTTTCATTTTTTCATCGAGTACGAACTCTTTCTCCACACGCTCACCATCTATCACAACCTCCACTCTATCGCCGTCTTCGATTTTCGCAGCGAGCGCAAACTGCTGTGAACCTCTCAACCTTCCATCATGAGGAAGCAGGTGACAGATGGCCGTAAAGGCGTTTTTCTGATCGGAAGGATTACAGAGATAGACGACAGGGCCGTCGTAACTCATCAGTTCCATCAAAGGAGCGAGTTTTTGTTCACTTGGTGCGGTGGCGTTTTGCAGAAAATATCCTCTTTTATCCTCACCCGTCATCGAGTAGCCAATAGGCAGATCGTCGAAGAGCCGGTTTTCGAAACCCGCCTTCTGCGGAAGCTCGGGCGTAAAATCTATCGTATATTTTTTACCTACACCCAAAATCGTGGCGATATCGTTCAAACACCCTCCCTCGAAGGGGCGCGCCACGTAGGTGGGGACGACCCGTTTGTCGATGGTGGTGATCGTCCCCTCCTGCTGGTTGAGTGCGGGCATATTGACATCTACACATGTAGAGATCGCACCTAGTATGAAATCACCATACGCATTGTAGCCTACGACATATTCCCCAGCTTCATCATCAAGCTCACAAATGAGTGAAACACCCAGCGTATTGGTGGATGGAGGAATGATCAGAACCTCGAAACCGGCATACCTTTCGAGCAATCCCAACATACGAGCGATATTTTCGGCCGCTGGATGCGCATACAGATCTTTCCCCGCAATCAACGTCTTATTCCGTTTTCTCGAACTCCTTTTCAAGAGCTCCTCGATCTCCTCTTCGCCGATATTGCTTTCGGCACTGATATACCCTTCGTCGAGATCATCGAAAAAGGCTGTGACTCTTTTGGGCATGTCGGCTCCTGCCAGAAACGCTTTTGCCAAAAGTGCCAGTACACTCTCTTCGGAACCCACCTCGTATTTGTGGTAGCGGGTCACGATATTTTGAATGCGGTGATCTTCGATGGGATGCATATAGACCACTTCCGCACGCCGACTCTTCGCCGCCTGGTTGATTCTGAATTTGATCCCCTGTGCATCGTCCGCGATTCGCGTACCGAACGTCAAGATAAAATCGCTTTGGGCCACACGATCGAGTGTCCCTTTGTAATAGGTACGTCCGGCTGTTTTCGAAAAGGCTCGGAGAAACTTCTGGAAGTGTCTGGCTTCATCGTTGATCAGTTTCAATCCGTACTTCTCTTTGAGCCTTTGCAAAATGAGCGCCTCTTCGTTCGTGATGACGGAGCCAAAACGGATCGTATCGGCCTTCCTGATCTGATCGGCGGCTCTTTCGAGATCTTCGGGTGTGTTGGAAGCTCTGTTGGCGAACGTATATCCGTATTTGTTGACACCCGTGATCGTCGCATATTCGTAATCGTTCGTCACACGGTAGATCAAATCGTTTTTGACTTCGTAATAGATCGCCTCTCCATCGCTCGTATGCGGTCCTACGGCGGGAATCTTCTTCAATTCCCACGCATTGGCCTTGTATTTGAAATCTTTGTCCACGAGGGCACCGACCGGACACACCTCCGCCAGCGCACCCCAGTCGAGACTCTTCTCTTCGGCTTTGACGTTGATGATCCTGGAGTTGTATCCGCCGGTACTGATTTTGAGCGCCTCGTCTCCCAAAATTTCGTTACTGACACGCACGCAACGCTCACACAGAATGCAAAGATACGGATCGTAGGTGATCGGACCCCACTCCTCAAGCTTGCGATACTGCTCCATCGCACTGAAAGACTGCTCCCTGACGTCGAATTCGAGCGTTTTGTTCTGCAGATCGCACTCGCCGCTCTGATCGCACACGCCGCATTGCAGCGGGTGGTTGACATCGTAGAGTTTGATGATGTTTTGGCGTTGTCGGTAGAGCTCTTCGGAGTCGGTTCTGACTTTGATTCCTTCGGCGGGCCTCTCCTGGCAGCTCAGAATCGGAGCTTCGAGCCCCTCGACCTCCACCACGCATAGGCGGCAAGAGGCGATCGGCTTGAGTTTGGTCAGATAACACATCGTCGGAATATAGATTCCCTCGCGTCTGGCTACCTGCAGGATGGTCTCGCCTTCGGCCGCTTTGACTTTTTTGCCGTCGATTTCAAACGTTATCTCACCCATGCTACACCGCCACCATCGCTATATAGTAACAACGCATACAGCGTTGCGCCTCTTTGACCGCCTGCTCGTTCGTAAAACCGAAGTTGACCTCGTCCTGAGAGTATTTCCGTACGTCCACGGGAAGTTTTTCGCTCACTTCTCTCGGAATCCCGGGAATCCAGCCCGTTATCTTCTCTTTTTTGTCGTAGACCTTGAGCGCCCGCAGATGATCCTCCATAATCTCGTCATCAGTCAGTGTCAATTTTTTGTCGTGTACGTATCTGGAGATTACGGAGGCCGCACGTTTTGCCTGTCCGACCGCGTTGACGATCGTCATCGGTCCGTATTCGCAGTCGCCTGCCGCAAAAACACCCGGTCTGCTGGTCTGATATGTCTTCCCGTCGGTTTTCAGCGTTCTCCAACTCGTCAGCTCCAACTCCCACTCTTCGGGCAGATAGGAGAGATCCGCATCCTGGGATACCGCCGGAATCAGATAGTCGCATTCGATCTCGAAATCGGCACCTTCGATTTTGACCAGTTGAGCACGCCCGCCGTTGGGATCTGGGACGAGTTCGAAACGGTTGACTTTCACCTTTTTGAGCACATCGTTTTCGTCCACGATCTCTTCGATCGCGGAGTGGAAGATAAATTCGACACCTTCCTCGACCGCTTCATGATACTCCTCCCAGCTGGTGTTTCGGATGATCGTCTTCTCGTCCCGGCGATAGAGCATAATCACCTTTTCCGCCCCGGCCCTGATCGAACAGCGCACCACATCCATCGAAGTGAAGCCCCCTCCGACACAAACAACCGTTTTACCGCTAAGATCCACATCCGGCTCGAGGCCCCATTTGACACTCAAATTGATACGATCGAGGAACTGTATCGCGGGCCAATAGCCTTTGATTTCGGGTCTTTCGTTGTTGGCTCTGATTTTTTTGCTGATTCTCGTACCGCTCGCAAGAAGTATGGCGTCGTACTCTTTTTCGAATTTTCTGAGCATATCGGCCGTCACTTTCGTATTGGTGATAAAATTGACACCCTCCAGTGCAGCGACCGCTTCGATGTCTTTGTAATAGCGGTCATACGGCATACGATATTCGGGTACACCCACCGCCACCTCTCCACCGAGTACCGGAAGTTCGTCGAAAACATCGCATGCGACACCCTCCAACCCCAGATAGTACGCTCCCGTCAATCCCGCGGGACCCGCACCGACGATGGCGACTTTTTTACCGTTGAGAGGCTTCTGCTCGGTCGGATAGAGAAAATCGAGCCCATGATCGGTCTCGTAATCGGCTCCCAACCGCTTGAGCTCCATAATGGAGATAGGTTCGTCCAGATTCGCACGGCGACACTCGTCTTCACACGGATGCGGACAGACGCGCCCACAAGTATGCGCCAAAGGCATCGTCTGTTTCGTCGCTTTCAGACTCTCCGCGAATTCCAGGTCGCGCACTCCTTCTATGTAGGCGGGAATATCGACATGGTCTGGACACGCATCCATACACGGAGCCGTCACTTTCGCGATATAATTGATCTCTTCGTTGTCGTAGTCGGGTGAAGCCGTCTTCTGTTCGATCAGTCTGTCGATCTCCTCCCTAAAATGCTCCAGAATGTGCAACAAAGGGACAGGTACGGTGCGTCCTATCTCACATTTGCTCGTTTTCATCATCGTTTCGGCGATCTCTTTGAGGTGGTCGACATCGGCCTGTTCACCTTCTCCTCTAGCTATTTTGTCGAAGAGATCGTAGAGAATCCGCCCTCCCCATCTTCCCGGAGCGCATCTGCCACATGCTTGCGAATAGATCTGGTATTGGGCGGCATATTCCGTGCCCGCTTTGATCACATCGGTATCTTCGTCGAATACGACCAATCCATTCCATCCGATAAAGATCCTGGAGTTTCTCTCATCATCGTAGCTGGCGGGGACTTTGAACCCAGATTCCGTCCACTCCTCTCGTGGTTTTCCTCTGTTGTCGATAAATTCACCCTGCCAGGTCGAAAACAGAACCTTGCTCAATCTCGCTTCCTTTTGACTACCAGCGTCCAGTCGACTTCGTTGAATTTGATCGAATTCATCAGCTCATGACCGGCTTCTTTGACCATCTCCATCGCCTTGGTGACCGGAGAAAAATCACCCATCTCGAACATAAAGACGATCACTTCTCCCGCATCCGCCTCTTTATCCAGAATCTCGACCATTCTCTCGTGAAAATCACCCTTCAGTTTTCTCAAATCGTACCGTTTCATCTCTCCACCTACCTGTCAATTTCGCCAAAAACAATGTTCAGGTTACCGATAATCGTAACCACATCCGCCAGATATTGACCAGGAAGTATCTGCTGCAACAAACTGGTATGCCAAAAACTGGGTGCACGCACTTTGAGTCTGTATGGATAGGGATCCCCCTGGGAATTGATGTAGAAACCGAGTTCCCCTTTGGGCGATTCGGTCGCGACGTAGACTTCTCCCACGGGCGGTCTCATACCTTGGGTCACCAGAACGAAATGTTGCATCAGCGCGAAGTTGTCCGTCATGATGTTTTCTTTGGGGGCGGAGATGTACTGTGGCACTTCCGCCATCAATTTCGGTTCCGTCTCTTTATACATAGGAATGAGTTGTTTCAATATTTTGATCGACTGACGCATCTCCTGCATATAGAGTTTGTATCGTCCGTAGCTGTCACAGGCATCCGTCACCGGTACCTCGAACTCCAGTTCGTCGTAGAGCTCGTAAGGCTCCTCTTTTCTGATATCCCATGCGATACCGCTACCTCTGAGCGTCGGACCCGAACAACCCCAGTTGATCGCATCTTCCGGAGAGAGATTTCCGACGTTTTCGAGTCTCATTTTCCAGATTCGGTTCTGATCCAGCAATCCCTCGTAGTCGGCGATGTCTCCCGGCAGTTTGTTGATGAAATGGGCGAGATTCTCGATCCAACCTTTCGGAAGATCCAGCGGAACACCCCCGATTCTCACGGCGGAGTGGGTGAGCCTCGCTCCGCAGTAGTCTTCCATCAGATCCATCGCGTATTCTCTTTCTCTGAAACAGTAGAGAAAGACGCTCATCGCACCCACGTCCAGTGCATGGGTCGCCAACCAGAAGAGGTGGGAGATGATACGGTTGAGTTCCAGAAGCATCGTTCTGATCACTTTGGCGCGTCTGGGAACCTTATCTTCGATCCCCAGAAGTCTCTCCACCGCAAGTGCGAATCCGTAGTTGTTGGAGGTCGCGGCGATATAATCCATCCTGTCGGTCGTCGGCAGAAATTCGTTGTAGATCATGTTTTCGGCCATCTTCTCCATACCCCGGTGTAGATATCCGATATCCGGGACCGCTTTGACCACTTTTTCGCCATCGAGCTCCAAAATCAGACGCAATTGACCATGTGCGGAAGGATGCTGTGGACCGAAGTTGATAATCATGTGGTTGTCGTCGCGCTCGAAGACAAGGTTTTCATAAAAGGGGGATAGTCTATTGGGTGTCTGCATCGCTATTTTCTCTCTTTTAATATTTCTTGATTATCTCTGGTAAAACGTGTCACCAATCTGATACCGAAGAGTTTCACGCCACCCTCTTCCTGAAATTCGACGAACTCTTTGACCGGTTTCGGTGTCGGTTTCGCTCCGTAGGGAACTTCATGCCTGATACGTACGAAATTTTTGGTGTCCTTTTTGTCCACGAATCCCGGATCCCTGTTTTCCGGTCCAACGACATCGCGGTATTCTTTGCCGAAGATCGTATCGATTTCGTACCACCGCGCCGCTTCGTCTCCTTCGAGAGGATAGCTTTTGAGCAGAGGATGGCCGACCCAGTCGTCAGGCATGATGAGACGTTTGAGATAGGGGTGGTTGTTGACTTTGATGCCGAACATATCGTACATTTCACGCTCCGCCCAATCCGCACTTTTGAAGATATCGTGCACACTCTCCACGGCGATACCCTCCCGGATGAAATATTTCACCCGCAACCGTTTGCGCTTTTTCATCGACAACATCTGATAGAAGATCTCGAATCCGCCTCTATCCGCGAGAAAGTCGACCGCACTCATTTCACTCAGAAAGTCGTAGGAGAGGTTCTCTTTCAGAAGTTGCAACAACCTTCTCAAATCGCCGGGATCGATGACGAGCACCATCTGGCCCCGCTCTATATACGCCTCTTTGGGAGTGATTTTGGCACTGATCGTCTTGTAGTCTTCCGCGAAGACGGGATCCGAGCCTACCTTCTCTCTGGGAAGTTGCGGCGCCTTGTAAAATCTGTCGCTGTAATAAACCTTTTTCTGTACATTCTTCTTGTCGCTGTAGGGTCTCATCACACCAGCCTTTTCGGTTTTAGTTTTTGAAACGCACTCTCACGTCTGATTTTTTTCTGAAGCATCATGACCGCATACTGCAACGTCTCGGGTCGGGGCGCACATCCGGGAAG